>Ga0302314_10010576_pt1 | contig 16143 bp, 12 predicted proteins | sample III_Palsa_N2_3_FD_200533 | JGI IMG/M metagenome (GOLD analysis project Ga0302314, IMG submission 200533) | Peat permafrost microbial communities from Stordalen Mire near Abisko, Sweden - III_Palsa_N2_3 | ecosystem: Environmental > Terrestrial > Soil > Palsa > Peat permafrost | place: Sweden... | reverse complement strand
CTCGGACGACCCGCAAGCGTTGGAGAACTTCAAAGCTCTGTCAGCCCAGAACCGCTTCGCGTTCCTATTCAGAATCGAGGATGCGAAGAAGCCCGAAACGCGCGCCAAGCGGATCGCCCACTTCACCCAGATGCTGCACGAGGGTCAGACCTTCCACTAGCGCCGCGTGCGTAGACGTGGTCCGTCTGGCGGCCACTTTGATGCATGCGCATGGCCAGGCAGCGCTCCGGGAGGGAGCCGAGCCGGCCGCGATTAGGTATGTCGCGGCACGCTAGCCGGCTCCCTCCCCAGAACCCTCATCTTTACGCCCAATGTCGCGCAGCTGATCGTCGATCCAGTCGCCCGGATTGCGAGCGGTGATGTTCGCCTGCAGACCAGCCAGCCGCCGCGCGCGCTCGCCCGGCGCCATCGTCAGCGCCGCGTGCAGCGAGTCGGCCAGCTCCTGGATGTCAAACGGGTTTACCGACAGGGCGTACTCGCCGAGCTCCTCGTGCGCGCCGGTGTTCTCCGACAGGATCGAGACGCCGGCGCGCTCGTTGACCATCGGACCCTCCTTCGCGACCAGGTTCATCCCGTCGAACATCGCGTTGACCATCAGTACGTCGTAGTGCTTGTAGGCCGCGACCGCCTCCTCCAAATCGTCACGCAGCTTCAGCTGGATCGGCATCCAGTCCGGCGACCCGTGGCGATGGTTGACGACCGCGACGACCGCCTCGATCCGCTCCAGATACTCGGCGTACTCCGGAACGTCTGAGCGCGACGGCATCAGCTGGGCGATGAAAGTGACCTTTTCGACGTACTCGGGGTGCTGCTCGAGGAACAGATCGAAAGCGGTAAACCCGCGCAGGACGTTCTTGCTCAAGTCAGCCCGGTCGACGCGCAGGATCAGGTGGTCACGGCGGCGGCGCAACAGCTCAGCCTCGAACTCGGCGACCCGCGGGCGCCGGGCGACGGCCTGAATCGCGTTGGCGTCGATCGGTAGCGGGTAGTCGCGCACCCACACCTCACGCCCGTCGATCCGCACCAGACCAGCCGCGTGATCGACGTCCAGCCCCAGCAGGTCCTCGCAGCACTGCAGGAAGTTGCGCCGGTATGAGCGGGTGTGAAAGCCGATGATGTCGTTGGACAAAATCCCGCGATAGATCTCCTCGCGGATGAACGAGGGCAGCACCCGCCAGGAGTCCGACTGGCTCCAGGGGATGTGCACAAAGTGGTGCAGGAACGCGTCCGGCCGCGCCTTACGGATCAGCGCCGGCAGCGTGTAGAGCTGGTAGTCGTGGACCATCACGACCGGATGCTCGACACCCTCGATCTCGTCCAGCACCGCCCGCGCGAGGTCCTCGTTGACGACGTTGTAACCGAACTCGAACGCCTCGGTTTCGTTGCGGCGGATGTCCGGTGCGTTGGATTGATCCCAGAGGTAATGCTGGATGAACCACAACATCGGGTTGGCGATGATGTTGTAGAAGCGCTCGTAGGCGTCGGGATCTGACTCGACCAACTTGACCATGTAGGAGTCGCCCTGATCCGTCGCGACCGGGAACGGACGTCCGCCGTGGCGCTCGCTCATCGCGGCGTCCTCCGGCGTCATCGCCGACGCGATCCACGTCACATCGCGGTGCGTCGCGAGTCCGATCAGCGCCGTGACGAGCCCACCGGTGCCGCGCTTGGCGCCACCGTCAGGCTGAAAAGTCACCGGTCCACGGTTGGACACGAGGATCAGCGGCGATGCCACGCCCTTGAAGATAGGGCAGTGGGATGATTGCGGCATGAGCCATCCCAACCTTTTCACCGACGAGTACAACTACGACACCGAGGATCCGGCGGGGTTTCGCTGCGCCGCCAACGAGGTCGGCCGCGCCGCCGGCGGCAAGGAGCTGGCGGTCCGGGCGTTTGAACTGCCGCCCGGGGAGACGCTCTGTCCTTATCACTATGAGTACGTCGAGGAGTGGCTGATCGTGCTCGAGGGCGTCGTCGACGTGCGCGTGCCCTCAGGGGTCGAGACGGTCGTCGCCGGCGGCGTGCTGTGCTTCCCGGTGGGGGCGGCCGGCGCGCATCGGGTGGCGAATTCAAGCGGCCAGGTGGCGCGGATCCTGATGCTCTCGCGCGATGCGATGCCGGGAGTCGCGGTCTACCCCGACAGCGACAAGATCGGCGTCTGGACCGGGGTTGAGTCCGACGACTTCCGCTTCCACCGTCGTGACGGCGCGGTGCCCTACTACGAGGGCGAGTAGCTCGCTGCCGGGCCGGCGGCTCGCGGGCTCGCCGGCCCGGGTGCAACCGCTCAGGCGCTCCCGCTGGGAATCCTCAGCTCAAACCGGGTGGCGCCAGGGCTTGAGCTGACGGTCAGCGAGCCGCCCATCCGCTCGGCCAGCTCGGAGGCGATCGCCAACCCGAGGCCGGAACCGTGGGCGTCGTCGGTCGTGAAGAACGGCTCGAACACACGCGGCTGCGCCTCCACCGGGATCCCCGCACCGTCATCGCTGATCGAGATGAACACGGTCCCGAAGGTGTTGCTGGCGGTCAGCACGATCTGGGTGCCCGCCGGTGTGTGGGTCAGCGCGTTGTCGATCAGGATGCGGACGATCTGCGCTGCGCGGACCGGGTCGCAGAACGCCTCGGTCTGGGGTGGCAGGTGGAGCTCGAGGTGTGAGTCGTGGGCGGCCAGGGTCAGTTCGAACTCGGCGGCGACCGAGCGGGTCAGCTCGCCGATGTCGACCAGCTCGGGGCGAAGCTCAAGCGAGCCCGACTCGAGCCGGCTGAGGTCGAGTAGATCGACGCTTAGTTTGCTCAGGCGCTGCACTTGCTCGGAGACGAGACCGAGGAAGCGGCGGCGGGTTGCCGCGTCGAGCTCGTCATCCTCAAGCAACTCGACAAAGCCGCCGAGGCTGAAGATCGGCGTGCGCAGCTCATGCGAGGCGGTGGCGATGAACCGCTTGCGGGCGGCGTCGAGCTGTTCAAGCTGCAGCTGCATCGCGTTGAACGCGCCGGCCAGCTGACCGAGCTCGTCCTTTGAGTCGACCTTGATCGGGTGACCGAATTCACCGCCGGCGACGCGCTCGGCGGCCTGTTCCAGGCGCTTCACCCGCCGGGCCAGGCGCATCGCGATCAGATAGCCGCCGATCAGCGCCAGCAGCAGGGCGATGGCGCCGGCGATCGCGATCTGGTGGCGGACGATCGTGACGCTGCGCAGGATGTCGGCGACGGGCGCTGAGAACACCAGCACGCGGACGATCTGACCGTTGTAGATCAGTGGGTAGGCCGCGACCGCCAGTGCCCCTGTGCGCCGCTGTTGGGTGCCGGTCGCCAGGTGACCGCTGCGGACCGCTCGCCAGGCCGCGCTAAGCGGCGAGGTCACGCTGTGCGCGCTGTCGGCAAGCGTTTGCAGCTGCGGTCCTGGCGGACTGATCGCCTGCGACACCGCCAGCAGCGTCGTCCGCGCGCCGGTCAGCTCGCCGGTGCCGTCAACCAGGCGCTGCAGCGCTTGACCGTTGACGTTGTTGGTGATCGTGGCGGCGAAGCCCGGTGCCGCGCGGCTTGCGTCGGCGGCGAGCTCGTGCACGCGCTCTGACACCAGGCGGTTGCGCAGGCCCGGCGCGACGTACATGTACTCGGCGGTGATCGCGATCAGTGTGATCACGAAGAAGACCAGCGCCAGGCGGTTGCGAAGTGAGCTCAAAGGTCGCGGAATCGGTAACCGACGCCGCGGACTGTTGAGAGGTACTCGGGGTCCTTCGGGTCGGGCTCGAGCTTCTCACGCAGGTGGCGGATGTGGACGTCGATCGTGCGCGGGTCACGGTAGGCGGAATCGCCCCAGATCTGCTGCAGGATCATGTCGCGCGTGAATACCCGGCCGGGTGCGCGCGCCAGGATCGAGAGGATCTCGAACTCGACGAATGTCAGCGGTGCGTCGAGGCCGTCGACGCGGACGCTGCGCTTGAGGAAGTCGATCTTCAGTGCGCCGATCTGCAGTGGCGGCTCCTCGTCGGCCGGGTGGCTTGTCTCGCGCATCTCGGCGCGGCGCAGCGCCGCCTTCACACGGCTTGAAAATTCCCTGAGTGAGAACGGCTTGGTGATGTAGTCGTCGGCACCGAGCTCAAGCCCGACGACCTTGTCGATCTCCTCCGATTTGGCGGTCAGCATGATGATCGGGACCGAGCTCTTTGAGCGCAGCCGGCGGCAGACCTCAAGACCGTCAAGCCGCGGCAGCATCACGTCGAGCACGACCAGGTCGAACGGCTGCTCGTCGAAGCGTTCAAGCGCCTGCTGTCCGTCGGTGGCGGCGACGACCTCATAGCCGTCGCGCTCCAGCGGGTATGACAACAGCGTCTGGATCGACTGCTCGTCGTCCACCAGCAGAATGCGGGCAGAGCCTCCACTGATCGTCATCTCACCGATCAAGGCTAGAGCTGCGCCCGGTCCGGCGCGGGGTGGGCGTGTGCTGAGCGTGTGCCCGGTGTGTGCTGAGCGTGTCCCCGGTGTGTGCTGAGCGTGTCCCCGGTGTGTGCTGAGCGTGTGCCCGGTGTGTGCTGAGGGTGTGCCCGGTGTGTGCTGAGCGTTTGCCCGGCGCGGGCCAGGCGGGGCGGGTGCCCTAATCTGAGACTCGATGGTGGACCCACGGATCTACCGTGCGACGCTGGCGCTGGTTGTCATCGCGGTGATCGTGTTCGGCTTCTCGTTGACGCCGGCACCCGCGCCCGCAAGCTCATCGTTGGCGCCCGGACAATTTTTTGTAAACGCCTACCAGGTGTGCTGCGACCTGGCGCCCCACCAGACTTCGTTCGCGACGCGATTTCCAAACCGGACGCCGGGCTCGGCCGGCGACGACGCACTGGCGACCGACGTCTACACCCAGCTGACCGCGATCAAGGGGTTCGGTGTACGTCAGAGCGCAGCCACCGTCGAGACCGCCACCGGGTCGCGCACGATCGAGACGGTCACGGCCAGGCGTACGGGGGTCAACGCCGGCACGATCGTCGTCCTCAGCAGTCGTGATGCGGAAGGGTCGCCGGCCGCCGCGCAGCTGTCCGGGACCGCTGTGCTGCTGGGGTTGGCGCGGGCGCTGGGCGGCGCGAACCTACAGCGCACGGTGATGCTCGTCTCGACCAGCGGCACCGTCGGCGAGGTCGGCGCCGCACAACTCGTCGATCAACTCGCTGGGCACAGCGTCGACGCCGTGATCACGCTCGGCGATCTGGCCGGCGAGCACCTGGCCGGGTCGGTTGTTCAGGCATGGTCCAACGGCGACGTCGAGACTCCGCCGATGCTGCGCGACACGCTCGCCGCGTTCGTTCGCAGCGAGGCGGGGGTGACCGTCAGCTCGCCCGGTCCGCTTTCTCAGGTGATTCACCTGGCGTTCCCGTTCACGCTCGGTCAACAAGCACCGTTTCTGCAGGCGGGTATCCCGGCCGTCGGGTTGTCCGTGCTGTCTGATCACACCCCGCCTGCGTATGAGCCGATGGACCCGGCCCGGTTGGACGGACTTGGTGGTGCCGTGCTGCGGACGGTCGAGGCGCTTGAGACGTCGCCGACGGTGCCGGCACCGAGCTCGTATCTGACGATCGGCGGTCAGCTGGTTCCACTGTGGGCGGTGCGGCTGCTGGTGCTGGCGCTGATCTTCCCGGTGCTAGCCACGACAGTTGACGCGATGGCGCGCGCCCGCCGCCGCGGACACCAGTTGATCACCTGGTTGGCGTGGGTGCTGGTGGGGGCGGTGCCGTTCCTGATCGCGGTCGCCGCGGTTGTGATCGCCGGGAAGGTGGGGGCGCTTCCGGCGACCCCGTCCGGCCCGGTGGCCGGTGGGGTCGTATTGACCGGCGGCGGTGTCGCCGTGATCGGCGTTGCCGCTGCGCTTGCCGCTGGTGGCTCGTATCTGCTGCGGCCCTGGCTGTTGCGGCTTGCCGCCGGCCTCGGCGCCCGTACCGGCGACCCTTCCTCGCCGCGGATTGAGGGTGCGGCCGTCGCACTGATGATCGTCACCGGCCTGTTGGCGCTGCTGCTGTGGCTGTTCAACCCGTTTGCGGCGCTGTTGTTGGTGCCGGCACTGCACTGCTGGCTGTGGATTGCCGACCCTGACGTACGTGAGCGCCGACGGCTCGTGTTGGCGCTGGCGCTGATCGGGTTCGCGCCGGCTCTGGTGGTCGGGATCTACTACTGGCACGTGCTCGGCCTCTCGCCGCTTGGCCTGCTGTGGAGCGGTGTGCTGCTGGTTGCCGGCGGCGGGCTGTCGATCGCTGCCGCGGCGTTCTGGGCTGTTGCACTCGGCGCCTTCGCCAGTGCGGTGGTGCTGGCGATCCGCACGATCCGCACGCCCCAGGCCGCCGACGCGCCGGTCACGGTGCGGGGTCCGGTGACCTATGCGGGCCCCGGGTCACTAGGCGGCACCGAGTCCTCGGCGGTTCGCCGTTAGCGACTGCCCTCGTCAGGGGGGTGTGCTCGGTAGAGGGGGTGTGCTCGTTAGACGGTGTGCTCGTAGCCGTGCAGCGGCTGCGTGGCGTCGGTGAAGTCGACTCTGGGCGGTGTTTGCGCCGTTACGACACCGATCCAGCTGACGCTCGCCGCCCGCTCGATCAGTTGTTTCGAGCTGGACCCGGCGGTGAAGCACAGCTCAAAGTCGTCGCCGGCGGTGGCCGCCAACTCGGCTGCAGTGGTGTTCAGGTCGGTGGCTAGCTCGCTGAGCCCTGGTGGGATCGGCAGCTTGGCGAGCGTCAGCTCGAGCGTCACGCCCGAGGCCCGGGCGATGTGGCCGGCGTCGGTGGCAAGGCCGTCCGACAGGTCGATCATCGCGCTGACCCCGGCGGCGGCCAGTGCCTTGCCTTCGTTCAGTCGGGGCGTCGGGCGCGCGTAGCGGGCGCGCAGTTGGTTACGGGTTGATGCGTCGGCCGGGCGTGCGGCCCGGCCCTCGACGATCGCCAGGCCCCCGCCAGCCCCGCCGAGCGTGCCGGTGACCCCGACCAGGTCCCCCGAGCGCGCGCCACCGCGTGTGACCAGCAGGCCCGGGTCATCCGCCCAGCCGACAACCGTGAACGAGATCGTCAGTGAGGCGGCCTGGGTCACGTCGCCGCCGGCGATCGTCACGCCGGTCGCTGCCGCCAGTTGCGCCGCGCCGATGATCAGCCTCCGTGTATGGTCGGCGTCGCTTCCCTGCGGCAGCCCCAGTGCCAAGTACGCCTCGCCGGGGTCGGCGCCCATCGCCGCCAGGTCCGACAGCGCCGCGGCGAGCGCGCGGTGACCGATCTCCTCCGGCTCGAGCTCGCCGGTGCGGAAGTGGACGTCCTCGACCATCGTGTCGATCGAGGTGACCGAATAGTTACGTGCGCGCACAACCGCGGCGTCATCTCCGGCGCCTCTCACTACCCGTGGGCCCGGCGCCCCCAGCAGCTCGTTCAGCTCGGCGATCAGCTCAAGCTCGCGCATCAGCGCTGAGCGTGTATCAAAGTGGTCCTCACAGGACCAATTCTGCACACGGACTTCTCACCAGCTGCCAGCCGCGAGGCCGACGGCCGCTACTAGCGGTGGCGGTAAACGATCCGGGCGCGATCAAGGTCGTAGGGCGACAACTCAACCCGTACGCGATCGCCCGGCAGGATGCGGATCCGGAAGCGGCGCATCTTGCCGGCGACGTGACCAAGCACGACGCGATCCATGTTGTCGAGCTTGACGCGGAACATCGCGTTCGGCAGCGCCTCGACGACTTCGCCCTCCAGCTCGACTTTTTCTTCTTTGGACATCGGCGGCCGATGATAGTCGGCCCTGGGCGCTCTCCCGCCCATCGCTTGGTCCGGCTCCTGCCAGACGGCCTAGTCCGGCTCTTGTCAGGCCGACTAGTCCGGGCCCGCCTACAGGCCGCTGCCGCCGCCGCCGCCCGGTGCGGTGATCGTTCCGGTGGTGATCGTCACCGGTGTGGTGGTAGTCGGCCCGGTCGGCACCGTCGTGCCGCCTCCTGGCTCGGTCGTGGTGCCTCCCGGATGCGGTCCGGTTGCCCCCTTCTTCTTCTTGTTGTTCGGCGCCGGTGCACAGCCGGTCGGTGATGCGCCAGACGAGGTGACCGTCAGTGGCGTCGTCGTTGTGTTATCCGGAGAATCCGGGTTCGTCGCCGTTGCACACGGCCCCGTCAACGAATGGGCACCGATGTACTGCACGCCATACCAGGGGTCGGTCGGATAGGCGAACTCCCCGCACTGGGGCGATGCCTTCTCCATGAAGTCGTGCCAGATCGGCGCGGCGAGCGTGCCGCCGAAGCCAGGTCCGAGGCCGTTGACGTCCTGCATCGAGGTGTCCTCGCTCGGGTAGCCGACCCATACCGCGGTGGATAGGTTCGGCGTGTAGCCAACGAACCAGGCGTCGGTGTAGTTGTTTGTCGTGCCGGTTTTGCCTGCCGCCGGGCAGCCGTAATTGGCCGCCGTGCCGGTCCCGTCTTCGACCACGGTCCGGAGCACCTCTGTGCCGGCGTAAGCCTCACCGCTTGAGAACACGCGGTTGCCTTTCGGATCGCCGAAGTTCAGCGTCTTACCGTCCGGAAGGGTGATGTCGGTGAAGATCGTCCACGGATGGTGGACACCACCGTCGTCAAGCGTCGAGTACGCGTCAGCCATCTCCAGCGGGTTGACGCCGTACTTCAGACCTCCGATCGCCTCCGCCGGGTTGCTGATCAGCCGCGACGTGATTCCCATCGCGTGGGCCATCGCACTGACCTTGGTCATCCCCACGTCGACGCCGAGCTGAGCGAACACCGTGTTGTCGGACACCGTCATTGCATGCGTCACGGTGATGTCGCCTTGGTAGGTCAGCTCGGACGTGGCAACGCTGTAGCTCGGGTAGCCGGTTAGCCAGCCGGGCGCCAGGAAGTGCGAGTTGTAGTAGGTGCTGTTGGGATTGCCGTTGTAGTCATGGATCAGTGTCATCAACACGAACGGCTTGAACGAAGATCCCGACTGACGAGCGATCTGGGTCCCGAAGTTAAAGGTCGTCTGACCTGGGCCGACCCCGTACGTGGTGTTCTGGGCCATCGCCACGATCTGCCCGTTGTTCGGATCGACCGAGACCAACGCGGCGCCCGGGTCGTCCTTCTCGCCCTCGTGATCCAGCAACGCCTGCTGCGCATAGGTCTGATCGGCGAGGTTGATCGTTGTATGGATCTTCAGCCCACCGCGATCGACGGTCGCTTGACCGAGCTTGGCGACCAGTTGCTGTTGGACGTATTCAAAGACGTATGGCTGACGGACCGACTGGTAGGAGTCGTTGGCGTGGACCTGCAGCGGCGAGGCCAGCGCGGTCTGCTCCTGCGCCTGCGTGATGTAGCCCACCTGATACATCGCTTCGAGCACGTTCGCGCGGCGCGCACGGGCAACGGCCGGGTACAGGAAGGGGTTGTATTCGGAAGGCGCCTGTGTCAGGCCGGCCAACAGCGCCGCTTGCGCCAGGTCGATCTTGCCGACCGGCTCGTCGAAGAACATCTGCGAGGCGGCCGCCACGCCGATTGCGGTCTGACCGTTCGTCGTGCCATACGGGACGTCATTGAGGTACTGAGTGAGCACCCAGTTCTTCGAGTGCTCCGATGCCAGCTGGTCCGCAAGCTTCGCCTGGACGATCTTGTAACGGAGGTCTCGATGATCTTGGGCATTCGCCGGCAGGTAGACGTTCTTGACGAGTTGCATCGTCAGCGTCGAGCCGCCCTGGATCCCGCCACCGTCGAACAGGTCCTTGACCGCGGCCCGCACCAGGCCGTAGTAGTCGACGCCGCCGTGTGACCAGAACCGGCGATCCTCGATCGCCACCGTGGCTTCGCGTAGCTCAAGCGGGATCACGCTCTCCGCCACCGGGGTCCGGATCACGTCGGAGGAGAGATAGCCCAGCAAGTCACCGTTTGAGGCGAAGACTTCGGATAGCGCTCCCGGGACACGCGGTTTCAGCTGGTTGATGTTCGGCGCCGAGGAGGCGACGCTGAGCACCCAGCCAGCGATCCCGATCCCGGCAACTGCGACCAGTGCGACGCCGGCCAGCGAGCCCAGCAGAAGGATCCGCTGAACGGGATGTGCGCGTCTGCGGCGCTTACGCCGTTGTCGATCGCTTCGGCTCATCGAGGTTCACGTGACCGGCGGGAAGCCGACACTTAAGTGCCGTGGCCGTGTCCAACTCCTTCACAGGGTAGCTCCGGGGCTACTTCGGCCCCCGCAGGGCCGCTCCTGCAAGCATGGTTCAATCCTCGTCCGGTGACCTGTCCGCATTTCGATACATGTCTTGGCGCGTCTGGCCGCGCCTGGACGGGACGCCGCGCCACCGCCGTACAACCAGTACGACTTGTGTCACCGCCTCCCGCCAGCCACGCCCAGCCATCGCCCATCCATGCACCGAAATAATCGGACAGGCCACTAGTGTCCGCCGTGACAACACCAGCCGAACGCTGGCCCGAGACGGCGTCAGAGCCGGCGGCACCAACTAACTCAGAGATCCGTCGTGTGGTCTGGCGCGCGCTCTGGAGTTCCCGCCTGCTGGTCTACGCCTCGGGAATCTTCGGGATCCTCGGCATCGGTATCGCCACTCCGCCGGATACGCCAACGGTGGGTACAGCCCCATTCGGATACCTCGGCAATTTCCTCGTCGGTCCACTGGCGCGCTGGGACTCGGTCTGGTACCTGCTGATCGCCAAGACCGGCTACGGCCCGCATCTCAAGCGCACAGCGTTCTTTCCGCTGTATCCGGCGCTGATCCGCATCGTCGGCTGGTTCGTACGCTCGGACCTGATCGCCGGAGTGCTGATCTCATTGGTCTGCTTCGTGATCCTGCTGGTGCTGACCTACAAGCTGACCTACCTCGAGCTCGGGCGCGAGGTCGCCGAGGTGGCAGTGCTGATCACCGCCTTCGCGCCGGTCTCGATGTTCTTCTCGGCGGTCTACACGGAGTCGCTGTTCTTGGCTTTGGTGCTCGGCGCCGTCTACAGCGCCCGCACCGGTCGATGGGCGCTCGCCGGCGTGATCGGCGCGTTGGCCGCCGCCACACGCAACGCCGGCGTGCTGCTGATGGTCCCGATCGCCTTGATGTTCTTATACGGCCCGCGCGAGTCGACCGCGATGGCGATGCAATCGCTCGCCGACCACGGCTGGCGGCGCTGGTTGCCGCGGTATCGCCCTACTCGGTCGCTGGCCTGGGTGCTGGTCGTGCCGAGCGGCCTCCTCGTCTACCTCGCCTATCTATGGCACAGCACCGGCAGCCCGTTCACCACCTTCAACGTCCAGTCGCTGTGGAAACGCCAGACGCTCGGTCCGGTCCTCGGCATCTGGCACGGGCTCGAGATCACCTGGCAGCATTTCCAGTTCCTCAACGGCCCGCCACCGGCGATTACCCGCTACACGCCGCCGGTCGCCGCCGGCGAGATCCAGGCAGCGTTGGCGCAAGCCGGGACCAGCCTGATGCTGCTGGTGTTCTTTGCGCTGGGGGTTGCTGCATGTATCGGTGTACTGCGCCGTCTACCCTTCGCCTACGGGGCGTACGCGGTACTCGCGTTTCTGCTGCCGCTTTCGACTCCTATCGCCACGCAGCCGTTCTTTTCGCTTCCCCGCTTTGAGTTGGTTGTATTCCCATTCTTCATGTGGGGGGCTTGGTATCTAGTGCGCAAACAAATCGTCACCATCGGAATCGGGACCATGGCCGCGACGCTTGGCCTGTTCAGCGCGCTGTTCTCTACGTGGCACTTCGTCGCATGAGTGCTGTAGGGACAGACGCGCCGGTCCTGGCCGCGCTTGACGAAGCGCCGCTGGCCGGGGCCGCACCGCCGGCCGTGCCACCGAACAAAGAGGTCCGCAGCACCGTCTGGCGCGCTTTCTGGACCTCGCGCCTATTGGTGTTGTTCGCCGGGGTTTTTGGAACTCTGGAGATCCGCAAAGCCGGTGGCTCGTGGCGGTTTGATCCAAGCCATCTGACCGACCCCTACCACACCTATTTCGCCAATCTGCTGATTGGACCGTTCGTCCGCTGGGACTCGGTCTGGTACCTGGTGATCGCTAAGCAGGGGTATGGGCTGCCCAGCGCCCTTGAACCCGTGCAGGCGCGGGCGGCGTTCTTCCCGCTGTACCCAATGCTGATTCACGCGGGGGCTTGGATTGTCGGCTCTGATCTGATCGCCGGGATCTTGATTTCCCTGATCAGCTTCGCGATTGCGCTCGCTCTGCTCTACCGCCTGACCTACATGGAGTTTGGTCGGGAGATCGCCCAGGTGACGGTCACGCTCCTTGCCTTTGCCCCGTTCTCGTTCTACTTCTCCGCGGTCTACACCGAGTCGCTGTTCCTGGCGCTGACGCTCGGTGCCGTGTACTGCGCGCGGACCGACCGCTGGGCGTTCGCCGCGATCCTCGCGATGCTCGCCGCCGCCGCGCGTAACAGCGGCGTGTTGTTGATCGTCCTGCTTGCCTTGATGTTCCTTTACGGGCCACGCGCGAGCACCGCGCCACTATCGAGGTGGGCACTAGAGAACAAGCCGCGCCGCTGGCGGGAGCCGCGCAGCTGGCTACCGAAGTACAAACTGACCCCATCCGCCGCTTGGCTGCTGGTGATCCCGATCGGCCTGCTCGCCTACATGGGCTATCTGTGGAGCGCCGGCGGTACGCCATTTCTCACGTTCAACGTCGAGACGTTCTGGAACCACCAGTTCGTCGGCCCGTTCACCGGCACCTGGGACGGGATCGTCGCTGCCTGGGACGGCTTGCGGCAGATCCACCACGGCGTTGGTCCACCGATCTACTTCAAGATCGAGGCCGGCGACTCGCTGTCCAACGCCGGCATCAACACCATGTGGTTCGCGTTTGTGGTGCTCGGGATCATCGCTGTGATCGGTGCGTTCCGCCGCCTCCCGTTCGCCTACGCGGTGTTTGCGCTGCTGTCGCTGCTGGTGCCGCTGTCAAGCCCGGTGGTGCCAGCGCCGTTCTCGTCGATGCCGCGCTACGAGCTGGTGGTCTTCCCGCTGTTCATCTGGGGCGGGTATTACCTCGTGAAGAAGAAGATGGTCGGGATCGGGATCGGCGCGATGGCGACGATGCTCGGCTTCTTCACAATGATGTTCACCACCTGGCGCTTTATCGGCTGATCGCCGGCCGGCTGCTCGGTGTCCATCGCGGTTACACAACCTGAGTCGCGGCCGCCTGGCACGACGCCGGTCGCCTCCGAGGTGACCCATCGAGAGACGATCAAGGTCGTCTGGCGCGCGTTCTGGACCTCGCGGCTGATCGTGCTGGCGGCGGGTGTCTACGGGGCGCTACAGGTTGGAACCGCTCCCGGCTATCGGCAATACGACCCCTACAACCTGACCGCGCCTTCGAGCTATCTCGGCAACCTGATACTCGGGCCATTCGCGCGCTGGGACTCGGTCTGGTACCTGCGAATCGCCGCGCATGGCTACGACAACCGACCGCAGCGCACGGCCTTCTTCCCGCTCTACCCGGTGCTGATCCGGCTCGGTCACTACGTGGTCCGCTCCTACCTCCTCTCGGGGATCCTGGTCTCACTGCTCAGCTTCGCGATCGCCCTTTACTTCCTCTACAAGCTCGTGTCGATCGACTTCGGGCGTGAGGTCGCGGGGGTCGCGGTGGCGCTGCTGGCGTTCTTCCCCTACTCGTTCTTCTTCTCCGCCGTCTACACCGAGTCGTTGTTCCTGGCGCTGAGCATTGCCGCGATCTACTACGCGCGCGTCGGTCGCTGGGCGGTTGCCGCGGTGCTCGGCGCGTTCGCCGCTGCCACGCGTAACACCGGCGTACTGCTACTCGTTCCGCTGATCCTGATGTTCCTCTACGGCCCCCGTGAAGCGACCGCGCTGACATCAGGCTGGGTCAAGGACGCGGGCTGGCGGCGCTGGCTGCCCAAATACCGACCGACTCGCAAGCTGCTCTGGGCGCTGGTGGTTCCGCTCGGTCTGTTCGCCTTCCTCGGCTACCTGTGGGCTACTACCGGCAGCCCGTTCACGACGCTGCATGTCCAAGGCTTCTGGAACCGCTCCACAGTCGGCCCGATCCTCGGGATCGTCGATGGTGTGGTCGATGCGCTTGACGGTGTGCGTCAAGCGATCCACGGTCCGGGACAACTATTCGTCGCCCCCGGCGGCGCCGCGCCGCTTTACAACACCGGGATCGACCTGATGCTGTTCGCCTTCTTCCTGCTCGGCGTGGTTGCCGCCATCGGCGCGATCCGCCGGCTGCCGGTTGCCTACTCGATATACGCGTTGGCGGCGCTGTTGGTGCCGCTCTCGACCCCCGTCCTGCGGGTCCCGTTCAACTCGCTGCCGCGCTTCGAGTTGGTGATGTTCCCGCTGTTCATCTGGGGTGCCGACTACCTCGTCCGCAAACGGGCGGTGTACATCGGCATCGGCATGCTCGCCTCGACGCTCGGGCTGTTCACGATGATGTTCGCCACCTGGCACTTCATCGGCTGAGCTGGTGCCCGAACTCCCTGTCGAGCAACCGGCCATGACCGGCTCCCCGCCGTCGACCCTCGGCAGCCGCAAGATGCCGCTGTGGACCGCGCTCGCGGCGCTGTTACTCGGGGTGATCGCCGGAACGTTCGGTGAGTTCCTCGTCGCCGCGGTTGGATCCGCCTTCGGCTCGTCGATTGCCAACCCGACGACCGCCGTGGAGGTCGCCGAGAGCATCGCCTTCGACCTCGGTTTCGTCGGTGCGGCGATCTACCTGCTGCTGCTGTATCGCAGCACCACATTGCGGGAGATCGGGTTTCGCCGGATGCGGATCAGGACCGCGGTGGGCGTGGTTGTTCTTGCCGCGGCCGGCTTCTACCTGGCATCGGCGCTGTACGCCGACCTGTTTCACCTGACCGGAACTGATCGCCTGCCGCAGCAGCTCAGCGCCTCGAAGACGAACATTCCTGACGGCATCGCGACGGCCGTGTTCGTTTGCGTGCTGGCGCCGATCTTCGAAGAGTTCTTCTTCCGTGGGTTCCTGTTCGGTGTGCTGCGCCAGATCCCAGTGCGTCTGGGCAACGTCAAGCTCGGCCCCTGGATCGCGGCCGTGATCGTGGCGATCGTGTTTGGGGCCGCACACCTCGGCTCGGCTTCCTCAACACAGTTCCTTATTCCACTGGGGATCTTCGGGTTCGTGCTGTGCATCGTGCGCTGGCGGACGGGGTCGCTTTACCCCTGCATCGCGCTGCACGCGCTGAACAACGCGGTCGCCCTTGGTGCCAACGAGTTCGGCTGGGGCCCGGCACCGATCGTGGCGCTGACAGCGGCGTCGCTTGCAATTGCGCTGGCGTTAACACTTCCGTTATCGCGCAGGACCCCTTCAGATTGATTTACTGCCAGCGATGAGCCGCGCACGGATGGTCTTTCTCAGTCTCGTTGTCTGCGCCTTGGGCGGCGGATCTGCTCTGCTGTTCTCCGCACCGCAGGCAGCGGCCACCCCGACGGTGAGCACGACGGTCACGACGACGACGCTCACCACAACGACGGTCACCACAACGACCACGTCCACGCCGCTCCCGGTCACCGGTGTGGCGATCCGCGCAGACCGCCTGTTCCGGGTCGACCACCTGCACGCGACCGTGACCGGCCAGCGCGTCCCGATCGTCGGCACGATCACGCCCTACGTGCCACGGCAACGCGTGCTGCTACGGGCATACGTGCGCGGTCACCTGGTCACCGATGTGCTGGTGAACCTCAAGCCGGTGAAGGGTAAAAGCTACGGCGTCTATCGCTGGACGTTGCACACCCGACGGGCCGGGACAGTGACCGTTCGCGCCTACCACGCCGTCAGCGCCAAGCTCGGCGAATTCCGCTCAGAGCTCCGCTACACGAACCTGCCGTCGTCGGCCAACTTCGGCCAGACCGGTCCGATTGTTCGACTAATCCAGCAAAGGCTGGCGGCTCTGCACTTCTACATCCCCCAGACCGGGGTGTATGACCAGAAAACGGGTCTGGCGATCGACACCTATCACCGCCTGCTGGGCTGGGGCGTGTCACAGGTCGCCGACACGAAGACCGTTGACGCGCTGCTCGCCGGCAAGGGCCACTTCATCGTCCGCTTCCCGCATCAGGGCTTCCACGCCGAAGGCGATCTGAGCATTCAGGTGCTCGCGCTGATCAACGGCTCGAAGGTCTCGTGGCTGTTGCCGATCAGCTCCGGCAAGCCCTCAACCCCAACGGTCCTC
>Ga0302314_10010575_pt1 | contig 16143 bp, 15 predicted proteins | sample III_Palsa_N2_3_FD_200533 | JGI IMG/M metagenome (GOLD analysis project Ga0302314, IMG submission 200533) | Peat permafrost microbial communities from Stordalen Mire near Abisko, Sweden - III_Palsa_N2_3 | ecosystem: Environmental > Terrestrial > Soil > Palsa > Peat permafrost | place: Sweden... | reverse complement strand
AGAGAGTTTCCATACAGAATCCTTACTAGACCTAGGTGTTTCCCATACAGGTTCAACAGAATTGGGTAGCATCGGCCATCTCCGGGGACCTGGGACCGGTGACTGTCCGGCGGAGAGCCCGCCGCGATGACGCGACGACGTTTGGACCTCGGCCGTGAGCGAGCTGGCAACTAACTCGGCCGTCGTCGGCCCGCGCGGCGCCAGCGGCTTCCGTCCCGACATCCAGGGCCTGCGCGCGATCGCGGTGTCCATGGTGGTCATCTACCATCTGCGACCGTCGTTGCTGCCTGGCGGGTTCGCCGGGGTGGACGTGTTCTTCGTGATCTCCGGCTACCTGATCACCGGTCACCTGTGGCGCGGGTACCAGCAGACCGGGTCGGTGTCGCTGGTCGACTTCTGGGGCCGGCGGGCCCGGCGGCTGGTGCCCGCGGCGGCCCTCGTGCTGCTCGTCACCTGGCTGGTCGCGCGGGTGGTGGAACCGGTCACCGAACTGCCCGACATCGCCGCGCAGATCCGGGCGAGCGCGCTGTACTTCCAGAACTGGCAGCTCGCCAGCGACGCGGTCAACTACCTCCAGGCCCAGGGGCCGGCCACCCCCGTGCAGCACTTCTGGTCGCTGTCCGTCGAGGAGCAGTTCTACCTGGTCTGGCCGCTGCTGTTCGGGATCGCGGCGCTCGTCGGGATCGCCACCGCCCGTGCCCGCGCTCGGGCCGGCGGCGGACGGCACCGGCCAACGGCCAACGGCCGGCAGGCCGCGCTGGTCACGGTCGCGGTGCTGACGACGGCGCTGGTCGCCTGCTCGCTCGCGTACTCGGTCTACGACACCAGGACCAACCCGGCGGCGGCTTACTTCGTGACCACCACGCGGATGTGGGAGCTGGGCATCGGCGGCCTGCTTGCCATGGTCCCGGAACGGTTCAGCAGGCGGATCGGCCGCCAGGGCTGGCTCGGCTGGGCGGGCCTGATCGCGGTGATCTACGCGGCGTTCACGCTGAGCGGGGCGTCGCCGTTCCCCGGCTGGATCGCGATACTGCCGGTCGGCGGCGCGGCCGCGATGATCGCGGGCGGCGGCGCGGAGGGGCGGCTCGGCCCGGCGCCGCTGACGTCGATCCGGCCCATGGTGTTCCTCGGCGGCATCTCTTACTCCCTCTACCTGTGGCACTGGCCGATCATCAACCTGTACAGCGTGTGGCGCGGCAAGGCCCCCGGCCTGGTGGTCGGCCCGGCCCTGATCGCCGCGGCCGTGCTGCTCGCCTGGCTGACGAAAATCTTCGTCGAGGACCGGGTCCGGCTGTCGCCCCTGCTGCGCGGGCACAGCTGGCGGTCGGTCTCGGTCGCGCTCGCCGCCGTGGTCCCGGTCGTCCTGGTCTGGGTGTACCTGGCCAACCCGGTCACCTGGGACGGGCAGCTGCCCCGCACCGGCTACCCGGGGGCGGCCGCCCTTGCCTCGGTGACAGCGGCCGGGGTCGCGGCCGAGCCGGTCCTGCCGCCGGTCCAGGCCGCGGCGCTCGACATGCCGACGTACTGGCTGGACAACTGCCTGGACGCCAACTCCGCCACTACCGAGAAGATCTGCCTGTTCGGGGACACGAAGAACCCGGTGCTGACCGTGGCCATGGTCGGCGACTCGATCGACGGCAACTGGTTCCCCGCCCTGCAGAATATGGCGGTCAAGCGGCACTGGGAGCTGGTCACCGACCTGCACGGCACCTGCATGTGGACCGCCACGATGATGGTCGACACCACGACCGGCGCCCCGAACACGCCCTGCCATCAATGGGGTAAGGCGGCGCTGAACGACCTGCTCACCAAGATCAAGCCGAACGTCGTGATCACGTCGGGGCTGCCGGACAACGGTACGGTCGCCGACCCGACGCCCGGCCAGGCGGCCTTCGCCGCCATCGGCGCCGGGATGGCGCAGTACTGGACGGACCTGGAGAACCACGGGATCGACGTGGTCGCCATCAAGGAAACCCCGATCATGGACTTCGTGGAGCCTGACTGCGTTGCGCAGTACGGCCGGAACTCGCCCAAATGCACGGTGCCCAGGGCCAGGGCGATCCCCGCCGACCCGCCGACCATCATCGCGTCGCGGGATACCGGCGGCAAGGTGAAGGTGATCGACATGAACAACTTCATCTGCGGGCCGCAGGAGTGCAAGCCGGTCATCGGCAACGTGCTCGTCTACCTGGACGGCCGCCACCTCACCGCGGCCTTCAGCCAGACCCTGACCAAGTACCTGGAGCCGCGCCTGCTGAAGGCCGCCCCGCAGCTCGCCAAGTTAGACGGCCAGGGCGTCCTGCAGGTGCCTGAGCAGTGTCCCGGCGTTGAAGGGCTTGCGGATCAACGGCAGATCGCCGAGGGCGGCGGGGTCGTCGGACAGTGCGCCGGCGGTGTAGCCCGACATGAGCAGGAGCGGGACCTGCGGGCGGGCGTCCCGCATGCGGTCCGCGAGCCGCGGGCCCGGCATGCCGGGCATGACCACGTCGGTCAGCATGGCGTCGATGCGAACCGCGAAGTTGGTGATGATCTCCAGCGCATCCTTCGCGTTGGCGGCCGGTATGACCTGATAGCCGGCTCTGGTCAGGATGCGCGTCACCACGGTGCGGACCGCGTCCTCGTCCTCTACCACCAGGATGACCTGGCCGGCGCCGTTCGCCGCGGCGGGGCGGGTGACCGGCGCGCAAGTGATCTCCTGGACCGCCGCGGGCAGGAGGACCGTGATCGTCGTGCCACTGCCCGGCTGGGACTGAAGCCTGATGTCGCCGCCGGCCTCCTTGACCACGCCGTAAACGGTGGACAAGCCCAGGCCGGTCCCCTGACCCGGTCCTTTGGTGGTGAAGAACGGCTCGAAGGCGTGCTGGACGACCTCGGGGGGCATGCCCGAGCCGGTGTCGCTGACGGTCAGCGAGACCAGCTGGCGCTCTTGGATGTTGGCCGCCTCGATGCACAGCCGCCCGCCGTGGGGCATGGCGCCGCGGGAGTTCATGACCAGGTTCATGATCACCTGCTCGAGCTTGCTGCGGTCGATCGTGACCGGGTCCAGGTCCTCCTCGATCAGGGTCAGGAACTCGATGTCCTCGCCGATGGTCCGGCGCAGTAGCTGCTCGATGTCGGTGACGACGCCGGCGAGGCTCAGCGTCTCCGGCCGCGAAGGCTCCAACCTGCTGAAGATCAGGAGCTGGCGGGTGAGGGCGGCGGCATGCTCGGCCGCCTGGGCGATGCTCACCGCGTCCGCTCGTGCGGGATCACCGTCGGGCAGGGAACTGACGAGCTCGCCTGCGTAGGCCATGATCACCGCGAGGGCGTTGTTGAAATCGTGGGCGATCCCCCCGGCCAGGCGGCCGAGAGAATCCAGGCGGTCGGTCTGACGCAGCTCCTTGTCCATGCGTTCACGTTCCTGATCGGCCAGGACCCGGCTGGTGACGTCGCGCAGGATGCCTTCGACGGCGATGACCCGGCCGCCGTCATCGCGGATGGCGACCGCGCGCTGCTCGGTCCAGGCGATGCGGCCGTCAGGCTGCCGCCAGCGCGCGACCAGCGAGGACGGCTCGGGCGAGCGCCAGGATGCCTCGACCGCGCCGCGGTCCTCCGGTTCCATCGCCGAGAACACCAGAGCCGGGTCGCGGTACAGGTCCTCGGGTCGGTGGCCGGTGAGGCCGGCCACGGCGGGGCTTATGTACTCGAAACCCGGCTCGGGGACCAGCCGGTAGCGGAAGATGATGTCCTGGACGTGCTCGGCCAGCAGCCGGAAGCGTTCTTCGCTGGCCAGCAGGGCGGCCTCGGCGCCGTGCCGCTGCCGGCGTACCTGGGTGTCACGCAGCTCTCGTTCCACGGCCGGGATGAGCCGGGACAGGCGGTCCTTGAGTACGAAGTCCTGGACTCCTGCCTTCATGATCTCGGCCGCGGTCTCCTCGCCCACTGCCCCGGAGACCACGATGAACGACACGTCGAGGTCGCTGTCCCGCAGCACCCGCAGGGCGTCAAGCGCGCTGAACCCGGGCAGGTTGTAGTCGCAGATGACGAGATCCGGCGGCCGGGCCGTCAGTGCCTCGGCTGCCGCCGCCAGGGTTTCCGCGCGCTCGTAGGTCAGCTCGATGCCGCCGCGGCGCAGGTGGGTGACGATCAGCAGGGCGTCGTCGTCGCTGTCATCGATGATCAGCAGGCGAACCGGCGTTACGCTCAGCCCCTCGTCACTCATTAAGGGGCCGCCTGATTCAGGAGCAGCCAGTAGCTCCCAAGCACGCTGGTCGCGTGGAGGAACTCGCTGAACACCACGGGCTTGCGGACGAAGCTGTTGGCGCCAAGCTGGTACGACCTGACGATGTCCGCCTCTTCGCTCGAGGTGGTCAGCACCACCACCGGCAGCGACTCGGTCCTAGGGTCGGCGCGGATGCGCCGCAGCACCTCAAGCCCGTCGATCTTGGGAAGCTTGAGATCAAGCAGGACAAGCGCGGGCTGCACCGTTCGCTGGGCGCTCTCCGGCAGGAGAATCTTGAGGGCTTGCTCACCGTCGACGGCGACGACGATCTCGTTGACGAGGTTGCTCTGCTTGAATGCTCGCAGCGTGAACATGACGTCGTCGGGATTGTCTTCGACGAGCAGAATCTGCTTACTATGCATGGCCGTCCCTCGGATCCGGGATGTCGGTAAGGGTGAAGAAGAACGTGCAGCCCTTTCCTGGTTCGCTTTCGGCCCAGATCCGGCCGCCGTGGCGGCTCAGGATGCGCTGCACGATGGCCAGGCCGATGCCGGTGCCCTCGAATTCGCTCACCGGATGCAGCCGCTGGAACGGGTTGAACAGCTTTTCCGCATAGCGCATATCGAAGCCGGCGCCGTTGTCACGGACGAAAAAGACCTGGCTGTCCGACGGGCCGACGGCGCCCACGCAAATGGCGGCCTGATCGTTCTTGCCGGTGAATTTCCAGGCGTTGGCCAGCAGGTTCTCGAGCGCGAGCCGGATCAGGAGCCGATCGCCCGTCGTCACGAGAGCATCGGCGATCACCGTCTCGACGCGGCGACCGGGCTCCGCGCGGCGGAGCTCGTCGAAGATCTCATGTGCCTGCGCGCCGATATCGACCAGCTCGCGTTTCAGCCCGGTGCGAGTGACGTGCGAAAGCCGCAGCAGATCGTCGATCAGCTGGCCCATCCGGGTCACGTTGGACTGGATCCGCTGCAGGCACTGGCGGCCATCGTCGTCCAGCTTGCCGTCGTAGTCTTCAAGCAGGATCTGGCTGAACCCGTGCACCGAGCGCAGCGGCGCCCGCAGATCATGCGACACGGAATAGGCGAACGCGTCCAGCTCGCGCGTCGACGCCTCCAGCTCCTGCACCCGCTGCTCCAGCTCCGCATTCAGCCGGCGCACCTGCTCCTCGGTCCGCTTGCGGGCGGTGATATCGGTTGAGATGCCGCACACCGCGTAAGCCTTGCCCGCACTGTCGAGCAACGGGAACTTCACCGTGATGTAGGTGTGCGGGCCATCGGCGCCAGGAGCCTCCTCTTCCACGTTCACGGGCCCGCCGCTTGAAACCGCCCGCAGGTCATTGGCGCGGAACTCGTCGGCGATCTCGGTGGAGAACAGGTCGTAGTCGGTCAGACCGATCATCTCCTCTCTCCGCATATGGAAGAGGCGTTCGTATTCATGGTTGACCACCATGTAACGCCCGTCGAGGTCGCGCATGTAGATCACCGCGTTGGTGTTGTCGATCAACGCCTGCAGCTCACTGGGCCCGACCGGGAACTCGGGAGGCCCGGTCGGCCGCGCCGGGTTCCCAACAACGGGTTCCGTTGTCATTACCCGTTCACGGCGGCGCCGCCGCCTGCCCGCACGTTCCGTAGCGCGGGCGGTTCCGCCGCGCTGACCAGCCAGGGAACCGGGCCGGGGCCGGGGCCGGTGAACCGGACGAGGCTGCCAAGATCCGCCGCGGCGGCCTGCGCCCGGTCAAGCCCCGCCAGGGCCTCAAGGTCAGCGCCGCCCAGGGTGCGCAGGCAGGCGAGCGGGTGCTGCTGACGCGCCCGGGTCAGCTGCTGGAGATACCGCTCATCCATGCCCGTGGTGCCAGAGCGGTTTGAGACCACGTGCGGATCGCCGAGTCCGGCCATCTCCCGCTTGCGCTGCGGAGCGAACAGGTACTTCTGCGCGATCTTGAGATGGACACCCGACATCCGCGCGTGCGCGACAAGCAGCACGTAAAGGAGGGCAAGCACCCGGTGCCGGCCGACGGTCTCGCGCAGCCGGATCGGTGACATCTCCGCCAGCTCGGCTTCGCCCATGCCCAGGGAGCGCAGCGCGATGCGGGGCAGCGAGGGGCGCTCCATCAGCCGCGTCAGCAGCTTCCGCTCGGTGGCGAGCAGCGCCGGGAAGATCTGCTCGGTGTGCGCCTGGTAAGCGGGGGTCTGAACGCCGAGCAGGCAGTCCCGGGCAAGCGCCTCCGGATCCAGGGCGCCGCTCGGCGGGATGTCGCTGGGCGTCCAGTGCACGGCGTACTGCCGGAAGACGTCCATGAAGTACTCCGCCCGCAGCCCCTCGGCGGGCGACAGCGCGGAGAAATGAGCATTAACGCGGCGCAGCTCCGCCAGTAGCGTCACGGCCAGCCGGATACGGTCAGGCGCCTCCAGGTCGCGCACGTCAAGCGTGGCGTCGGACAGCGGCATCAGGGCCGCGTTGACCGCCCCCTCGATTGCCTCCGACACCTTGATCAGCTCGAAGAAGCGCTGCTCTTCGGCGGTACCGGTATAGGTGCGGACCAGCCCGTCATCGAATACCCCCGGCAGCACCGCGATGCGCTCGTCCGCCCACCAGATCTCGGTGGTCGGAAGGTTCCACCTCGTTAGCGCGGCGTAGCTGTCCCGGTGACAGTGCCCGTCGCCCGTCCGATCGGCCAGCCGCCCGAAATAGGCGCGGAACGGTATTGCCTCGTCCCCGGCCGTGCACTGGTCGAAGGCGCGTTCAGGCGTTGCCCGGTGAGCGGGGCTCTGCTCCTGATAATGCCGGGCCATGGACGCACCCGCCAGGCCGAGCAGCACCACCAGCTGCCGCGCCTGCGGGGCGGTCAGCATCTCTGGCCGCGGCAGGTCAGCGAGAACGGAACGCGTGAGCTCAACGCCCAGGTAACCAGGCGGGCGGCGGCGCGCCAGTATGTCCTGGTTCACATACGGCAGCCTCGTCAGCACCCAGGCATTGACGTGGCCCACGGGTTCGGGGACCGTGCCATCATCCTCCGGCATGGGATCAGCCCCTTCCCCACGCGAGACGCCGCCGACGACATCTTCAAAAATATGACACTCTCGGTAATCGTATCATGACTACTTGTAATTGATGGTCATGTCCTCCGTCGTCACCGCGCCTGGCCGGCCCGGGCTTCCCAGGGCCCGGGAACCGGGTAGTCAAGGCGGTCGCGGACCGCCACGACGCCCTGGACCTGCCGGGCCCGGCCGATGATGGCGTGTCCCTGTTCACGGGTTTGCGGCCGGCCGACGAGGGTGGCCACCCCGGCCATAACGCTGACGTCGAACGTTCCGGGGTTCGCGGGCACCTCAAAGGACGGGATGCTGGTCCTTATTTCCTCGGCGATGTCGGCGTCGGTGCGGCTGTACACGGCGAGCACGTCGGTGCGGCTGACGATCCCGGCTAGCCGGCCGCTTGAGTCGACAACCGGCAGGCGCTTCACGTTGCGCAGGTACATGATCCTGGCGGCCGTCTCGACCGTGTCCTCGGGCAGCACGGTGTACGCGGGCGACGTCATCAGCTCGGTCGCCGTGACGGCGCGCGCCTTCTGCAGCTGCTGCCGACGCAGGATGCCGGTGATCATGCCCGGCACCACCGCGTCGTCTTGCAAGCCGAGGGCCAGCTTCGCCAGCAGGTCCGACTCGGAGACGACGCCGATCACCCGGGAATCCTCGTTGAGGACCGGGAACGCGCTGACCCGGTGCGTGCGCAGCGCGGCCGCTATCACCTCGAACGACGTGTCCGGCTTAACGGTCATCACGTTGGGGGTCATGACGTCGTTGACGATGGCGTACATCAGCCCTCGCCTCCTTCGCTGCGGGTCAGCACGACCTTGAGCGCGGCGCTGGCCGCGGGGTTGCCGAACACGTCGTAGGCCTTTTCGAAGTCGTTCAGGTCGAAGCGGTGGGTGACGAACCGGGCGGCGTCGAGCTGACCGGAGGCAACCAGCCGCATCAGGGTCGGGGTGGACGAGGCGTCCACCAGCCCGGTGGTGATGGTGATGTCCCTGGCCCACTGCTGTTCCAGGTGCAGCACGGCCGCGCTGCCGTGCACGCCGATGTTCGCGATCCGGCCACCAGGCCGGGCCAGCCGCACCGCCAGCTCGAAGGTGGCCGGCGTGCCGACCGCCTCGATCGCCACGTCCGCGCCTCGCCCGGTAAGGTCCTTGATCACGGCCATGGGGTCTTCGCGCGAGTCGTTGACGGTGACGTCGGCGCCGAAATGACGCGCGGCGTCCAGCCGGGCGTCGGACAGGTCGACGGCGACGATGTGGCTGGGGCTGAACAGCCGGGCGGAGGCGATCGCGGCTAGGCCGACCGGGCCCGCGCCCACCACGACCACCACGTCGCCTGGCCGGACGCCGCCGGCCAGCACGCCGACCTCGTAGCCGGTGGGCAGGATGTCGGCCAGCATGAGCATCGCCTCGTCCGGCACACCGTCGGGGATCCGGAAGGTGGACGTGTCAGCGTAGGGGACGCGAACGTACTCGGCCTGGGTTCCGTCGATGCGGTGGCCGAGAACCCAGCCGCCCTCGTCCAGGCACTGACCGTAGCGTCCTTCCCGGCAGTACTGGCAGGTGCCGCAGGCGCTGATGCAGGAAACCAGGACGCGGTCGCCGGGCGCGAGCCGGTGCACGCCGTCGCCGACCTCGTCGACGGTGCCCACGGCCTCATGGCCGAGGATCCTCCCGGCCCGCACCTCCGGGACGTCACCGGCCAGGATATGAAGGTCGGTGCCGCAGATGGTGGTCGCGTCGACCCGGACGATGGCGTCGCCCTCGTCGATGATCTCCGGGTCGGGAACCTCTTCCCATGCCTTCCGGCCTGGACCGTGATAAACGAGCGCCTGCATGGCTGCCTCCGTCTGTGTGGGCCTGCTTTCTAGCCCTAAGCCTCGTCGCGGTCACGCCCGAACGGCAGGGGGCGAAGGTCCCCTTAACGGGGGACCTCGGCCAGGCGGCCGCCGGTGAGGCGGAGCACCTGGTCCACCTGGGCTGCGGGCACCGGGCGGTGGGTGATCAGCAGCACGGTGCGCCCGACGGTCGCGGCGAGCAGGTCGCCGGTGAGGGCATCCGCCGTTTCCTCATCCAGGTGCTCGGCGGGCTCATCGAGGATGACAATGGGGAAATCCGCGAGCAGAACGCGGGCCAGGGCCAGGCGCTGCCGCTGGCCACCGGACAGCTGTGCCCCGTGCTCTCCGACGGGGGTGTCCAGCCCCCTGGGCAGGCTGGATACCCAGCCGCCGAGCCGTGCGCGGTGCAACGCGTCCCCCAGCTCGGCATCGGTGGCTGCCGGCCGGGCCAGCCGCAGGTTCTCACGCAGCGTCGAGTCGAAGATATGCGCGTCTTGCTCGCACAGGCCGATGATGGATCGCACCGCGGCGGAGTCCAGCGCGGTGATGTCCGTCCCCGCCAGCGTCACCGTCCCCTCAGCCGGGTCAAGGAACCGCAGCAGGACCAGGGCAAGCGTCGTCTTGCCGGACCCGCTCGGCCCGGTCACCGCGATCCGGTGCCCGGCCGGCAGCCACAGGTCCGCCCCGCTCAGGACGTCAGGGCCGTCCGGCTCCCAGCGGGCGGTCAGTCCCGACACCCGGAGGTCGTAGGGCGCGGCGGGCCGCGGCGCCGGGCTGGCGGGCTCGCGCACAGGGTCGGGCCGACCCAGCACGTCGCCGACCCGCGCCGCCGACGAGCGCAGCCGCGGTATCTCCTGGGCGGCCGGCCCAAGGCCGCTGAACAGCTCGTGCGCGGCCAGCGGGGTCAGCACCAGGACTGCGAGCACGACCCCGGGAACGGCGCCCGACCGCACTCCCTCGACGCCGAATGCCAGGCACAGCCACAGCGCCGCGCCGGCCGCCAGCGTGCTCACCGCCGCGCCCAGCCCGCGCGCGTACGCGGACCTCGCCTGCACCCGCGTGACCGCCGCGCCGGCCGCGGTGGCGTCGCGCAGCGCGCCCGCGCAGCTGCTGAACACGGAAAGCTCGCCCGCGCCGTTCAGCAAGTCGGATGTCGCGGCGGCGAGCTCGCCCCGAAGCGGCGAGAGTCGGCGTTCGGCCTGGTAGCCGATGACGCCGGCCAGCAGCGGGGCGGCCAGCGCCGCGGCGGCCAGCGACAGGGCGAGCACCAGGCCCGACGCCGGCTGCAGAGCGGCCATGACGGCGACGGTCACCGCCCCCGTGGCCAGGGCGACCGCGTACGGCAGCCGGACCCGGAGCCAGCGGTCGGTCGTCGCGTCGATGTCGCTGACCAGCCGGCTCAACAGGTCCCCGGAACGGAAGGCAGCCGTGCCGGCCGGGGCGAGGCGCTCCAGCCGGTCGTAGGCCGACATCCGCATCCGGGCCAGGATGCGCAGGGCGGCGTCGTGGCCGGCCAGCCGTTCCCCGTACCGGAAGAAGCTGCGGCCGATCCCGAAGGCCTGCACGGCAGCCACTGGCACCATTAGGTACAGCACCGGGGGATGCTGGGCGGACCGGGAGATCAGCCAGGCCGACGTGGCCAGCAGGCCGATCGAGGACAGGGCCGCCAGCGTCCCGGCGGCGCCCGCCAGCGCGAGCCGCCGGCACTCGCGGGCCCGCGAGTAAGTGGTCATGCCGGGATCTCCTCGTACTGGGCGGTCTGCGCCGCCGGGGCCGGGGCCTCATCGACGGTGAGCCGCACCACCTGGTCCGCGATGGCGATGACCCTCCGATGATGGGCGGCGATCAGCACGAGACGGCCGGCCGCGGCCTGCGCACGCAGCGTGTCCAGTACCCGGTCCTCGGTTTCCTGGTCAAGGCCCGCGGTTGGCTCGTCGAGTAGCAGCACCGGCCGTCCGGGCAGCAGCGCCCGGGCGAGCGCGACCCGGCGGCGCTGGCCGGACGAGAGCCCGCCGCCGCGCTCGGTCACCCGCCGGTCCAGCGGCAGGTCATCCAGGGCGGCCGCGCTGGCCGCGGCCGCGACCGCGTCGTCGGGGGCATCCGGCCAGCCGAGCCTGATATTGGCCGCCACCGTGCCGGGGAACAGGGACGGCTGCTGCGGAACCCAGCCCACCTGTGCCCGCCAGGTCTCACGGTCCAGGCCCGCCAGGTCGTCGCCGTTGACGATGACCCGGCCGGCCGACGGCTGGGCGAAGCCCAGCAGCACGTCGACCAGCGTCGACTTCCCTGACCCGCTGGGGCCTGCCAGCACGGTGATCTCTCCCGCCAGGAAAAGCGCGGACAAGTTATCCGGGGCCGGGCCAGGCCGGTCCGGGTGGACGACGCTGACCGCGTCGACGCGGATGGCGCGCGGAGCCGGAGCACGCTCCTCCCCCGCGGGCGGGAGAGGCGTCTCGATAACCTCGATGGCCGCTTCCGCCGCGGCCAGCCCGTCCGCGCTGGCGTGGAACTGCGCGGCCGCCTGGCGCAGCGGCAGGTACGCCTCCGGCGCCAGGATCAGCGCGAGGAGCCCGGTGCGCAGGTCGAGGTGCCCGTAGACGAGGCTGAGGCCGACCTCGACCGCGACCAGCGCGACCGACATGGTGGCCACCAGTTCCAGCACGAGGGACGACAGGAACGCCACCCGCAGGGTGTCCATGGTGGCCTGGCGGTAGTCGCCGGTCACCCGGCCGATCTCCGCTCGCTGCTCCTTCGACCGCCCGAACACCTTCAGCGTCGGCAGGGCGGAGACGACGTCGAGGAAGTGGTGGGAGAGCACGGCGAGCGCGCGCCACCGCTGCTCGCCGTAGGCACCGGTCATCTTGCCCACCAGCGCGCCGAACACCGGGACGAGCGGCAGCGTCGCGGCGATCGTCAGCCCGGCGACCGGGTCGGCCAAGCCGACCCGCACCAGCACCGCGACCGGCACGATGGCCGCGAGAATGAGCTGCGGCAGGTACTTGGCGAAGTACCCGTCCAGTGCCTCGATGCCCTCGGTGGCCAGCGCGGTCAGCTCGGCGCTGCGGCGCCCGGCCAGCCAGCGCGGACCGAGCTCGACGGCGCGGGCGAGGAAACTGCGGCGCAGCTCCGCCTTCACGGCGGCGCTGGCCCGGTAGGAGGCGATCTCGCCCGCCCAGGCGACCGCCACCCGTCCGGCTAGCACGGCCGCCAGCGCGAGCAGGACGCCGCGCAGCGCACCGAGCGTCGCCCCGCCGGTGAAGGCCGCGGCGATGGCACTGGCCAGCAGCTGCGCCTGGACGATGATCAGGCCCGCGGCCGCCGCGCCGAGAGCGGCCACGGCCGCGACGGGCAGCCGGGCCCGGCGGGCGTGCCGCAGCAGCCTGGGATCGAACGGTTTCATTACCTGACCGCCGTCGGCTGCTGCGGCTCGGGTGCCTGCGGTGGCCGCGGCTCCGGTGCCCGCGGGGAGGGCGGCTCGGCGGCCGGCGCGGGCTGCGGGGGCGCGCCGAGGCGCTTGCGGAACACCCAGTAGGTCCAGGCCTGGTAGGCCAGCACGAACGGCAGGAAGATGCAGGCGACGACGGTCATCACGGCCAGCGTCTTCGCCGTCGAGGCCGCGTTCCCGGTGGTGAGGGTATAGGCGGTGCTGATGGTGGACGGCAGCACGTTCGGGTACAGGGCGGTGAACAGCGCGGCGGTGGCCGTCGCGATGCCAGCCGCGGCCGCTCCGAACGCCAGGCCCTCGCGGGGCTCGCTACCCCGCCCGTTAAGGCCCCACCCGAGCGTGGCCGCCAGGGCGACGAGCAGAGCGACCGCCGCCGCCGCGGCCAGGATCACGGACGCGACGCCCGTCGCGACATGCCCGGCCGCCCGGTAGCTGAACTCGGTCCAGGCGAGGAAGCCGCCGCCCGCGACGATGGCCGCCGCACCGGACAACCGGGCCGCCGTCGTCGCCTCCCGGCGCAGATCCCCCATGGTTTTCAGGGCCAGGAAGAGGGCGCCGTCCAGGATGAACAGGGTCAGTGTGGCCAGGCCGCCGAGCAGCGAGTACGGGTTCAGCATGGTGAAGAAGTTGCCGGCGTAGTTGTGCGCCGCGTTCAGGGGGATGCCGTGCAGCACGTTGCCGAAGGCGACGCCCCACAAGATGGCGGGCAGCAGCGAGCCGACGAAGATCGCCGTGTCCCAGCTGCGCCGCCAGGCCGCGCTCCCCCGCTTGCCGCGGTACTCGAAGGCGACGCCGCGGATGATCAGCGCCACCAAGATCAGCAGCAGGGGCAGGTAGAAGGCACTGAACATGGACGCGTACCAGCCGGGGAACGCCGCGAACGTGGCGCCGCCCGCGGTCAGCAGCCAGACCTCGTTGCCGTCCCAGGTGGGCCCGATGGTGTTGATCATGATCCGGCGGCGGGCCTGGTCCCGGCCGAGCACGGGCAACAGGATGCCGACGCCGAAATCGAAGCCTTCCAGGACGAAGTAGCCGGCCCACAGCACGGCGATCGCGATGAACCATAGGTCGGACAGATGCATGACGTTCTTGCTCCCGAACTAGTAGACGAGGGCCAGCGGCTCTTGGTCGCCGTCGGCCGGGCCGGCCGGCTCTTCGGCGTCCAGCCCCGCCCGGGCGTACTTGAACATCAGCCCGCCCTCGACGATGGCGAGGCCGCCGTACAGCAGCGTGAGGATGATCACCGAGGCGAGCACCTCGCCCGCCGAGTTGGCCGACACCCCGGCGCTCGTCTTCATCTGCCCGAACACGAGCCAGGGCTGGCGGCCCATCTCGGTGAAGATCCAGCCCACGGACATGGCGGCGAGCGGCAGGAACGGCATCGCGATTACCGCCCACAGCAGCAGCCGCGACCACATCGAGCGGGCGGCCACGGGGACCCGGCCCTTGCGCAGCGACCACAGCACGACCAGCGCGATCAGCGCGGTCGCCAGGCCGAGGCCGATCATCAGCCGGAAACTCCAGTACGTCACCGGAATGATCGGCGTGTACGAGCCTGGGCCGTAGACCTGCGCGTACAGCGCCTGAATGTTGTCGATGCCCTTGACCTGGCCGGAGAAGTTGCCGGTGGCGAGGAAGGACAGCAGCCGGGGCAGTGTGATCTGGAAGACCGGCCGGGAGCCGTTGAGCGTGCCGATGGTGAACAGCGAGAACGGGGCCGGCTGGGCGGTGTGATAGAGCGCTTCCGCCGCCGCCATCTTCATCGGCTGGTACATCGTCATCAGCTTGCCGAGGACGTCGCCCGTGATCATGGTGCCGACCGCCGCGACCAGTGCGGTGATGGCGCCCACCTTCGCCGCGCTGCGGAACGCGGCGGTCGTCTCCGCCGCTTCCCCACCCGCCGCCGGACGGCGCAGCAGGTGCCACACGGCTATGCCGGTGACCAGCCCGCCGGCCACCAGGAAGCAAGCGGCGATCGTGTGCGGGAACGTGCCGAGCTGCTCCGGGTTCGTCATCACGGCGAGGAAGCTGGTGAGTTCCTCCCGGTGCGTGATCGGGTTGAAGTGGTATCCGACCGGATGTTGCATCCAGGAGTTCGCCGCCAGGATGAAGTACGCGGACAGCAGGGTGCCCGTCGCGGCGATCCACATGCACGCCGCGTGCACCGGGCGCGGGAGCCGGTCCCAGCCGAAGATCCACAGCCCGAGGAACGTGGACTCGAGGAAGAACGCGAGCAGTGCCTCGATCGCGAGCGGCGCTCCGAAGATGTCACCGACGAAGCGCGAGTAGGCGGACCAGTTCATGCCGAACTGGAACTCCTGCACGATCCCGGTGACGACGCCCATGGCGAAGTTGATCAGGAAAAGCCGACCGTAGAACTTAGTCAGCCGCAGCCACCGGTCGTGTCCGGTCCGTATCCACGCGGTCTCGAAGCCGGCCACGAAGAACCCCAGGCCGATCGTGATCGGCACGAACAGGAAGTGGTACACCGTGGTAATTCCGAACTGCCAGCGGGATAGTTCAAGCACGGTCACCGGCTGCCTCCAAAGTCTTTACCGCGAAGGGATCCTGACCAGCCTCGTCGCGGTCACGCCCGCACGGCAGGGGCCGAAGGTCCCGTTAAAGGGGCTGAAGGTCTGGTGCCCGGCTTACCCCCTGGCGGCTAGCCTCAAAACGAGGCCGCCTGGGCCAAGAGCACCGTGCAAGGAAGGAGCACCGCGATGGCTGACCGGATCATGGAAGAGCTTGACGAGAACGAGTGCCTGCGCCTCATAGAGCCAGGAGGGATCGGCCGGATCGCCTACGTCGGCCGGTTCGGGCCCGCCGTGCTGCCGGTGAACTACGAGCTGCGGGGCGGGGCGATCGTCTTCCGCACCGCCGAGCACGGGCCGCTAGACGAGGACCTGCGGACCGGGATCGCCGACGCCGACTACAAGGTGGCGTTCGAGATCGATGACATCGACCTGGCGGCCGGGCGGGGCTGGAGCGTGCTCGTCCAGGGGCCGGCTCACCATGTTGAGGGAGCCGAGCTGGACGTGGTCCGGGGCGCGGACGTCGAGCCGTGGGCCCCGGGCGACCGGGAGCTGTTCGTCCGGATCGTCCCGTCCCGCATCACAGGCCGGCGCGTCGGCCCGGCTGAATAACTACCCGAAGCAGCGAACCGGGCACCCGGCGGGCGTTGACCTGCAGCGGCGGGCCGCAGCGCCCCGAGCTATCCTCGTGTCACGGCCGAGCCCGGGGTGCTGACCTTCCGTCACCCGGGTCCCGGCGACCAGCCTTCGGTGCTGGCCGTTCTGGACGACTGGTGGGGCGGGCGTCTCGCCGGAGCTGCAAGGGCACGGTTTTCGAGGAAGCGCTCCACATCGAGTCACCCATCCAGGGCTTCTTCCGCGAGACCACCGGTGAGGCCACCGTCGATGGCAGCTCCGTTCCCGCCGGGGCGCGGGTCCTGCTGCACTTCGGTGCCGAGAACCGGGACGCGCAGAGCCGCACCAGCACTACAAACCGGTCGTTCGCGGCCTGGCTTACCCTCCCGCTGCACGTCGAACTGAACTCAGCATCACGCTAAGCCCGTCCAGCGGCTGGAATGTCAGTGGGTCGTAGTAGTGTTTGTTCATCA
>Ga0302314_10010574_pt1 | contig 16143 bp, 21 predicted proteins | sample III_Palsa_N2_3_FD_200533 | JGI IMG/M metagenome (GOLD analysis project Ga0302314, IMG submission 200533) | Peat permafrost microbial communities from Stordalen Mire near Abisko, Sweden - III_Palsa_N2_3 | ecosystem: Environmental > Terrestrial > Soil > Palsa > Peat permafrost | place: Sweden... | reverse complement strand
AGCCGCTGAACCATGAGCTCCTCGCGGCGGGCGGAACGCTCCTGGGACCGGCCGCCACCGCGCCGTCCTACCGGCTGTACGCCCTGGAGACCCAGCCGCCCAAGCCCGGGCTGGTCCGGGTCGAGTCACTGCCCGCGGCCAATGCCGGGGCATCCGCCGCGGGGGAGACCGGGGCGTCGATCACGGGCGAGGTGTGGCGGCTGCCCGCGACCGGTTTCGCTCGCTTCATGACCGGGCTGGCGGTCCCCATGGCGATCGGCCGGGTCCGGCTGGACGACGGCCGTGACGTGCTGGGATTCCTATGCGAGCCGGCGGCGGTGCGGGGAGCCGCCGATATCACGCGCTTCGGCGGCTGGCGCGGGTGGATCGGTCGCCGCGGGGCGGTCTGAGATAATCGCTGGCGTGGCGGACGCGCGAGGCCCGGTGGGGGGCAAGCTGGCAGGGGCGGCCGAGCACCGGCGGGCGGGCCGCCCCCGGCTTCGGCCGGCCAGCAACGCCGACGTGCCGCCGCGCGAGGAGATACTCGACGCGGCGGCCGGGCTCTTCGTCAGCCAGGGCCTGGCCGCGACAACGACCCGGCAGATCGCCGAGCGCGTCGGCATCCGACAGGCGTCGCTGTACTACTACTTCACGGGCAAGGATGAGATCCTGCTCGAGCTGCTCACCCAGTCGGTGCGGCCCAGCCTGCAGGTCGCCGCGATGCTGGAGTCCCGCTGCCGCGACGACCCGGCCGCCGGGCTGTACGCGCTGGCCCTCATCGACGTGCAGACCCTGACGCGAGCGCCGCACAACATCGCCACGCTGTATCTGGTGCCGGAGGTGCAGGGGGAAGAGTTTGCGTCGTTCCGGGCGGAGCGGTCGCAGTTGCAGGCGGTATACGGGCGGCTCGGCCGCGCGGCCGCCCCGTCCGCCGACCTGGACGAGATCCTCATCGCGACGCTGGTCATGCAGGTCGTCGAGTCGGTCATCCATTTGCGCCGGTCCGGTGACCTCCGGGATGCCCATGCTCACGACATCGCCGCGTCCTGCCTTCGGCTCATCGGCTTGAGGGCGCCGCAGGTCACCCGCGCCCGCGCCGCCGCCAGGAAAGCCCTCGCGGTGGATGAGTAACCCGGGGTCCGGCACCTAGGTGTTGCCGGCCGGGTCGGCGAAGGCCGCCGTGCGCCGGAATCGACACCTAATTGATCCGGGCCGGAGTCGGCACGATCAACGGCTGACCACCGCTGACGATTAATACTGGCGTTCCAGGGCGTCGAGGTCGCGTTCAGCGTAGAGGCGGTGCTGCCATTCCTCGTTGAGGATGGCGCGCAGGCAGCGGCGGACCGGGAAGCTCTCCGGCTCCGGGTAACCCGGCTCGGTGACCGGCCGGGTCATGGCCGCGAGCTGCTCGTCGGTGAGGCCGGCGAGCACTGTGCGCACGGTGGCCATCCGTTCGGCGCGCAGGGGCAGCACTTCGTCGAGGGACGGGCGGGCGTCTCGGTCGCGGGGGACGCCGGGCTCGTCGGGCATCTCGTCGTGTGGCAGGTCAAGCGGATCCCAGGGCGACGGCTGGCCCAGGATGGCGCGGTTCACCCACGCGTCGGTGGCGAAGACCAGATGGCGAAGCGTCTCGATGAACGACCACTCGCCGTCGACCCGCTGGTGCAGCAGTTCCGCGTCCAGGTCGCGGGCCCGGGCCACGGTCTGCTGCCACAGCGGCTCGAGGATGTCCCAGGCTTCGCGGTACCCGGCGGCGTCGGACGGGCGCATCTTGGCCCGGCCGGGGTAGCGGCGGTCGAGTTCGGCCTCTACCAGGGGCGCGACGTCGACGCCGTTGATCCTGAGGTTCTCGATCTGGCCGCTGATGTCCATGTCCACCAGATCCGCCCCGCGGATCGTGACCCCGGTCATGTCGACCAGGCGGAAGCGGGCGCCGGTGAGGTCGACGCCGTGGAAGTCGGCACCGGTCAGGTAGACGTCCTCGAACCGGGCGCCGGACAGGTTCTCGTGGGTGAAGTCAGTCACCCATGCAGCCTGCCTCGCCGTCGGCGACGGCGCCAGGCATCTAACGGTCAGCGCGGTCGGAGGCTGTCGAGGAAGAAGCGGGTGCGCCGGTCGTAGTCTTGCCGGCCGGGCCTGGGCAGCGTGCGGAGGGCGAGTCCGTTGGCTACGTCGGCGTAGTGGAGGTCCCCGGCGGTGAAGTCCGGGCGTATCGCCCCGGCATCGTGGCATCGCTGGATCAGGCTGGTGGTCATGTCGATGGCGGCCGTGGCGATCGCGGCCAGCTGCTCGGAATCTTGGTAGGTCATCAGCAGTGCGTCGGTGAAGGCGGGTTCGCGGTACTGCAGGTCACGCCGGTCGGTGACGTAGGTGGCGATGGCCTGCCACGGGTCTGACACCTGCAGGGCCTTGTCCATGATCGCGTGCATCTCGGCGGCGACGAGATTTTCGATCACGGCGTCGATGAGGCCGGCCCGGCCGCCGAACCGGTTGTAGATGGTGGCCTTGCTGACCCCTGCGGCGGCGGCGATCTCCTCCAGCGGCGTGTCCAGCCCGCGGCCGTGGAACGCGGCGATGGCGGCGGCGCGGATCTGGGCCACGTTGCGAGCGGCATCGGCGCGCAGGGGCGCGCCCGGCACTCGGGCGGCCTCCCGGTGTCCCGGCGGGCTAGTCCTCGGGCTCATCCGTCCGTCCTATACAACTTGACTCCAGAGTTAACTTGACCATATGGTTAATTTAACCACTGAGTCAAGTTACCACGCGCCGAGCATAGGAGCAGGCCGCCCATGCCCCCATCCATCGTCGTGCTCGGAGCCGGTCCGGGTCTCGGCCGGTCCGTCGCCCGCCGCTACGCGCGCTCCGGCTACACCGTCGTCCTGGTGGCCCGCCGCCAGGCGCCGCTCAAGGAGCTAGCCGCGGACCTGGCCGGCATCGGCGCGACCGCGCACGTCTTCACCGCCGACCTGTCCGACACCGACGCCGTGCCACAACTGGCCGGGCAGATCCGCGGCGCAGTGGGCGAGCCTGCCGCGCTCTACTACGGCGTCTCTGCAGGCGGGTTCATTCCGGTCGCCGCGTTGACTCCCGAGCGCGCCCAGGCGCTCATGCCGCTGGCGCTCTACTCGCTGCTGGCCCTGGTGCGGGAGTTCCTGCCGGCAATGCTCGAGCGAGGAGACGGCGCCATCTTGAGCGCGCAAGGCGCCAGCGCCGTCCGGGGCATGCCGCACATCTCCGGCGGGTTCGCCCTGGCCGCGCAGCGCAACTACCTGCAGTCACTGCACGCCGCGGTAGCGGCCCAAGGCGTCTATGTCGGCGGTCTCTACATCGGCGCGGCGATCAAGCACACCCCCTTCTATGAACGCCGGGAGGCGGACAAGGCGGCCGGAACCTCCGTAACGGACATGCCTGAGGTTGACCCGGACGATCTCGCCGACCTTCTCTGGAGCATGCACAGCACGAAGAGCCAGCCGGAAGTCACCTACCCGGCCGGCCTTTCCGACCACTGAGCAGCCCGGCGACAGACGTCTGGGGTCTCGGATCTACGCCTGATCGCAGGCGTCAGTCGGTCCAGTCGAGTTGCGCCTCGGGAACGCCGGCGGAACGGCCGTGTGCCTGGGCCTCCTCACGGCCGGCCTGGTCGCCGCGCGGGTAGCGGAAGATCCTGCCGGGGAAGACCACGGTCGCTTCGGCGTCGCTGTTCCAATTCGCATACCAGCCGGGGCTCAGCAGGCTGTCGGCGAGCTCGCGGGCCAGCGCGCCGCTGCTGGTCGCCGGCGCCTCGAATTCGATCAGGGTCCAGATGGGCGGCTGATAGTCGGCGACGCCGGGGACCTCGTACCTTGCGCAGCGGGTGATCCGCATGCCGTGGCCGTCGAACCCGGTGCCTGGTCTAAGGCTCTCGGCCAGGATCGCGCCGCGGATGACGGCTCCGATTTCCGGTCCATGTTCCATGAGGTCCAGTGTCGGCATGAGGTCTGACATTCGACGCGGCTCGGTCGCACTGTCAGATCATGTCCCGGGCTCGGCTAGCGGGCTGTTCTCACGCTGGTGATAGCCGGCGGTCATGCCGCCGTCGACCAGGAGCGTCGTACCGGTGATGAATTCGGCCTCGTCGCTTGCGTAGAAGACCGCCGCGGCGGCGACGTCGCGGGCCTCGCCGATCCGGCCGATTGGGGGAATCGGCCAGTCGCCGCTCTCGGGGCGGTCCTCTTCCCCGGGTGGGGCCATGTGCCTCATCCCGGGCCAGGTGTCTCCAGGGCAGAGCACGTTCGAGCGCACCCCGTCAGGGCCTCCCTCGAGCGCCAGCATCTTCCCCAGCATCACCACGGCCGCCTTCGAGACCGAGTACAGCCCGATGGCCTGCTCGCCCCAGATGCCCGCGTCGGATGCGATGTGGATCATGCAGCCGCGGCGGCGGGCCAGGTGCGGATAGGCGGCCTGCGCGTAGAGAAGGCAGCCCCGCACGTTGACGTCCATCAGCCGGTCGTAATCCGCCAGCGGCGTTCGCAGCAAGCTTGCCTCAACCCCGATCCCGGCGTTGTTGACCAGCACGTCGAGGGCTCCGAGGCGATCGACGGCCAGGTCCGCCGAGCGCGCCACAGCCGCGGGATCGCCAGCGTCAGCGGCCACGAACCAGCTTTGGCCCGCCCCGCGCAGCGCCGCCTCCGCGGCCACACCCAGTTCCTGATTTCGCCCGGTCACCACCACCCGCGCGCCCTCCCGCAGGAATCTCTCGGCGATGGCGAAGCCGATACCGGTCGTGCCCCCGGTAACCAGCACTTGCTTGCCCTGCAGCCGTCCCGTGCCGCCTGTCATATCCATCTGGTGCAACTGCTGCCCTCTGTCAAGGAACCCGCCCCCTGAGTGGGAAGCGCGGACTTCATTGTGCCGGGTCCGTGCCCTGCGGTGCGCGATACTGGCCACATGGTTGACGACACTGCACGGGACCGGGCCATTTACCACGCGCTGAAGGCGGCGGACGAAGTCGCGGCAGCGCTCCAGACTCACCTCATCGAGGAACACGGAGCTGATCCGGAGCGCGCCGCTCCTACGAGCTCTTCCAGCAACTCTCTCAAGCTGCTGCGGCAAGCTCGCGAGCACCTGGGGGAGGGACTCCGGGCCGTCGAGGCCGATCGCATCGCCGAGTCCGACGGCATCTCCCGACGTAGCCAATAGCGGCCGGGCAGCCCGCCCGCGAGCAGCGGTGCGAGGAGTTCTCCGCCGCCGCGTGGCCCGGCCGCCGACTCCGACGGCCGGGCCTGCGCGCTAGCTCTTCGCTAGCTTTCTACCGGTAATCGCAGGTGTTGTTGTGGACGGGACCCTCGAACTCGGGGTAGCCCAGCGTGGTGAACAGGTCCTGGCCGTACTGCGCATCCTTTCCGAAATCGGTGAGGAACGGCCCGCGGCCTGAGACGTTTCCGAATTCAAGCGCGCAGGAGCCGAATGCATGCGATTCGGTCCAGTACGGGTAGAAGCCGCCGGGTCCCTGGGGTGGGACCGTGCAGCCGCTGAGGCTGGTCGCGGTGCAGGTCGACTCGCTCAGCGCGGTGTCGGTCTGGAAGAAGTACTTCGAGTACTGCCTGCCGGACGACGTCGGGAACTGCTCGACGAAGGTGGACGGGTAGATGGTCGGTTGGTTGCCTGTCGGCCACTCCGTCCAGTACGGGCTGCCGTCGAAGTCGAGGTCGCCGTTCTGGAAGAAGTTGTCCTGGCAGCCGGTGGTCAGGTCCGGCTGGGTGCTGGTGCCGGGGCCGTCGTAGCCGGGATGGGTATCGCCGGCGTAGTAGCACATCGCGTCACCGGTCTCGGGGCTCGTGCTGTCCGGCGGGCCGGCGTTCTCGTACGGGCCCTCGCACTCGTTGTAGGCGCCGCCGGTGTCGGCCGGGTCGATCGGGTTGGGGGTGAGCGCATCGCTCAGGGTGCTGCAGGACTCCCAGTGCCCGGTCTCGAACTCGGTGCTGATGTTGGTCTGCAGGGCGGCCCACGGGATGACGTTGGCGGGCTTCGCGGTCGAGAACTCCGGCTGGAAGTTGAACGGAGTCCCGGCGCAGTTGGCGATCGAGGTGTTCTGGAAGCCGTTGGCGGCGGAGGCCTGCATGGAGCCGCTCGTGTGCCGTGTCAGGTCGTCGAGAACCACCTTGAAGGCTTTACCGCCGCCCGGCGCCGGCGCGTCCGACATGTGGATCGTGATCCTGTCGCCCGGGTTCATGAGCAGGGTCTCGCTGTTCGGCGTGAAGGTGGCGGTGTCCGAGTTCTGCGGTGCGGGCGGCCCGGTCGGCACTCCGTCCTTCTGGATGAAGCCGAAGTTCGACGGTTCCTCGCACGTTGTGTTACATGTCGCGAAGCCCGTGGTGCACTCCAGGCTGTCGATGGTCAGCGCGGCGCACCAGTGCGTGTCGTCGCAGCTCGCGCTGTCGACGAACGGGGGGTTGCCCGGCGGGTAGAGCTGCATTTCCATGAACGTCGAGCCGCCGCCGCTCTGCGCGGTCGTGCACGATGATCCGGTGCAGGTGGGGGCGTTCGAGTCGGACTCGGGCGTGCACGGGGTCTGCGGGTAGGAGTTCGGATCGCACAGGGCCATCGAGAACCACGGCGCGGGGGAAAGCTCGAACCAGTGTGAGATGTCATGGCCCGGGCTGACGTCGGTCGGCAGCGCGGCTGGGTCTCGGCCGATGGTCAGGTTCCAGCTCACGTCGTTGCCGGAGCCGGGGGCGCTGGACAGGAAGGTGGTGTCGGGCTCGTCGTGACCGATGTACTCGCCGTTGTCGTAGAACTTGCCGCCCCAGGTGTTGGAGTTGTCCACGCCCTCGAAGCCGCGGATGTCGGTGCATTCGCTCGCCCGGACTTCCTTCTGGGCGGGGCTGAAGCCGTTGCAGTCCAGCTCGCCGGTCTTAGCCGGCGTGTAGCTGGCGGCCGTCCGCGCAGAGGTCGTTCCCGCAGCCGCCTGCGCGCCGGGGGTTGATACCAGGCTCGCGGTTATGGTGATGCCGAACAACGCGGCGATGGCGAGCGTCAAAGCGCTCCGCAGGATCGTGCGTTTCATTCGTTTCATCCGTCTCACCTGCTCCTTGTCTCGCGCTTCCGCCGCAGGCGTCATTGCCTGCGGCGAATTACCCGAAAAGGCAACAAGCAAATTATTCACAGTCAGAGTTTCGCGCTTATAACAATTTTCGGGTTTTGTATTTACCGGTGATACGGCTGGTGATTCCGGGAATGGCGGGGCGGGTTTAGGCCCCCGGGGAACAGAACGTGACCTCGGGATAGTGTTGTGACGGCTGGTCCTGGCCGCCATCGCCGATGGCAACACCACCAGCGGCGGGATCGCCGGCTACATCGGCCATCGGGGGCTTTCCGGCCCGAGTTGAGCCCGGGACCGTGAACGACCCTGCCAGCAAGAAGACCCGGCGGATCGATGTCGCGGCATTCGCGGTCGGGGACGACGGGCGAGAGGCCATGTTGGCCATCGGGGAGGCGAAATGGCACGAGACGATGAGCTTCGCCCATCTCGAGCGGCTACGCCGTATCCGCGGCGTGCTGACCGCGCAGGGCCGACCTGGCGCGGCAACGGCCCGACTGCTTTGCTTCAGCCGCGCCGGGTTCACCGCGGAACTCAGGGACGAGGCAGCTCAGTCAGGCGAAGTGCGCCTGCTGACCCCCGCCGACCTATACACCGGCATCCTGTTACCGCTTGCCGAAATCGGGGCCCAGCCGAGTACCTTCCTCAGTCACGCGCCTACAGTCCCATCGACACCCTCACGCAGGAAGTCCGCGTGCCCGTTATGGCGGGCGTACTCCAGGAGCACGTGCACCATCACCATCCGCAGCGACACGTCTTCACCCCATCGTGGCTGACGACGGGTGAGGTCCAGGGACCCGGCTTCGCGCTCAATGCGGCGCGAGTTCTCGACCTCCGCCTCCCAGGCCGAGAACGCCTCAGCCCTGGTTGACGCGCTCGCGTCGTAGGCCGCCTGGAAGTCGATCTCCTCGGACCAGACCATCGGTGCGTCGTTGTCCTCGAACACCCGCCGAAACCAGGCCCGCTCCACCTCCGCCATGTGCCGCACCAGGCCGAGCAGCGAAAGCGTCGATGGCGGCATGGACTGCTCCCGCAGCTCCGCGTCGGTGAGCCCGTCGCACTTCATGGCGAGGGTCGCCCGGTGGTACTCGAGGAAGCTCCGCAGCGTCTCGCGTTCGGTGCCAAAGCTGGGCGGATCGATCCGATTATCGGTGGTCACTGGTCGTCTCCTCGTCCGCGCCTGAGTGCAGGGGCAGAATCTACCGGAGGCAACGCGGTCAACCGCGTCCGCGACGCCGCCGGAAGGACCTTGCGGTGGATGAGTCACCCACGGTCCGTTCGGGATAACGGGGAAGATCAGCCGTCGGATCGGCGCGCTGGCGGGACCGACACCGAGACAGTCCCAGGGCGCTGCGGGCACGATGAACCCATGACTCTTGACTGGAACCATGTGCTGCTCGAGCAGTTCGACTTGGAGTGGAACCTGGCCCACGGTCCGTCGCTGGAGACGCTCACCGACGATGAGTACCTCTGGGAGCCCGTTCCCGGTTGCTGGAGCATCCGGCCGACGGGAACCGACGGCCGTGGCGAGCTCGACCAGGCGTGGCCGGATCCTGAGCCGTCGCCGGAGGCGCACCTGAACGCCCCGTGGGCGTCACTCGTCCTCCACGTCAACCGGGAGGCACTCCACCACCTGGCGGAGGTGTCGCTGCTGCGGGACCTCTACCGCGTGACTGGGGGCGCGCGGCTCGGCTGATGCCGCTATGACCTTGCGGGCGAGTCAGAGGACCGCGCCGCGCGGTGCCACCTCGATGGCTGCCACGCCCCGGCCGAACAGGACGACGAGCCGGTCACCGTGGTGCGTGCGAACCAGGCCGGAGTCCTCGGCCAGGGCCGAGATGACATGCTCGGCGACCTCGTCCGGATCGGCCGTGTCCGGCTCGTCGTACCCGACGTCCAGGTGATCTCCGCCGATGAGCCGGACGCGCAGCACGATTTCAGCCATGGCCACGCATCCTAGCTGCATAGCTGGCATAACGACAGCAGCGAGCGGCCGCCGCTAAACGGGCTGCAGCGTCAGCTCGCCGGTGATCACCCGGTAGTAGCAGGAAGGACGGGCCGATCCGGAACCGGACACGGTGTGGCACGCTCCGCCGGTCGTCCGGTGCACCAGGTAGAGCACCGAGTTCTGCTCGCAGTTGACCCGGATCTCGGCCAGTTCCAGCACATCGCCCGACGTCGCGCCCTTCCGCCACAGCTCGTTGCGCGAGGTGGACCACAGCACCGCGATCCGCTCGCGCAGCGACGTCTGCAGGGCCTCCTCGTTCGCGTACCCGATGAACAAGACCTCGCCGCTGTCCGCGTCCTGCAGCACGACCGGCACCACCCGCGCACCGGTCGCCGCGACGCTGGCGAGCTTGCCGAAGTCGAGGCCTAGCCGCGTGCCTTCCTCTAGTTCATTCACAGCAGTGATCGTGCCCTGTGCCCGGACGGAACGCCAGCCAATAACCATCGCGGCCCCGGTCCCTCGCGCCTGGGACCGGGGCCGCGAACGGGCGCGGTGCGGGATGTTACGGCTGCTGGCCGGCCTGGTTCGTGATCGCCATCTGGAGGAGGGCGCCCCCGCCGACCTGGCCGTGCTCGCCCCGGGTGGTGATACCGAGCAGGGTGTACGTGCTCGGATCGAAGATGAGCACCGCGGTGCTGCCCTCGAACGACCAGCCGACGCCGATCCCCGGGCGGCCGGTTACGTCCTTGACGTTGCGCTCCAAGGTCAGGCCGGGCATGGTCGCCAGGAACTCATACAACGCCGCCCGCTGCGCGGGCAGGAGGTAGTCGGACTGGAACATGCCGCCGACGACCTTCGCCACGTCGTTGACGTCGTTCAGCCTGACTCCCTGCGTCTTCGCCAGGTAGGCGGGCATCGCGCTCGCGGTCGTGGGCATGCCGGGCAAGAACGCGGGCTGCGGGGTACACGGCTCGGTGACGACCGGTCCGTCGAGGGGGACGGGTGCCTTCGGGTTGGCCGGACCGGTATAAGGCTTGCCGTTGTATCCGGGCAACCGGATCTGGCGCTTGCCGTCGACGCAGCCGAGAACGGTCGTCGTTCCGCCGGGCCCCTGGGCTTCCATCAGCCCGTTCCGTGATCCGTCGACCGAGAGCCAGGTCTGCGCGACGTGACCGCCGCCATCCCCGACCTTCGTGTAGACGAACTGGTCCGGCCGCGGAGCCGCGCCGGGGTGGCTCAGCGCCGCGCTGGCGGCCGTATCCAGCACCTGCTTTGCCGTCAGAACCGCGACGACCGGGGCACCGCCGGTGGTCGACGGGCCCGGGTGGGCGATCGCCGTCCCGGCCGAGTGCGTGCCGCCGGGCAGCGATGACAGCGTGAGGCCGACCGCAAGCGCCGCCACCGCCCCGGATGTGACGCCGACGACGATGCGGATGCGTGCCGTTTTCCGCTTCGGCCGGGCTGATCCGATGATCTGCTGGTAGATGCCGATCGCCTCGGCCGAGTCAGGTCCGGGCAGCGGCTGGCGGCTGGCCGGGTCGTGTGCCCTGAGCACAGTGTCAACGTCCATGGTTTCCTCCCGTGTGAGCTGGCATCGGCGTTTCGCGGACCGGGTGTTCTGGCGGCGGCTCCCCGAACGCCTCGCGCACCCGCGACCTGGCCCGGTGCACGCGGATCCCGATCGCGTTCGGTGAGCAGCCCAGGACCTGCGCGGCCTCGGCGTAGGACAACTGCTCCCAGGCGACGAGCAGGAGCGCTTCCCGCTCGGCCGGGGGAACCTGGCGCAGGGCCCGGGTCAGCCGGCCGTCCGTATCGCCGAGAGCTGGCTGCGGGGCGGCGACATGACTGGCCTCGATCCGGGCGATCAGCCGGCCGAACCTTTCCTTACCGCGACGATGACCAGCCAGAACGCGGCGAGCCACGCCGTAGAGCCACAATCTCGCCTCGGCGGCCGGGGGAACGTCGTCGAGCCGCCGCCATGCGGTTGTGAACACCTCGGCCACGACGTCGGCGACATCGGCCCGCTCATCCAGGCGGCGCACCGCGTAGGCCTGGATGTGCAGGTAATGCTCCTCGTAGAGCTGGCGGAAGCGACGTTCTCGTTGCGCATATCCGTCGTCAGCACGCACCTGTTGCTGCTCCTCACGCTCGTCCGTCCGTACATGCTGGTTCATGGCCGGCAGCGCCCTGGATCTTTCGCGGGTCAGAAAAAAGCCGTCAACGGACAGGAAGGTAGTCTGCCGCGTTGCCTGGAAGACGGGTGAGAATTTCCTGACCGCGCGGGCAACCTGATCGCGTGGCAAGTGTCTCTGCTTCGTGGACAGGATGGATATGTCGAGCCGACCGCCGCTGACGCCCGGCGGCAGCCCCGCGGGCGGCACCGACGCTGACTCCGACGCGACGGCCGGTGTCACTGCGCTGTACCAGGCCCACGCGGTGGGGCTGATCCGGCTCGCCATCGTCATGCTGGGCGACCGCGGCGCCGCCGAGGACGTGGTCCAGGACGCGTTCCTCGGCCTGTACCGGCACTGGGACGGGCTCGCCGACCGCGGGAACGCGCTCACGTACGTTCGCTCGGCGGTGCTCAACCGCTGCCGCAACGCGATGCGGCAGCGGGGCCAGCGCGACCGCCACGACCGCCAGGGGCCCGGGCCGATGGCGAGCGAGTCGGCCGAGGCGGTCGCGCTGATCGGCGAGGAGCACCAGCAGGTGCTGACCGCGATCCGGGCGCTGCCCAACCGCCAGCGCGAGGCCCTGGTGCTCCGGTTCTACCTCGACCTGTCCGAGGAAGAGACCGCCCACGCCATGGGCGTCAGCCGGGGCACCGTCAAGTCGGCCACCTCCCGCGCGGTCGCCGCGCTCGGCCGGAAGCTCAAGGAGGGCTCATGATCACCACCGAAGACCGGGCCCGGGCGGCGATGCAGGCCATCGGCGACACCGTGCGCGCCGCGCCGCCGCTCGAGCTGTCGCGCCGACCCGGCGGTGCGGCCCGTCCCGGCAGCCGCGGCCGGGACCGGCGGTGGCGGTCAAGGCTGGCCCCGATCGCCGCCGCGGTAGCAGTCGCGGCCGTCGCCGTCGCGCTGGTGACAATCAAGGATGTCCCGAACGGTCGCGTGGCTTCGCCCTCTCCTTCAGCGACTTCCACCGCCCCGGCGGACAAGAATGTGAGCATCCCCGGAGTGCCCGAGTACTACGTCGCCTGGATGCAGGCAGACAGGCCGTACCTGGTCGTCGGCGACACCGCCACCGGCAAGCAGGTGGGCGAGGTCGCCGCGCTGCACAACGTGGACCTCGAGGGGATCTACGGCGCTGCCGCCGACGACAGGACGTTCATCGTCGTGGGCGACCGCCTGTTCGGCCCCCCCGGTGAGGGCAGGGCCGTGTTCTACCTGCTCCGCATCGACCCCGGCGGCCGTACGCCCACACTGCTGACCCGTGTGCCGACCGCACCACTGCAGAACCCGGCCGGGATCGCGATCTCCCCCGACGGCACCAAGCTGGCGGTCGCCCAGGCGGGCAGTCCGGCGACGGTGCGGATCTACTCGATTGCGACCGGACAGGTGCTCCGCACGTGGTCGGCCACGGGAGCGGTGGCGGTGGAGTCGTGGGCGGCGTCCGGGGGATCATCGCAGTTCACCGCAGCCAGGGTGCTGCGCTGGTCGTCCGACGGGAAGCAGCTCGCCTTCGCCTGGAACTCCACCGCCATCCGCGTGCTCGACGCCTCCGCGCCGGACGGGAACCTGATCACCAGCAGCAGCCTGCTGGCCGCGATCGGGACGACGAACGATGCGCTTGGCAGATTCACCTGTGACGCGTCGCAGGGCTGGCAGCTGATCGCGGGCGGGCAGGGGATCATCTGCGGGGGCAGCGCGCAGACGGACCTTCCGCAGACCAGCTCCGCTAGCGGCGGGGAGTGCGCGCGCAGCGAGCGGATATCCATCGGCTTCCTCCAGGAAACCAAGGGCGACCAGCGCCACGTCGCGGCGAATCTGGGCGACATCGAGACCGAATGCTCCGACAGGGCCGGGTACCCAGACGGCGCGTACATCGGCTGGGCGAACGCGGACGGCAGCGTCGTGATCGGGTCGCTGCTGTGGAGCGGGCACGTGCGATTCGGGCTCTTCCGCGACGGCCAGTTCAGCCCTCTCCCGGCCCTGCCGACGTCGGTCCCCGTACCGACCGGGATCCTGATCGGGACTTACGACTGGTGACGCGCTCGGGTTCACCGGCGCCTGGAACATTCGGTCCCGACTGCTGGGAACTTGGCGATATCGTGCGCCATGGCCCCCGAACATGTACCGGATCTGTCGACGTCGAGCGCATCAGGCCTCTTCTCCCTCTATAGGGCGATTCTGGCTGAGCTGAAGAGCCGAGATCTGATTCGGACGGAGAACGCTCCGGCTGGCGACTACGCCGAGTACCTGGTGTTGACTGCGCTGGGCGGCAAGCTTGAGGCCAACTCGAAGAAGTCGTGGGACGTGCTTACCCGAGACTGCGAGAAGCTGCAGGTGAAAGCCCGCGTCGTGTCCGACCCGCCTCGGAGGCGACGGACCTGACCGCAGCTCTTCGGATGGCCCAAGCTGGCAGCGGGACGCTCTGACGAGGACCCCGTCGGCTCACGCCTAGGCTTCGCGCAACGCGGCGCTGCACTCTGTTGACATACTTAGGCGATAGGCTAATGATTAGTCTCATGGCTAAGGAAACGGTTATCTGCACCTACCGGGTCCGGGGCGAGTGCGAAGAGCGCTTCCTCGGCCTCCTCGGCCGCCACTGGCGGACCTTGCACGAACTCGGCTTCGTGACCGACGAGAAGCCGGTCGCCTTCCGGGGAACCGAGGACGGACTCACCTACGTGGAGATCTTCACCTGGGTCGAAGGCGGCTTCGGGCAAGCCCACGAGCACCCCGACGTCCTCGCGATCTGGGAGCCTATGGAACCCCTGCTCGAAGACCGCGGCGGGCGTCCCCGCTGGGAGTTCCCGCACTTCGAGCTGGTGAGCCTGCCGGCGTGAGCCAGCGCCCCAGGGGCCTTGCCGAACTCGACGCCTTCGACGCCGTCTTCACGGCCCTCGCCCACCGCTCCCGCCGCACCATCCTCACCGTGCTGCACGCCCGCGGCGGGGAGATGACGTCCGGGGCGATCGCGGCGCGGTTCGACTGCTCCTGGCCGACCATCTCTGAGCACCTGCGGGTCCTGGAGAAAGCCGGGCTGGTCACCATCGCGATGCACGGGCGAGAGCGCATCTACCGGCTGGAACCCGGGCCGCTGCGCTCCGTCGCCGGCGCATGGCTCGCCCGCCTCACCTGACCTGGCGAATAACCAGAAGCACGCCGTCCCTCGTTGGGTCAGCTGTCGCGTTCCTCGGTCTTGAAGGTGCGAAAGCCACGGCGGTGGTAGTTGGGGAGCGCATTCGGGTTGTCCGCTGAGGAAGTGTGGAGCCAGACCCGGCGTGTGCCTGGCGCCAGATCCCATCCCTGGCGGATAGCGAGGGTCAGCGCGTAGCCGCCCAGGCCCTTGCCGGTGAACTCCGGTAGCAGCCCGAATGTCTCGATCTCAACGTCATCATCGGGATGGGGGTCATAGATGGCCACGCCGACTGGTTCATCGTCCACGGCCAGCAGCCAGCAGGTGCGGCCCGGGTGCTCGGCGAACCATGCCGGCCATTCCTCCGGGGTGCGGTGGGAGCTGCGCCAGCCGTAGGGTGCGCCGATCCTGGCCAGGATTTCGGATACCAGCGGCAGGCGTTCGTCGGCGATCGTCAGGGCCAGTCCGGGGATCGCCGTTCCCGGGTTGAGCTGGCTCGGGTCGGTCATCTCTACGTACGTCACGGTCTCCGTCACCCGGCCAAGGCTACGTTCTCGGACGCAGTGCGGCCGGGGTGGCGTACTGCGTCATGGCTTCGAGTCCGGTCTTGGACTACCGTGCGCTGATGGACCTTCCCACTCCAGTGGTGCCGAACGGCCAGCGTGAGATTCCCCCCGAGGGGGTGCTGGAGCTTTATCGGGCGGAGGGCTGGTGGCCGGAGCGCACGGCCGAGCAGGTCCGCGCTGTGCTGTCTTCGGCACCGGCCGTGGGTGCCTGGCACGGCCAGGATCTCATTGGGTTTGCCCGGGCGGTTACTGACGGCATCCTGCGCGCGTATGTGGAGGACGTGATCGTCTCCCCAGACTGGCGCGGTATGGGTGTCGGGCAGGCGCTGCTGGTGGCCTGATGGAGCAGCTCAAGCCAGTTCCCGTTGTGACGCTGTTCTGCTCCCCGGATCTCGTCGGTCATTACGAGGCCAGTTCCTTCAGGAGAACCCGGCCGGTCGTCATGCACCGGGCCTAGACCGTCCCCCCGCCTGCCGGATGACCGGTGAGGCGCCCGGTAGGCGCCAGCTGAAGACCTGCCTACAGTAGGGATCGGGAGGCGTGCATGGAAAACTACCGGCCGGCCGGGGCCGGGCAGTGCTCCGGCCTCCACGCTCTACGACGTGGCCCGCGAGGCTGGCGTCTCCACGGCCATGGTCTCGCGGGTGGCGCACGGCCAGGATCGGGTGAGTCCGTCCACCCGGCGGCGCGTGCTTAAGGTTATCGAAGCGCTCGGCTACGTCCCCGACGGCGCAGCGCAGAGCCTGGCCCAGCGTCGCAAGGAAGTGATCGGGCTGGTAGCCGTCGAAAGCCGCGGCCCGGAGACTGATGTCGAGCGCGAGGGCTTCTTGTTCATCGAGGAGGTGCTGCGCGGCGTTGAGCGCGCTGGGCGATCTCGGCTGGTCAGTGCTGATCTCCTTCCTGCGTGCGGCCGATCCGGCGGGCGCGTGGTCGGCTTCGACGACATGCGCCTCAGCGCCTGCTCGCGCCGCCACTGACCACGATCCGCCAGCCGATGCGGCTGCTCGGCGAGCGTGCCTGCTCCCGCCTGCTACAGCGGATAGCCGACCCGGCCCTGCCGCCCCGGGCCGAGCTCCTCCCCACCGAGCTCATCATCAGGGAAAGCTGCGGCTGCGACCCGAACCCCGCGCCAGCCCCCGGCCAAAACTAGGACACGATACGCGTCCTTAGGCGCAGGCGAGCGCCTCACGCAACGGGTCGAGACCCATCGCGCCCAGGCTGAGTGCCTTGGCGTGAAAGTCCCGGCATACGGGAAACCTAGCCCCGGGCAC
>Ga0302314_10010573_pt1 | contig 16143 bp, 15 predicted proteins | sample III_Palsa_N2_3_FD_200533 | JGI IMG/M metagenome (GOLD analysis project Ga0302314, IMG submission 200533) | Peat permafrost microbial communities from Stordalen Mire near Abisko, Sweden - III_Palsa_N2_3 | ecosystem: Environmental > Terrestrial > Soil > Palsa > Peat permafrost | place: Sweden... | reverse complement strand
GCGACCTCCTCCTCGGCGACCACCGGGATGTGCGGCAGTTGCGCGCGGAGGCCCGCGACGATGATGGCTTCGGCCGCGTGATCGGCCGCGGTGACCGGGGATTCGTCCTGTTTGTGAGTGGTTTCAAAGCCTTCGTCGCGCACGGCGAGGATCGCGGCGGCGGCTTGGCGGGCGAGGTCTTCAGCGATGGCGAGGATTTCGAGATCGTTCATGGCGTCACTCTATCCGGGGTGCGCTGCCCTGGCAAAGTGTTCCGCTGCTGCTACATTGGGTGGAGAGGGTTATTTTCCACCAGGAGCATTGCCAATGATCGAGGTCTTATTCACGACTGGCGAACTGCCCGCCTCGGGCGCGCTGGCGCTGCTGGTGCCTGAAGGCGGACTTTCCGGCGGCCTGTGGGCAGAAATCGACGAAGCTTCGGGTGGCCAGGCCGGCCGCGCGGCGGCGGCGGCGCAATTCAGCGGGCGCAAGGGTCAGACCGCGACCGTGCTGGCGCCGACCGCGGGACTGTCGCGGCTGGTACTGGTGGGGCTGGGCAAGGATCCGCTTTCGCCACGCGCGCTGGAAGAAGCCGGCGGGGCGGCGGCTCCACTGTTACAACACGACGAGCACGCTGCGATCGGGTCGCAGGCAGGCGGGATCGATCTGGCGTACGCGGCGGTCGGAGCGGTGCTGCGCAGCTACCGCTTCGATCTCTACCGGACCAAGCAGAAGCCCGAGGACAAGCCCGCGCTGACGCAGCTCGTGGTGTTGAGCCCGGACCCGGCGGCAAGCGAGGCGGTGTGGCGCCGCCAAGCGCCGGTGATCGAGGGCGCGTTCGTGACCCGCGATCTGGTCAGCGAGCCGGCGAACATATTGACCCCGGCCGAGATGGCCGATCGCGCCGCGAAGTTGGCCGAGCTGGGGCTCGACATCGAAATTCTGGGACCGGGCGAGCTGGCGGCGCTGAAGTTCGGCGCGCTGCTGGGGGTGGCGCAAGGCAGCCGGCAGCCGCCCAGGGTGGTGATCCTGCGCTGGAACGGCGCCGGCGGCGAGACCGCGCCGCTGCTGTTCGTGGGCAAGGGCGTGACCTTCGATAGCGGCGGGATTTCGATCAAGCCGGCGGCCGGTATGGAAGACATGAAATGGGACATGGGCGGCGCCGGCACGGTGATCGGGCTCATGGCGGCACTGGCCGGGCGCGCGGCCAAGGTCGATGCGATCGGGATCGTGGGTCTGGTCGAAAACATGCCCGACGGCAATGCGCAGCGACCCGGCGATGTGGTGACCAGCCACTCCGGCCAGACCATCGAGGTGATCAACACCGACGCCGAGGGCAGGCTAGTGCTGGCGGACGTGATTTGGTACGCGCAGGAGCGTTTCAAGCCGCGGGTCACGATCGATCTGGCGACGCTGACCGGGGCCGTGATCGTGGCGCTGGGCCACGAATTTGCCGGCGTGTTCAGCAACGATGCTGAGTTGCCGTGCAAGTTGATCGACGCGGGCGCGGCGGTAGGCGAGAAATTGTGGCACCTGCCACTCGACGATAATTTTGACAAGGCGATCAAGTCCGACATCGCCGACATGAAAAACGTCGGCGGCCGCCCGGCGGGTGCCTGCACGGCGGCGCAGTTCATCAAGCGGTTCGTTAATAAAACCCCGTGGGCACATCTGGACATTGCCGGAATGGCCTGGGCGGACAAGGATACCGCGACAGTGCCAAAGGGTGCGACTGCTTACGGCGTGCGGCTGTTGGATGAGTTCGTCGCGCGCTATTATGAATAAAAGTTCTTTGCTTCTTGTTTTCAAAGAAGAAGATTCTTCTTTTTCTGAAGAAAAGGAAGCAAAAAGACTTTATTAATTTTTTGACCGGGGCGACGGGATGGCGGAGGTCGGGTTTTATCATTTGACCCGCAGCAGCGCTGAGCAGGCATTGCCGCAATTGCTCGGACGGACGCTGGCGGCCGGGGAACGCGCGCTGGTGCTATGCGGCAGCGCCGAGCGCGTGGCGGCGCTGGATAATGCGCTGTGGCTGTGCGCCGAACCGGACTGGCTGCCACACGGCACCAAGGCGATGGGGCATCCCGAATTGCAGCCGATCTGGATCACCGACCACACCGAAAATCCCAACGGAGCGAAGTTTCTGTTTTTGGTCGACGGCGCGGGCATGCCCGACATGACCGCCTTCGGACGCATCTTCGATCTATTCGATGGCAACAGCGAGGATCAGGTGGTTGCAGCCCGAACGCGCTACACGGCGGCGCGCACGGCGGGCCACGCGCTGACCTATTGGCAGCAGACGGCGAGAGGCTGGGAAAAGAAGGCATAGCGCCGGGCCCGGTGATCGCGCTCTGCTACGAACCGGCTGGTCCGCCTACCGAATTCGCCGTCACGTTGCGCACCTGAACTTCAACCGTCATCCCGAGAAAATCGTTGGTCGCGCCGACGAAGCTCCCCGCCACCGGAACGGTTTGTCTGATGTCGCGCCCGACCGCGACCGGTATCAGGCAAAAATCGCCAAAGGTGCGATTGGTCGGATCGAACGTCATCCAGCCGGCGCCGGGCAGATAAATCTCCGCCCAGGCATGGGTCGAACCGGCATCGCTCGAGCCGATCGCGGAGCTCGGCGTTTCATTGACGTTGGCAAGATAGCCCGACACGATCCGGGCACCGAAACCCAAGGCGCGCGCCGCCTCGATCAACAGCACCGCGATGTCGCGACACGATCCCAAGCCGCGATCGAGGGTATCGAGCGGCCCCTGCGTGCCCTCGACCAAACGCGCCTCGTAGGAAATCCACGACGAGATCGCCGCATTGATATCCTTCAGCAGCGCCAGCGTGCCGGTCGGCGAGCTGCGCACGAACCCTCGTGCCCAGGTCAACAGGCGCCCGCTCGAGTCGACGTACTGTGGGACCAACAGGGCGCCGAGATCGAGCTTTTCGTCGTCGGAATAGGAAAACGGATAGGAAACCGCCGTGTCCGCGAGGTCGAAACGCTGCCAGGCTTCGGAGTGATGTTGGATCGCGACGCGGCTTTCGACGATCAAGGCGTCCGACAGGCTGGAAAACGAAGCCGATGCGATCGCGTTGCCAAACACGTCGTGCGCCCAGCGAAGCGAGGCCGACGGCGTCACGTTGATTTCGACGGAAACCACCCGGATATCGCGGCTTTCGCGCGGGCGAAGTTGCAACCGGTGGGTGCCAAGACTGACCGGGCAACGGTACCGGTAAGTCGTCCGATGCCAAATGTCAAAACGGTTCACTTTGGCGTCCTTGCCGGGAGTCGATTGCGCATACGGTTCTTATGGCAGGGTTCGATCGGCAAGTAAGCACAGGAATAATGGAGCGCACCACGACGTGGGGATGGCCCCAATTCTTATGTAATGATATCAATGCATTAATTAAGTGAAGTCAAAGAGTCTGCTTTTTTGAAAAAAAGCAGCAAAAAACTTTTATTCGATTAGGGCCTAATTGGTATGGGAACCCTCGCAATTGATTAAATTGATAAAGTTTTTTTGCTTCTTTTTGTTCCTAAAAAGAAGATTCTTTCCTTTGTCTAACATATTGATTTTATTTAATATCATTCCGGACAGACACTTACAGTTCCCGTTCCCAGGGAAACTTCAACCAGACGTCCTGCGGGTAATCGCCGACCACCTTATCAGCGAGCGGCCGTCCCTCCGGCTTCGCGTACAGGCATACGAACCGGGCACGCGGCAGCAGCCCGCGCACAAATCGCGCGGTATGGCCGCGGTCGACCAGGTCATCCACGATCACCCAGCCCTCGCCCTGGTCGTTCACCGCCGCGGGCTTGAGCAGGCGCGGCTGGCCGGCTTGCTTGCCTTCGTAGGTTGCGACCGCGATGCTTTCGACCATGCGCACGTCCAGTTCGCGCGCGAGGAGCGCCGCCGGGATCAGGCCGCCGCGGGCAATGGCGATCAATCCGCTGATCGGCGGGCCATCTTGTAGCCAGTCAGCCAACGCGCGGGCGTCGCGTTCGATTTCTGCCCAAGAGAGCGTAACGATCATGCCGCGAGGAAATCCCACGCGAGCGCGGCGGTGGCAAGTGGGTTGTCGGCGTGCAACCAGTGGCCGGCGTCTTTCACCGTGGCGAAGCGCGCTGAGGGAAACAATGCCCGGATTATAGGTCGGTAGCTGGGCTCGATATAATTCGAGCGCGCGCCTCCGGCGAACAGGCATGGGCCGCGGTAGATCGCGCCATCAGGTGCCTCCCAGCCTTCGATTTGGGGCAGCGCGGCGGCGATCTCGTCGAGTCCGATGCGCCAGGCGGGTTGCGGCCCGAGTCGCAGGTTTTGCAGTAGGAAGGCCCGGACCGCGGGGGCGGTCACCGCGGGTTCGAGCAGTTGGTCGGCCTGGGTGCGGGTGAGATCTGGGGTCAGCGGAATCGCCTGCATCCCGTCCGCGAAGGCGCGGAACGCCGGCGGATAGGCGACCGGCGCCACATCCAGCACCATCAGTTTGGTCACCTCGGGGGCTTCCAGCGCGAGTCGCATCGCGGTTTTGCCACCCATCGAGTGACCGATCAGCGCCGCCGGCCAAGCCGCCAGCGCGATCAAGGTCTCGCGCACGTCGCCGGCCATGTCGGTGTAGCTCATGGCCGGCGCGTGCGGGCTGGCGCCGTGGTTGCGCAGGTCGAGTGATATGGTGCGGTACTGCGGCGCCAATCGCCGCGCAATTGCGCCCAAGTTAGGCGCCGCCCCGAACAGCCCGTGCAGGAGTGCCACCGGCGCCCCTGCTCCCGCGCAGATCGCATTCAATCGCATGGCGACGGACTAAAGTTGACAAAGTCTTTTTGCTTCTTTTTCTGCAGAAAAAGAAGAATCTTCTTTTTTGAAAAAAAGAAGCAAAAAACTTTTGTCAATTTAGAATTTCATCTCGGTCTTGAGGTTACTGTCGATGGCATCGAGAAAGTCTTGGGTGTTCAGCCAGGGCTGCTCTTTGCTCACGAGGCTCGCCAAGTCCTTGGTCATCTTGCCGCTTTCGACGGTCTCGATGCAGACGCGTTCCAAGGTTTCGGCGAAGGTCACCACGTCCGGCGTGTCGTCGAAGGTGCCGCGATAGATCAGGCCACGAGTCCATGCAAAAATCGACGCGATCGGGTTGGTGCTGGTCTCCTGACCCTTCTGATACTGGCGGTAGTGACGCGTCACGGTGCCGTGCGCGGCTTCAGCCTCGACAGTTTTGCCGTCGGGCGTCATCAGCACGCTGGTCATCAAACCAAGCGAGCCATAACCCTGTGCCACGATATCCGATTGCACGTCGCCGTCGTAGTTTTTGCAAGCCCAGACATAGCCGCCGCTCCACTTCAGCGCGCACGCCACCATGTCGTCGATCAGGCGATGCTCATAGGTCAATCCGCGCTTGCCGAACTCTTCCTTGAACTCGGTCTCGAAGATGCGTTCGAAAGTATCCTTGAAGACGCCGTCATAGGCTTTGATGATGGTGTTCTTGGTCGACAGATACACCGGATAATTGCGCAGCAGCCCGTAATTGAAGCTTGCGCGGGCGAAACCCTCGATCGATTCCACCGTGTTGTGCATGCCCATCACGATGCCGGGCGCCTTGAAGTTGAAAATCTCGACTTCCACCGGCTTGCTGCCGTCGGCGGGGACGTAATTCATCGTCACCCGGCCGGCGCCGGGGATCTTCAATTCCGCGGCGCGATAAATGTCGCCATAGGCGTGGCGGCCGACCACAATCGGCTTGTCCCAATGCGGCACCAGACGCGGGACGTTCCGGCAGATGATCGGTTCGCGGAAGATCGTGCCGTCGAGGATATTACGGATGGTCCCGTTCGGGCTCTTGTACATCCGCTTCAGCCCGAATTCCTTTACCCGCGCCTCGTCGGGGGTGATGGTGGCGCACTTCACGCCGACGCCGTAATGCTTGATCGCGTTGGCCGCGTCGACCGTGATCTGATCATCGGTCGCGTCGCGCTTCTCGATGCCGAGATCGTAATATTTCAGATCGATATCGAGATACGGAACGATCAGCTTTTCCTTGATAAACCCCCAGATGATGCGGGTCATCTCGTCGCCGTCCATCTCCACGACCGGGGTTTTAACCGTGATCTTAGCCAAGCTCGCCTCCGTGCCACTGCGATGCGGGAGAATTGCATCAGGAAGAGAGTAAGGCAAGGCGGGGGCTCTGCCCCTCCCCGCCTGACAGGCCCCAAAACTGGTGGGGGTCCAGGGGCCCCTTGGCTCCTGGCGGGGTCGAGGGGCAGAGCCCTCGCCTTGCCTTAATCCCTCCCGAACAAACTCCCCAGCACCGAGCCCGCGACGGCGGCGGAGACCGCGGTTTGAGCCTGGCCGCTGCCGGTGTTGGCTTCCTTGCCGAGATATGGTGCGATCGAGTGCGCGAGGTTCGGCACCGTGAGCGATTGCAGCCACACTTTCCCTGGTCCGGTAAGTTGAGCGATGAACAGACCGTCACCGCCGAACAGGGCATTCTTGATGCCCGGCATCATGGTGATATCGAAGTTCACCGTGGCGTCGAACATGCCGATATGGCCGGGGTGGACCTTAAGGGATTCACCGGGCGCGAGGTCGTAAGTCACGATCTCGCCGCCGAGTTCAACCCACGCGGTCGCGTTACCGCTCAATTTTTGCAGGATCAGGCCGTTGCCGCCGAATATGCCCGCGCCAAGCGAGCGCTGAAATCCGATTGTGAGTTCCACGCCTTCGGTGCCGCAGAGAAACCCGTGACGATGGATCATGTAGGACTGGCCGGGCGTGACCTGAAGCTCCCGGATTTCGCCGGGCACGGTGGCGGCGAAGGCGACCATCCCTTGCCCGCCTTGGGCGTAATATTCATTCATGAACAGGCCGCCGCCGGAAACTGCGCGTCCCAGCACGCCCCACAGCCCTTTCGCTCCGGCGGAGAAGGCCGCGGTTTGCAGGTTCACGTTGGGCGTCATCCAGGAAAAACGGCCTGGCTCGGACACGATCTTGTCGTTGGCTTCGAGGCCGATCTCGAGGACAGGCATCGTGGTTCCGGTGATCCGTGACTTCATGAGCGAACTCCTTACATGGACGTAAGGTAACCATATCACCGTAGGCACTCTGGCGCCATCGGAGAGACGCAGGTTCGCCCAGGAATTTAGCCGCGTCCCGCGATCCGCTGCCGGTAGGAAAGCGCTTCGGCGACATGCGCGCGTTTTACCATTTCGCTCTCGGCCAAGTCAGCGATGGTGCGAGCGACGCGGAGCGCACGGGTGAAACCTCGGGGCGACAGCCGCAACCGCTCGGCCGCCTGCTCGGCAAGGTTGCGGGCTTCGATCTCGAGCGCGATTTCGCCCGGCGCCGCTTCGGCGTTGCTCTCCGGACCACCGTCACGAGCGCGGCGATCTTGTAAAGCGCGCGAGCGCGATACCCGCGCCGCAACGGCGGCGCTGGTTTCGCCCTGCGGCGCGCGCGACAGCATCGCAGGCTGGACCGGCTGGACCTGCACAGTAAGATCGATGCGGTCGAGCAGCGGACCGGACAGCCGCGACAGATAGTCGGCGCCGCACTGCGGGGCGCGATTGCAATCGCGCCCGGTGCCGTCGGCGAGGTAGCCGCAGCGGCACGGGTTCATCGCCGCGATCAGCTGAAACCGCGCCGGATAGGTTATGTGGGCGGCAGCGCGAGCAACCGTAGTGCGGCCGGATTCGAGTGGCTGGCGCAGGCATTCCAGCACTTGGCGCGGGAATTCGGGCAACTCGTCCAGAAACAGCACGCCGCGGTGGGCGAGCGAAACCTCGCCCGGCCGGGCGCGCTGGCCGCCGCCGATCAGCGCCGCCTGGCTCGCGGTGTGATGCGGCTCGCGGAACGGCGGCCGGCGCACCAACTGGCCACCGATCAACATGCCGGCGACGCTGTGGACCATCGAAACCTCCAGCGCCTGCGCCGGCGGCAGATCGGGCAGCAGGCTCGGCAACCTTGCAGCGAGCATCGATTTGCCGGCGCCCGGCGGACCTACCATCAGCAGGTTGTGCCCGCCGGCGGCGGCGATTTCGAGCGCGCGGCGGGCGCCCTCCATCCCTTTCACGTCGGCAAGGTCGGGTCCCAAGGCATAATCGTTCGGGCGTGGCGGCTGCGGCGGCGAGAACACCTGCGTGCCGCGGAAATGATTGATGATGCTGATCAGATCCGGCGCGGCCAGAACCTCGATGCGCCCCGCCCAGGCGGCTTCACCACCCTGGGTTTGCGGGCAGATCAACCCAAGATCGCGCTCGGACGCCGCGATCGCGGCGGGCAGAACCCCCGACACCGGATGCAGCACACCATCGAGCGACAATTCGCCGAGGGCGGCAAACCCTGCCATGTCTTCACACGGCAGCACATCCATCGCCGCCAGCAACGCGAGTGCGATCGGCAGATCGAAATGGCTGCCCTCCTTCAGCAGATCGGCAGGGGCGAGATTGACCAGAATGCGCCGGTTGGGCAGCGCGAGACCCATCGCATGCAAGGCGGCACGGACTCGTTCGCGCGCTTCGCCGACCGCCTTGTCGGGAAGGCCAACCACCAGGAAACCGGGCATGCCGTTGCCGATCTGAACCTGAACCTCGACTGAAATCGCCTCGATGCCGGCGAAGGCAAACGACGGCACGCGCGCAATGGCCATGAAAAAATCTCGGCAGAACTACAATGAGCCGAGGTTAGGGCGTGCGAAGGGCAATGTCCATGCCGACAAAAAAAGAAAGACTCTTCTTTTTGTGAACAAAAAGAAGCAAAAAAACTTTGACCGATGTTGGCGGTTCGACGTCGCCGCGTCTATTGCGGAAGCGGCAACTTCTCGCGCCGCATCTCCGCGACGTCTAGGGCAGCCTGCAAATGGAAGGAAATTTCGCGCTCGTTGGCCGCCTTGGCGTGATTGAGAACCAGCAGAATCTGGTCGGAGATCCGCCGGTTGAGCTCGGGAATCGCGGTGGCGTCGATCTCGTAGCCCAGGCGAGGCTGGGCCTTGATCACCATCCCGGTCGGTTGGATCTTCTTGCGCAGATTATAGACCGCGACCCGAATCGAGGCCGCCGCCTGGTCGGGTTCGTTCACGCCATAGACCCGCTGAATCAGTGTGTTGACCGAAACCGGGCGCGCGCGATGATTGAGTAGGACCCGCAAAACGTCTGACTCGTGCGGCGACAAATGAATCACCTGCCCGCGGAAGTACAGCGCGTTGCGCAGGTAATCGAACTCGAACTCCTGATGCGCCACGGCGTCAACCAAGCGCTGACTGGTCCGGGCGGTTGCTTTAGTCATCTTTACAGTCCCCGCGTAATCTAACCCTTACTATCACCCTAAAGCGCACGCCATTACTATCACCCTAAAGCGCGGGCGGCTATCTCGGAATGAAACCGCAATGACGGGTTGAAGCGGCGCGAGGACGCGATTCCAACGCCAAGGCCAGCCGATGGATCAGGCCGCGCGCCGCTCCGGCCCCCGGCAAAGCGGGACGGGCGGCACCCCGCGCTCGATACCGCGCACCCCTGCGGGCGCGGAAGGTCGTTGCCAGACTCTTAACAGGCCAGACCTTTTAGCGCTGCGGCCACTTCAGCATTAACTGCTCCCGGCAATCGGTATGGTCGCGCTCGGCGCATGCCCGGACACCGCGAGGCCGCTCCAGCGCGTTGCATGGCGATCGAACAAAAAAATATAAGCATAGGTATCAACAAAAAATCGTATATGCGGTGCGGGTGTGATCCAATCCGCCAGGTTGGAATAGCCGCGGACGACGTGGCAGTAAGCACCACTAACGGTCCCATCTCCGCCAAAACCATTACTCAACCTTTATCTTTCCCCGTGCATTAAGGAGCAGCGATTTGGTGAACACGCTGGCTCGGCTGTGGTCGAGCCCGTAGGAGACAATTATGACTAACGAAATCTGGCGCTCGGAAAATGCTTCCCTGGATCAGAGCTCCTTGGTGCTTAATTTCGTCGATAACATGACGATGGGAGTGGGCTTCGAGGTTCTTGTCGATGGTAATCCAGCCTCGGCCAACGGGGTGACGTCGGGTGGTCAAGAGGTCGTGGCTATGGGCGCATCTCTTATGACCCGCACAGCGCAGGAGACCGAATTGAAGTTGAGCGGCGCATTCGCGTCGGGCACGCACAGCGTCACGATCGAGCTGGTGCCTACGCGGATGGATCCTCATCCCGAGCTTACCCTGCTCGGCGGCAGTGTCGACGGTGTGGCGCTCACCGGCATTGCCGCGAATATTTACGGCGGCGACAATTACACCTTCGACTTCACCGGCGCCGCGCCCACGGTGCCGGGGCCAATCTCGATCGGCAGCGGATCGTCCAGCATAGATCTCTATCTGTCCGAAGACGCCTATCTGGGTAACGCGGAGTTCACGGTATCGGTTGATGGCGCCCAGGTCGGCGGCGTTTATGCGGTCACGGCAATCAATTCGATCAACCAGAGCGAGGAATTCATCCTCAACGGGGATTTCACCGCCGGCAGCACCTACGAGATCAGCATTGATTTCATCAATGATCTTTACGGCGGGGCCTCGACCGCGGACCGCAATCTGTTTCTCAAAAGCGCGCAATTCGGCGGGGCGACGATCTCCGGATCGAACTTTGGTCTGTATAGCTCCGGCACCCAAAGTTTTAGTTTTACCGACGGAACCGCAACGACCGGAAGTTCGGGCGGATCGGAAGGAAGCAGCGGTTCCGATGTCGCCGGCAGTCTCACCTACGTCGGCGTGAACGAAGGCATGGGTCCCAATGCGCCGCAGGTCGGCGCCGGCGTCTACGGCACGAACTGGACCTATCCTACCGACGCCGAGATGGATTACGAGAAATCGCAAGGGATGAACATCATCCGGCTCGGTTTCCTCGATGATCGGGTGGCCACGAATGCTTCTGGCACATTATCTGCGGCCGGCCTCGCGCTGTTGGATCCGATCGTCGATTACGCCACTTCGATCGGGCTCAAAGTCATTCTCGACGATCATGAGTACGGCGATTGGTTCGGCACCGAACTCGGCACCGGTACCGCGGCTTCGAACACGGCGGACTCCGAATACGATACGTTCTGGGCCAATCTGGCGTCCAACTTCGCGGACAACCCGGACGTGCTGTTCGGCCTGATGAACGAGCCCAACCAACAGACCGCGGCGCAGTGGGCCGGGGTCGCGCAAGGAGCGATCGACTCGATCCGCGCCACCGGGGCGAGCCAGGAGATCCTGGTCTCCGGCACCAACTGGGACGGTGCGGCGAGTTGGTACAGCAGCAGTTCGGACGGCAGTACGAACGCGTCGGCGCTGCTCGGCATCACCGATCCCGACAACAACATGGCATTCGAGGTCCACAGCTACCCCGATCCCAGCGGCGGCGGCACCAGTGCTGCGACCAACACCACGACCGGGGTCGATCGGCTTCAGGCGGTGACCCAATGGGCGATCACCAACCACGAGACTCTGTTTCTGGGCGAGACCGGCGGCGGCACCAGCACCACCAGCCTGGAGGCGATCGATAACGAATTGAATTATATCCAGGCCAATTCGGACGTCTGGCAGGGCGTCACCGAATGGTCGGCGGGCCCCTGGTGGGGGAACTACCAATACACGCTCGAGCCCACCGAGCTTACCGACACCGGCACCACCGCGTATAACCAGCCGCAAATGACACAGCTCGATACGTTCGCGCCCACCTATACCGGGAGTCCGTGGACGATATAGCGGCCGGAGGCACGCAAGCAAACATCAATCAGCTGGCGAGATTTCGTTCGCATCGCGTCATTTCGCCTCTACCGCGGCCAGCCTCCTATCACCCGGACCTAGACATAACCTCAGCATGAGATTACGATCAGCGAACAGGGTGTCAATTTCGCTTCCGAGCGTCCGTCCCGAATGATAACAAGTGAAATCAGTAGGTTGAGATACAGGAATAGAGCATCTTTTTTGAAAAAAAGAAGCAAAAAACTTTTGATCATTTGGATCGGGGCACAGAGTCTTTAGACTTGTGCATCCCAATTCCTGATCGACAAGGTTTTTTTGCGCACTTTTGCTTCATAAAAAGAAGATTCTTCATTCGCTTTAACCCATTGATTTCACTTATTATCATTTGGAACAGACACTGAGAGAAAATGAGCGTTGTGCCGAGGGCTGGAATCCGGAAGGTTACCGTGGTGGCAAATTGCCATGCCGGCCCGATCTCGCAATTGCTTGCGTTCCACGGTCTCGATTTGCACGTGGATGGAATTTATCTCAGTTCCTGGCACGATCCCGGATCTGACGTCAGACAACGAGGGCAGCGCCTGCTCCACGAGCCGGGGACGGACGACCTCGTATTCTCATTTAACGTGACCGGAGACTTCGACTCGCTGGAGACGTCCAGGCTGAAGCGCGTCTACGGAGACCGCCTTATCACCTTCACGAACATTCGCTTTGATGGACTGCACCCTGACGCGACGTTCTTGGGATCGTTTGCAAAACGCTGGGTAAATTTTTTGCCCGGATTTCACAGCAAGATCGTCGTGCACAGCTATGCTGCGGGTCGTAGCGCCCGGGAATGCCTGGCGCTCTTCAATGGCCAGGTCTACGATAAACTTGGTTATTACGACATCTTTGCCCGTTCCGAGAGCGAGCTACGGCTCAGGGATAGAATTTGTGAAGTGAAGCTTTGTGACATGCTGTTTGATCTGGTCCCCGACGAGTATTGTCTTATGACGCCCAATCATCCTACCAGCGTCGTCTTCAGCCGCATGGTCAAGATGCTCTGCGACCGGGCAGGAATTACATTCGTTCCGTACGACGAACGGATGTTCCCAAATCCGCTGATGAACGCACCGGTCTGGCCGATCTTCAACGAAATCGCCGAGCACTTCCGCCTGCGATACAGAACCCCCCAGTATTTTGTTCGTGGGCTCCGGAGAGAGCTGGTCTCCGCGTCGCTTTCAATATCGCTCGAAGAATTCATAAACGCGTCATATGATTTCTACGACAAGCATTACCCGCGCCCGCTGTTTGTAAAGAGAGCAGCAGAAATGGACGAAGCGTCGCGCTTTAGCAGCGTAATTGCCTCGTAAAAGCGGCTAAGTGTCGGTCCGGAATGATAGGGAGAGAAATCATATTGTTAATGGTAAGGAAGAATCTTCTTTTTGTGAACAAAAAGAAGCAAAAAAACTTTATTAATTTGATGTTCGCCTCCACGCCGCTCCACGGAGTGTGTATTCCGCCCCTATCGAATAAAAGTTTTTGCTTCTTTTTTCAAAAAGAAGACTTTCTTCTTCACCTCACCGGCCTACGGCTTTGGCGTCCTGCCGGGCGGCGGCACCCAGCAGGAAGCAGCCGAACAGCGCGCTGCCGATGGTGAGCAGAATAATATCCAATCGCAGACCTCGCGCCACCGCCGCGGCCTCCGCGGTGGCGCGCGCGCGGGTTGCGGTGCGCGCGGCAGCGATGCGATCGGCCAGGGGCTCGCTGTCCCGGTCCAGAATGCCAGCATTATCGCCGAGGTCGCTCGAGAGCGCCGCCAGTTGCGCCGGGGTGCGCGCGGCGGCGGCGCGATCGAGCACCTGCTGTGCGGCTTCGCCCCGCTGGTAAGGCAGCTGGGTCGCGTAAGTGCCAAAAACCCCGGCTAGTCCCACTACGGCGAAACCCACGATCAAAAATCCATACCAGGCGCTGTCAAGCTTCGGCGCGGCCATTGCGATCTTTCCTTTCTGCGAATCGAGCCCTGCCCGTTTGCAAGGAGTTCGTCAATCTTTCGGTGCGATGTTGGCCGCCTTGGATAAAGGAACGTAAGGCGCTTGCTCGACATCGCCGGGTTGAAGAGCTGGTTCGGTGATTTGCTGTCGCCAGAACGCGGGCCACCCGCAGCTGTGCGCCGGTCGGCTCCGCTCGCGATGGGGCAAGCCGCCCCGCCGGATGAACAAGCGAACCAGGAGAGCGCTCCGGACCTGACCTGGCCACCCGCCCGGCTCGCGCTGGCGGAGCGCCTGTGGGGTGAAGGATTCGTGTCGCCGGGTGGTCCAGCTGCGGTGCTGCAGCTGGTCAATCCAATGGGGCTTTCGGGCGCCGATACGCTGTTGTTGCTGGGCGCGGGCCCGTTCGGCGCCGCGCGCGCGATTGCCGGAACTTTCCATTGCTGGGTCGAAGGCTACGAGCGCGATCCCGAATTGCAGGCGCTGGCGCTGGCGCGCGCCGAACAGGCCGGCATGAAAAAGCGTGCGTCCACGCAGTTGCTCGACGCCGCCGCTAAGTTTCGCGCCAAATCGGCCAGCCACGCGCTTTCGCTGCATTCGATCACCGACACCGCGGCGATCGGCCCGCTGCTGGGTGGCCTGGCCGCGGCGATGCGCCCGGGCGGCCAGTTCGCCATGGTCGAATTGGTGACGTCAGGCGACCTCGACGACGCCACCGGCAGGCGTTGGCTGGCGCTGGAAGGCCGCCGTGCTCCCCCGCCGGCGGCGACCGCGATCAGCGCCGAGTTGGCACGTTTGTCGTTTGATATCAGGATCGCGGACGATATCTCCGGTCGGCATGTGCAGGAAGTGCTGACCGGTTGGGCCGGGCTGCTGGAAGACGTGAGGGCCGAGCGGCCGGGCCGGGCGTGGGCGCGGCAGATGGTTGCCGAGGCCGAACCATGGTTGCTGCGACTGAAACTGATCGAAGCAAAACGGTTGCAAGTAGTCCGGTGGCAGGCGATTCGGCCCTGACGGCGCAGGCGGCATTGCTGGGGGCCCAAAAAAACCGTTTGGCAGGAACGCAGTCACGCGGTAGGTTGCAGCGCGCGTTGCCGGATGGAACGGATTCCCCCGTCTCGGTGCCCTGTCTTTGGGGAGCGCGCGGCAGCGATAGCTCAGTGATTGGCTGGCGGCGGACTCCACCCGCGCCCACTGATGAAGGAGCTGCACCGGTCCATTTGCGGCTGACTGTCCGCACCGGGCCGGGAAGAAATCGTGATTTTCATTAACGGACGAGTGCGACAGACGGATGAATATGAAACGCATGCGCGGGCGCAGCCATCGTAGTGGCGGCAACACCAACGGCGGCAACAGCGGCGGCGGCAGCAGCCCGCGCCATCTCAACGGGAATATCCCGCTCAACCGCAACCACGTCTTCGACAGCAGCGGGCCGGACGTGCGGGTGCGCGGCACGGCGCAGCAGCTTTATGAGAAATATCAGCAACTTGGCCGCGACAGCACGAGCGTCGGCGACCGCGTCGCGGCCGAAGGCTTCTACCAGCATGCCGAACACTATTTCCGCATTCTGAGCGTGATGAACCAGGCCTCGGCGCAGAACCAGCAGGGCGGTCCGAATCAGGGCAATCCCAATCAGGGTGCCCAGTTTCAGCGCCGTCACGAGCAGGGTGCCCCCGACGCCGGCAACGGCGAAGGTGAAGCCTATGAGGAAGCCACCGTCGAGCGTCCGGCAGCGCCGCCTGGGCTGGGCGACCAGCCCAGCTTTGAGTTGCGCGAAATCCCGATTGCGGCCGAGCCGCCGGTAGACGCATAGGCTTCGCGGTACCGCGCCGGCCATACGGTTTACTTTTTCGCCGCAACTGCGAGATGTACTTGCCAGCGCCTTAGTTGGTGCTAGGATCGCCCATAAGCTCTCCCGGCCACGCCACGCCTGGGGGTTCTTTACGATCATGCGAGCCAAAAAACAAAAGGGAATCAGGCCGTGGCCAACGAGAAGTCGCAAAACGTTCAGGACGTGTTCCTGAACCATGTGCGCAAGGCTAAGACCCCCGTGACGGTATTTCTCGTCAACGGGGTGAAGCTGCAGGGCATCATCACTTGGTTTGACAATTTTTCGGTCCTGCTGCGTCGGGACGGTCACACCCAACTGGTCTATAAGCACGCGATCAGTACTGTGATGCCTGGCGCGCCGATATTGCTGTTCGATGCGGCCAAAGCCGAAGGCGGCGCCGCGACCGGACGGGAGCTGGGAACTGCCGGACCCGAGTGATACCGCCAAGGGACCGACCAGAGCGGCAGTAATTCTGCCGTGGGATCGATCTGACCGCGATCACAACGGAAGGGCTGCCGAAGCCCGGCTGGCCGAAGCCGTGGGCTTGGCAGCGTCGATCGGGCTGGTGATTGTGCACCAGGCGGTATTGCCGTTGCGACCCAAGCCCGCGACCTTGCTGGGCGAAGGTCAGGTCGCGGCACAGAAGGCTTTGCTGTGCGAGGCCGGTGCCGAACTGG
>Ga0302314_10010572_pt1 | contig 16144 bp, 14 predicted proteins | sample III_Palsa_N2_3_FD_200533 | JGI IMG/M metagenome (GOLD analysis project Ga0302314, IMG submission 200533) | Peat permafrost microbial communities from Stordalen Mire near Abisko, Sweden - III_Palsa_N2_3 | ecosystem: Environmental > Terrestrial > Soil > Palsa > Peat permafrost | place: Sweden... | reverse complement strand
AAGTCCGAAGACCACATCCGCAGCGTGTTGTCCGCACCCCGCGCGAACTTGTACATGTGACCATTCGGCGCAATCACCGTCGACTCATTCGACTCGTCAGTGGAGCTAGACGGAGCGAGGTGGTTGTACTGAAGGGCCTCGAAGTCGCTCATCGCGTAGCCCTCGAGGGTGCTGTCGTAGATGTTGTCGGAGGACTGATTGGTGACCTGGCCGTAGGTGTGCTCCGCGTCGTAGTCGAAGTCGCCGGAGCTGTCGGTCCAGTGGTCGAAGAGCACGACGTGGTCGGCGGTGTAATCGAGCGCGTCGCCGGGATTGATGTTCGTGTCGCCGGAGATGTTCCCGTCGGTGACCGTGGAGACGCTGGGCAGGGTCGAGGTGACCAGCGAGCTCGACAGGCCCCACGCCATGGACACGAAGCCCGAGCAGTCCATCCGGTACGGGCCGCCGGCGGCCGAGTCTTCCCACCCCTCGGTCTGACTGTAGGGAACCTCGCTGTTCATCCAATCCTGGGCCCGGGCGAGGATCTGGGCCCTGGTGAGCGCGTCGCCGGGGGCGGCGGGGCCGAGCGTGCCGGTGCCGTTCGACGTGTCGTAGCCGGAGCTGACCGTGGAGGCGTGCGCGAGGCCGGTCGCGAAGGTGCTGCCGACCAGCGCAGCGACGAGGACGGCCGTGGTGCGGCGGAAGATGTTCACGGACATGTCAGAACCTTTCATCGTGGTTGTGGTGCGGGAGGTGGCTAGCGGGTGAGCTCGGCTCCGAGCATGGACAGCACGGAGGGATCGGCGGACACGTTGTACGCGGCGGCCTGACCGGGGAATTCGGTGAACTGCAGGACGATCAGCCGCGCGCCGTCGACCGCTACGTAGAGATGGTTGGTCTGCGGACCGTCGGCGGACATGCCCATCACGCCGGTCCACGTGCGTTCCCACGCGGCCTCGTCGGATCGGCTCGCGGTCTCGGTGACACGTGCGTTGACCGAGACCTTGTTCGCCGCCTGAAGCGCTCGAGTGGTCTGCTGGCAGGCGCCCATTCCGCTGACCAGGACTTGATATGCGGAGCTCGCGTTGGCCGCGCTGCCGAAGACAAAGGTGTCCTGGATGGCCACGTTCTGGCCGTCTCCGCCGGAGAAGGCCTGCTGGGACCAGGTGTCGGCCCCGTCGACCTTGACGCATTCGTTCTCGCCGATGTCGTGTCCCGCGATGGCCCGGGTGCTCGGAGCGCCGACCGCTGTCCACTTTTCCGCGGCGAGCGCGGGCAGTTGCGAAGCGGCGAGCTGCGCCCGCTGTGCCTGACCGGCCGACGTGCTACTCGGGACCGGGGCGGCACTGGACGATCCCGCGGTGGGACGCGACGCGCTCACCGTGGCCGAGGTCGTGGCCGATCCGGACGCCGTGGCCACCGGGGACGCCGTGGCCGCACCGCCGGTCTGCGCGAGCGGCGAGCCGGACACGGAGCCCAGCGGGACTATATGAGCATTCTGCTGCTGGTGTCCGACCGCGGTAGCGGGCAGGTTCGCCGCCCCGGCGTTTTCGGCCAGGGCCACGCCCAGACACCCGGCGCCCACGAAGCCGGCGGCGACGGTCAGCGCCAGCGCGCGGCGTCGGCCCGTCCTCTTGATCGTCATTGGTCTGTCCCTTCGTCCGGCGCAGCATTTGATAAGGGGTTTGCGATGCGAATCCGATGTCCGGGGACCGGTTCACGTGCAGTCCCGTCCGGCCCGGCGATGGCTATCCTGCCTCGGCCGACAAGGCCCTGCTAGAGCTTTGACCTGGACGTTAACGGCCTGGACGGTTTAGGACGCGGCGGCACCGCGACGACCTGAGGGCAGCAGAAAGCGACCGGCGAATCGGGAGCCTGAGACTCCCGGCCGGTGGATCGACGGTGTTAGGGCCGGCGGGCTACAGCCAGCCCCGTTGGGCGGCCTTGAGACCGGCTTCGAAGCGGCTGGCCGCGCCGAGGCGCTCCATCAGGGCGGACATCTGCCGGCGCACGGTGCGGCCGGAGACGCCGAGCCGGCTTCCGGCGGCCTCATCGGTCAGGCCGGAGCCGAGGAGCCGGAGGATGTCGCGATCCACCGGCGTCAGGCCCGTATCCGGGTCCGCGGGGGCGTCCGTGCCCAGCGGGACGGCGATGTTCCAGGCCTGCTCGAAGATCGTGGTCAGCGAGGCGACGATCGCCGGCTCGGTGGTGCACAGCGCGCCGGCCTTCGTGTTCGCCGGATCGACGGGGACGACTGCGGTGGCCCGGTCGAAGATGAGCAGCCGCGGCGGCAGCACCGGGGCCGTGCGGACCTGTCCGCCGCGCTCGGTCATCCACTGCGCGTACGTGTGGGTGGCCGGGTCGTTGCGGACGCTGTCCTGATAGAGCGTGCGCAGATCGATGCCGCGGGCCATCGCGTCCTCGTCGAGCGGGCGCGAGGCGTCCAGGCTGGCCTGCGACTGGGCTCCGCCCGGCATCACCGAGAGGCACTCGACGCGGACCTGGGAGGCCAGCAGTTCCAGCCGGGCCAGAATCGCGTCCATGCCGACCAGGTGCTCCCGGTCACGCGCCGCGCCGCCCCGGCGCAGGTCCGCGTACGCGGCGACGGCCTGGGCGACGCGGTCCTTGCTGGTCGCCAGCTCAAGCTGGCGGCGGGCGAGCTCCTGCTCCTGCCGCCGGATCAACGCCTGCAGGCCGATCTCGGGTTCGACGGCCCGCAACAGCCCGGCGCTGTCGTGGGACTCGCGGGCCAGATCGAAACGCACCAGCTCGTCGAGCGCGTCCCGGACCCGCCGCTCGTCCAGTTCGAGCGTTTTGCAAAGCCCTGCGATCCCGAGCCCCGGCCCGTCGAGCATCGCCTGATAGACGCTCTCGGCTTCCTGACTGAGCCCCAATGCCTGCAGCATAAAACCGCCCCCGCACTGCATCCCCGACTGCCCGTTTTCCCGTGCCCGATCTTCCCAGTTCGCGCGCGGCGGTGCAAGGCGCTGACGCTCAGGCCGTGCCATGTGAGCGGCGGCGGCAGCGGCTGTCCTAAACCGTCCAGGCCATTAACGTCCAGTTCAAAGCCCTAGTCCTGCCGTTCCGTCGGCAGGCAGGATGGGTCTCACCGGGCCGAAGACGGGACGAAATCCCTTACCGGACAGCGGGAACGCCGCACCGCGGACAACTCAGCACCCATCGAGCCGAATGAGGGTACCCCCATGCCGAAAACCTTCCGCGCCGCCTCGTTCGCCGCCGCTCTGACGCTCGCTTTCGTCACACTCTCCACGTTGACGCCCACCGCGCACGACCAGGCCGCCGCCGGGCGCGGCCCGGTGTCGGCGAACGGCATCGGCTGGGACTGATCGGCTTGTATCTGGCTCGGCTCACCCTGGGTGCTCCGGACCCGATGCCCGAGGGACTGGCCGAGCTCATCCACGACGCTGTGTGGGCGCATCTGCCCGGCGACCACGCCCTCGAGCACATCACCGTCACCATCACGTTTCGCGGCATCGACCTGGCGCTCTTCCTGCGCCACGGCATCGACGGTCCGGACGGATACGCCCGGCAGCTCATCGAGACCGTCATCCGCGCCTCCCCGGCCCTCACCGCACTGCGGCTGACCCCGTGCGGCGGGTCGGCGAAAAGTCATCAACACCCTGTGATATCTCTTCGAGGAGAGGAAATCCATGATTCGTCGTCCGTCCTCCGCGGTTCTCGGCCTGGTGGCCGCCGCCGCGGCCGTGGGCCTGACACAGGCGCCCGCGGCCTGGGCCGCTGCCGCTCCTGCTTCCACCGCCGTCTCCGTCTCCGTTGAAGTCTGCGGCGGGGGCGCTGCGGTGACGCATCCGACCAGCATGATCCTCACCTGCGCCGACGACGGGGAGGTGGCGAAGAACCTGCACTGGACGAGTTGGTCGGCGACGAGCGCCACCGCCACCGGACTCGTCAGCTGGCGCACCGGCGCCGCCGACCTCGCCGGTGCCACCGCGTGGAAGAGTACCGGCGCCGAGTTCACCTTGACCGATCCGTCGGCCGCGAACGGGCACGGAAGCCTGTTCACCAAGCTGGTGCTGCATGTCACCGGCTCCACTCCGCGCGGATTCATGCGCGACCTGACCTTCGACGAGGCCCCCGTGCCGACCGTCGCCGCACACGCTCAGACCTCGATCTCGCCGCGCTTGGCCGAGAACGCGGTGCACGCGGCTGCCGCGAGCGGGACGCTCGGCTACGGTCAGATCGAGGGTTACTGGATCGACGCGGGCGGTTCCGCGAGCGTGGCGTCGACCGCCGCAGCGATCACCGGCGCGGAGAGCAGCTTTGAGCCCGGGGAAATCCAGCAGGGCGTGGACTACTGCGGTTCCGGCTCCAACGTGGCCGGCTGGGGCCTGTGGCAGATCACCTGCGGCAACTCCGTTCCCGCCTACGGCAGCAACTTCCAACTGCTCGACCCGTGGAACAACGCCGAGGCAGCGGTGTCGAAGTACAACGGCGACGTGGCCGCCGGCGTCAACGGGTTCGACCCGTGGTCGACGTACACGAGCGGCGCCTACGAGAGCTATCTGCAGAGCACCGCCCCGGTCACCGCGTTGACCGATCCCGGCGAGTACAGCCAGGCGGGCAGCACGCCCTCGGGCACCCCCTCCTCCCCTGCCGCGGACCCCGGCAGCACGTACGGGCCGGCTCTCGGTGGCTCGAGCACGTCGTCCGGTGGTGAGTCGAATGAGTCGACGGTGATTGCGCCGAATGGTCACATGTACAAGTTCGCGCGGGGTGCGGACAACACGCTGCGGATGTGGTCTTCGGACTTCACGACCGGCTGGGTGGACCAGGGCGCGGATCTGGGCGGCAGCATCATCGGCTCGCCCGCCGCGGTGATCGCGCCGAACGGGCACATGTACGTGTTCGCCGAGGGCACCGACCACACCCTGCGCATGTGGTCCTCCGACTTCACCACCGGCTGGGTCGACACCGACGCCATCGTCTCCGGCGGCACCGTGGACGGCAGCTCCCCCAACGCCGTGATCGCACCCAACGGCCACATGTACGTCTTCGCCCAAGGCACCGACCACACCCTGCGCATGTGGTCCTCCAACTTCACCACCGGGTGGGTCGACCAGGGCGCGACCGTGGCAGGGGGCGCGGTGGACGGCAGCGCCCCGAACGCGGTGATCGCCCCCAACGGGCACATGTACGTGTTCGCCCAGGGCACCGATAACACCCTGCGGATGTGGTCCTCCGACTTCACCACCGGCTGGGTCGATCAGGGCGCCGTCGTGGCCGGCGGCGCGGTGGACGCCGGCGCACCGGACTCGGTGATCGCCCCCAACGGCCACATGTACGTGTTCGCCCAGGGCACCGATAACACCCTGCGGATGTGGTCCTCCGACTTCACCACCGGCTGGGTCGACCAGGGCGCCGTCGTGGCCGGCGGCGCGGTGGACGGCAGCGCGCCGAACGCGGTGATCGCACCGAACAAGCACATGTACGTCTTCGCCCAGGGCACCGACGACACCCTGCGCATGTGGTCCTCCGACTTCACCACCGGCTGGGTCGACCAGGGCGCCGTCGTGGCCGGCGGCACGGTGGACGCCGGCGCACCGGACTCGGTGATCGCCCCCAACGGCCACATGTACGTCTTCGCCCACGACACCGCCAACCAGCTACGCATGTGGTCCTCCGACTTCACCACCGGCTGGGTCGACCAAGGCGCCATCGTCACCGGCGGAACCAACGACGCCTCATAACCCACAACCCCCACCAAACGACGTGAGCGCCGGCCACCGAAACGTGACCGGCGCTCACCACCGTCAACGCAAGGGGTCAGGCCTCCGGTGGGAGGGCCTACGGCCGGACCAGCTTCGCGATCAGCCAGCCCCTACCACTCAACGAGGCCAGGTAGCGGGCGTGGTTATGTCCGGCCGACTCATCGCATCCAGTCACAGATTTGTCACATGTTCTCACCGAGCCCGTTCCATCCTCGGAACAACCTGAGGCCATTATTAAACTGTCATCCAGTCCCCGTTGGATTCCACCCGTGTCGGAAATCGGTGCGGCAAGCGGTGCCGACACCGACCTGCGTCCCGGAAGTCTGAGAAGGAGCCACTGTGGAATCCACCATCGGCGAGATCGCCGAGGGCAAACTGAGCAGGGCGCCCAGGCAACGCGAAAAGCTCGGCCCGGACCTGCCCGCCGACGACCAGCCGGAGAGCCCGGCCACGCCTCGACAGCGGTTCACCGAGGCCCTGCGGCGGGCGGCCCCGGCGATCGGGCTCTATCTCGCCCTGCGCGCGATCAGCGCGACGTCGTTCCTGCTGATCCTGCACGCGAACCAACTCCCGCTCTCCCGGCTTTTCAGCTTCTGGGACGGCGTGTGGTACCGAGTCCTCGCCGAGCAGGGATACAACGGCCATTTCCAGGATCAGTCGGCGCACGGCGGTTCCTACGCCTGGTTCCCCCTGTATCCGGCGCTCATGCGGCTGCTGTCGGTGCTTCCCGGCGTGACCGTGGTCCGAGCCGGGCTGCTCATCTCCTTCGCCGCCTCGCTGCTCACCGCGTGGGCGCTGTTCGAGATCGGCCGCTGGTTCAGGACCGCCGGGACCGGAGTGATGCTGGCGGGGCTCTGGGCCCTGGTGCCCGCAGCGGTCATCGAAGGAATCGTCTATGCCGACGCGCTCTACTTCGCACTGGCCGCATGGGCACTGTACGCGCTCGTCAGGCGGGCCTGGCTATCCGCTGGAGTCCTCTGCCTGCTGGCCGGGCTGACCCGCCCCACCGGCTTCGTCCTCGTCGCGGCGGTCTGCCTCACGGCGCTGCTCGCCGTGCTCCGGGGGGAAGACCGGCGGCGCGCCGTCTGGGCGCTGGTACTCGCCCCCGTGGGAGCCGTTTCGTACGTCCTCGCGGTGGGCGTGCACTTCGGGAGTCTCACCGGCTACTTCCGCATGCAGCGTGAGCGGTGGAACAATTCGTTGGACTGGGGTGCGACCACCAAGCACTACGTCGTAGACGTGCTTCTGGGCCGCCCCGACGGTGCGCCGCTGGTGTTCACGATCGCCACCGTGCTCGTGCTACTCACCCCGGTGCTGATCATCGCCCAACTGGAACAGCGTCAGCCGTTGCCGTGGATCGTCTACACGGTCGGCGTCGCGTTCATCACCCTGTGCTCCAGCCGTTTCTACGCGACGACCTCTCGGGAACTGATGCCCGCGCTGCCCTTCATGCTGCTCCCGCTGGCCTCGATCCTGGACCGGCCCAGGCGGCGGTATTCCATCCTGGCGCTCATGCTGGTACTGGCCATCGCCGCCGGCTGGTACGCGTGGTACACCCCGGTCTTCACCGGCTACGCGCCCTAGCTGATGCCGCGGGCCTGGCGCATACCCGCAGCGTCAGCCGGACGAACGGCTACCTGGGCCGTACTGCCTCAATCCCAGTGCTGATCGGGGTAGAGGTCGCCGTCCCCGTTCGGACCACAGGTCCATAGGTTGACGTCGACGCCGCCGTTTTTGCTGGCGCCGGGCACCGAAAGGCATAGCCCGGAGTTAGCGTTGAGGATTTCCTGGGTGCCATCGCTGAGGTTGAAGTACTGCCAGTCCTGGTCCGGGTATGCGGAGTTGCAGGCGAACAGATTCACATCGACACCGGGCGTCTTGCTGGCGCCCGGCACCGAAAGGCATTCGCCGCTGTTTATGTTGACGATGTAGTACCCGCCGCCGTTTGGATCGACCTCCGCCTCCCACTCCTGATCGGGGTAGAGGTCGTAGTCTCCATTCGGGCCGCACTCCCACTGGTCGACAGGCGCCGCGCTCGCCCTGCTGGCACCAGGCACCGAAAGGCACAGCCCGGAGTTCACGTTAGCGATGGGCCATAGCGCACCCACGCTGACAATCAGGGGCTTGACATGGACCGCCGCGGAAGCGCTCGTCATCGGGATCGCGACGAGCGCCAGGGCCGCGACGGCGACCGCCGACATCGAGCTGATTTTGAACCTCAACACATCTGCCTTCCATCGATACCGATACACCCCTCGGCGTAGCCCGCGTGAGTCCCGAGCTCGCCGCCATGCCGATCTTGCAACGGGTGGCGCGCGCCATCAATAGATTCCCAACGCGCTGGGACGCGATGTGCCATCCCACAGCTCTGATGAGCGCTTTGAGGCGCTGAGGACTCGCGAATGGAGACAGACACGACCCGCCGAACCGCCGGAGACGACTGGTCGGCCGGACACGGGTCAAGTGACCGCCAGAAGGACGTCAGGCACAGGCCACCCCATCAAACAGCCAGCGGATGCACGCGCCGAAACCTCTTTCCCAGCCCCGCATGCGCTGATATAATGATCTTGGCCGTCCGCTTCCGAAGAACACTGAGGACAGCACCCTAGTTTCATACGCGGCTCAGCGACGGGAGTTCCAGCTTCCTGGAACGCGAATCATGGCAAGGCCTTGGGGGGCACTAGCTTGACTCGTTCATGGCTACCGATTCCAACCGATCTACCTTTACCCGCTAGGCGATTGTGCGAGGAAATCAGGGCCATAAAGGACTCTCTTCAACTGACGATCATCGAGCTCAGTGAAAAGACTCACTACAGCCGCTCTTCGTGGGAACGCTGGCTCAACGGCAAACGCATGATCACCCCGCCCGCCTTGATCAGACTGGCCCATCTGGCAGAGGTGGATCCCGGGCCGATGCTCGACCTGCTGGCCGCCGTCGAACAGCCGGGGAAGATCGAGCACCAAGCGCCCCGCGGACACCTCGACCGCTCCCCACCCCGGAGCGCGGTTCTCGCGCACGACACCGCAGTTCCCCCGCGCCAACTGCCCGGCGACGTGGCGGACTTCTCCGGCAGGTGGGGAGAACGCCACGAGCTGATAACAGCTCTTACCCGCAGCAGACCTCATGCGGGGCAGGCACCAATCGCCGTAGTCCACGGCGCGGAAGGCGTGGGCAAGACCGCGCTCGCCGTACACGTCTGCCACCATATGGAAAGTCGATTCCCGGATGGCCAACTCTTCGTCAATCTTCACGGAAGCACGGGATCGCGCCCCCGCGACGTCGCCGACATCCTCAAGCACGTCTTGCACACTCTGGGTGTTCCGAGAACTGAAATCCCTGAACACCTTGACGACAAGGCGACCATGTATCGGAACCTTATCGCGAGACGACGAATACTCGTGGTTCTCGACGACGCGGCAGATGCGAAGCAGATAAAACCTCTACTTCCGGGGACGACGACAGCCGCAACGATCGTGACTAGTCGTCACCTCTTCGACGACCTAGGGGTTACGATACGGGTCCAACTCGGGCTTTTGTCTCACCATGAGACCGAGGAGATGCTCAAGCAGGTCATCGGCGGGGAGTTCGCGCGCCTGGATAAGGTTCTCATCGAAAGAACCATCCGATTCTGCCGAGGCGTGCCGTCGGCGGTCAGATCCGCCGGCGTCCGACTCAGTACCCCCGAGAGCCGGTTGGCACACGAGACGGCGAAGCCTCTTCAGGCCCGGCTCAGCGCCGTCGGCTCGGGCTGACCCGGTTTCCCCAGCAGTTCCCCGTCGCTTGGCCACAAGCCCTCGCTGAGTCCAGCACAGGGCCCGTGACCAAGCGACGGCTCGTCGCGCACGGGAAGCCAGACCGGTACGGCCGGCCCGCGGCCGGACTAGCGGATCCCGGCGAACAGGTCGTCCTCCGGCAACGTGGTGTCCACCAGGCTGCGCGCGAGCTCGAAGTCCTCCGTCGGCCACACCTCGCGCTGGATCTCCATCGGCACCGAGAACCACGGCCCCTCCGGATCCACCTGGGTGGCGTGCGCGAGCAGCGCCTGGTCGCGCAGCTCGAAGTACTCGCCGCACGGCACGTGCGTGGTGATCTCGCGCTCCGGCCGTGCCTCGCCCTCCTCGCTGTTCCAGCGCTCGATCCAGCCCTCGTACGGCGAGGTGCCGGTGCGCTCGAGCATGGCCGCGTGCAGCGCCATGATCCGGGCCTTGGTGAAGGTCTGGTTGTAGTAGAGCTTCAGCGGCTGCCAGGGCTGCCCTGCCTCCGGGTAACGGTCCGGGTCCCCGGCCGCGTCGAAGGCCTCGACGCTGATCCGGTGGCACTGGATGTGGTCGGGGTGCGGATAGCCGCCGTTCTCGTCGTACGTGGTGACCACGTGCGGCCTGAACTCGCGCAGCAGCCGCACCAGCGGCTCCGCGGCCGTCTCCACCTTCTCCAGGGCGAAGCAGCCCTCGGGCAGCGGCGGCAGCGGATCGCCCTCGGGCAGGCCCGAGTCGACGAAGCCGAGCCACGCCTGTCGCACGCCGAGAATTTCCCGCGCCCGGTCCATCTCCTTGCGGCGCACCTCGTGGATGTTGCGCTCGATCTCCTCGTCGCCCTTGAGCCGCGGGTTGAGCACGTCCCCCCGCTCGCCCCCGGTGCAGGTCACGACCAGCACCTCGGCCCCTTCGGCGATGTATTTGGCCATGGTCGCGGCGCCCTTGGACGACTCGTCGTCCGGGTGGGCGTGCACCGCCATCAGCCGCAGCTTGTCCTCCACAGGTCCCTGCTCCCTCGCACCTGGCCGCCAACTCCGACTCACGGAGTCCTATAGTGGCGGACGGCCGGGGAGAATCGCGAAACACCAGCGTCTCCCTCCGAGAACCGCCCTAGCGCTACAGCGCGGGCGAGCCGAAGAACCTTCCCGCTATGACCGCTATGACTCAGTAGGACCTAGGGACTCGATGATGAGTGAGAGAAGAGCCAAGGACCAGCCCGCCGACCGGTGGGACGCCCTGCCTGCGGACGGCGCCGAGGACGACCCCTCGCGCGTGCCCGGGACCGCGACGTACTCCGACCCGGGCTTCGCCGAGCGTTACGGCGTGCGCAGGGGGATGTCCCGGGGCCGCAAGATCACGCTCGGCGTATTCGGCTTCGCGCTGCTCTGCGGCGTGGCCGGCTACATAGCGTGGAACGAGGCGAACCCGCAGATCCAGGCGACGGTCATCTCCTACGAGGGCAGCGGCACCTCGATCACGGTGACCTTCGAGGTCGACAAGGCGGCTGACCAGCGCGTGGAGTGCACGGTCGAGGCCCTCGACGTGCAGGGCAACGTGATCGGCTCGGCGAACGTGTCGGTGCCCAGCGGCCGGGCCAAGGAGGACATGGTGTACACGGTGAACACCACCGGAACGCCGAATACCGCCGAGGTGTCCTCCTGCGAGGCGGCCCCCTGAGGCCGATCGGCCGGTCCCGGACCAGAGCTTCTAGGAAAATGTCGGCGGAGCTTGCTAGCCTCGTAGTTTCGGCGGGTACCGGACTGTACGGAACCCGCCGTGCAACTTGTGGCACCACCCCCCGACCCTCCGAGGAGCATCGTGACCCAGACCAGTGACAACGTCACCTGGCTCACCCAGGACGCGTATGACCGGCTGAAGGCCGAGCTGGACTATCTCCAGGGTCCGTACAAGGTCGAGATCGCCAGGAAGATCGAGGCCGCGCGCGAGGAAGGCGACCTCCGCGAGAACGGCGGCTACCACGCCGCCAAGGAGGAGCAGGGCAAGATGCACGCCCGGGCTCTGCAGCTGCGCGCGCTGCTGGACAGCGCCCAGGTCGGCACCGCCCCGACCACCTCGGGCACCGCCGCGCCCGGCATGGTCGTCAAGATCGCCTTCGACGGCGACGAGGACGACACGCTCGAGTTCCTGCTCGGTTCGCGCGAGGAGTCCGGCACCGCGCTCGAGGTCTACTCGCCGCAGTCCCCGCTGGGCGCCGCGATCAACGGCCACAAGGTCGGCGAGAGCACGAGCTACGAGCTGCCGAACGGCAAGTCGATCTCGGTCAAGCTGCTCGCCGCCGAGCCGTACCACGGCTGAGCCGAGCCAGCAGGCCCGCGGATCCGCGGACTCAGGCACTGCCCTTCACAAGCGCTGCCCTTTACGCCCCGTCCCGCACGGCCGGACACCCACCGGCCGGGGACGGGGCGTGCCCTTTTCCGCCGCGCCGGGCCCGTGCCCGGCCCTACGCGCTGACCGACCGGTACTTGCGCACGGCCAGTGGCACGAACAGCGCCAGGATCAGCACCGACCAGCCGAGCGAGACCCAGCCGGGATGCTGCATCGGCAGCACGTCCGGGATCTTGCCCGCCGCGTATCCGGTGGGATTGCCGAAAAGCTGCCGCAGTCCCAGCACGGTCGAGGAGATCGGATTCCACTCGGCGACCGGCTGCAGCCAGCCGGGCAGCGAGGAGGTGGGCACGAAGGCGTTGGAGACGAAGGTGACCGGGAACAGCCAGATGAACCCGGCCGTGTTCGCCGTCTCCGGGGTGCTGACGGACAGTCCGATCACCGCGCCGATCCAGCTCATCGCGTAGGAGAAGAGCATCACCAGAAGGAACCCGGCGACCGCGTCGAGGAACCCGCCGTGGATCCGCCAGCCGACGGCCAGTCCGCACAGCGCCATGATCGCGAGGACGAACAGGTTCTGGATCCAGTCGGCCACGGTGCGCCCGAGCAGCACCGCGGAGCGTGCCATCGGCAGCGAGCGGAAGCGGTCGACGAGGCCCTTGTGCAGGTCGTCGGCCAGGCCCACGGCCGTCGTGCCGGTGGTGAAGGCCAGGGTCTGGGTGAAGATGCCGGGCAGCAGGTACTCGCGGTAGGCGTGCGTGCCGCCGCCCCCGACCGGGATCGCGCCGCCGAAGACGAAGGCGAACAGCAGCACGAACATGATCGGCTGGATGGTCGCGAACACGACCATCTCCGGGATCCGCGTCATCCGCCGCAGGTTGCGCAGGGTGACGACCCAGCCGTCGTAGAACGCGCCGGCCAGCCCGGGCATGCTCTTCGGCCCGGGGATGCCCGGACGCGCCGGGGACGGCGCGGACTCGGTGGCGGTGGTCACAGCTGCTCCCCCTCGGTCTCATCCATCTCGGCGGTCTCGGTGGCGGTCTCGGTGGCGGTCTCGGTGCTCACGGCTGCTCCCGCTGTTCCTCGCTGTCATCCGCGCCCTCGGCCGCCTTGCCGGTCAGCGCGAGGAACACGTCGTCCAGGGTCGGGCGGCGCAGGGCAAGGTCGTCCACCGTGATCCCCGCGTTGTCCAGCTCGCGCACCGTCTCGACCAGCAGCTTCGCCCCGCCCGAGACCGGGGCGAGCAGCTCCCGGGTGCGCTCGTCCACGCTCGGCGCGGCCAGCGCGAGGCGGCCGAGGATCTCCGCCGCGTCGGCCAGCCGGTCCCGGTCGTGCACCACCAACTGCAGCCGCTCGCCGCCCACCTGCGTCTTGAGCTCGTCGGCCGTGCCGCGGGCGATCACCTTGCCGTGGTCGACGACCACGATCGAGTCGGCGAGCCGGTCCGCCTCCTCCAGGTACTGCGTCGTCAGCAGCAGCGTCGCGCCGCCCTCGACGAGGTCCGCGATCACGTCCCACATGGCGATCCGGGTGCGCGGGTCGAGGCCGGTCGTCGGCTCGTCCAGGAACATCACCGGCGGACGCACGACCAGCGCGGCGGCCAGGTCGAGCCGCCGCCGCATGCCGCCCGAGTAGGTCTTCGTCGGCCGGTCCGCGGCGTCGGTGAGGCCGAACTGCTCGAGCAGCACCTCGGCCCGGCGCTGCGCGTCCCTCTTGCCGACGTGATACAGGCGGCCGACCATGACCAGGTTCTCCCGGCCCGTCAGATTCTCGTCCACGGCCGCGTACTGCCCGGAAAGACCGATCCGCTCGCGCACCCGCTGCGGCTCGCGCAGCACGTCGATGCCCAGCACGCTGGCGCTGCCCGAGTCCGGGGTGAGCAGGGTCGTCAGGACCCGCACGGTCGTGGTCTTGCCCGCTCCGTTCGGGCCGAGCAGGCCGAGGATCGTGCCCTCGGGCACCTCGAGGTCCACGCCGTCGAGCGCGCGCACCCGCTTCTCGCCCGAGCCGTAGGTCTTGACCAGACCCCTGGCCTCAATCGCCGCCATCAGTTCTCCGAGTCACGGTTCCGATGCTCCGTCTCCCGGGTTCCGGGCGCGGCCCGGGTCACCCGTTAGCGTTACGCATCGCCTCGTGCGCCAGGCCTGTTACAGCCAGCCCTTGGTGCGCGCGAGGGTCAGCGCTTCGGTCCTGTTGCGTGTGCCGGTTTTCTGGATGCAGGCCGAGAGGTAGTTGCGCACGGTCCCCTCGGACAGGAAGAGCTTCGCCGCGATCTCCGCATTGCTCGCGCCGCCGGCCGAGGCGGCCAGCACGTCGCGCTCCCGCGAGGTCAGCGGATTGACGCCGTCGGCCAGCGCCGCGGCGGCCAGGTCCGGGTCGATCACCCGCTCCCCCGCGACCACCCGGCGGATCGCGTCGGCCAGTTGCGCCGCCGGGGCGTCCTTGACCAGGAACGCGCTGGCCCCCGCCTCCATCGCGCGGCGCAGGAAGCCGGGCCGGCCGAAGGTGGTGAGGATGACGATGCGCAGCCCGGGAAAGGCCGCGTGCGCCTTCTCCGCCGCGCAGATCCCGTCGAGTCCCGGCATCTCGATGTCGAGCAGCGCGACGTCCACCTCCGTGCCCGCGGCCTTCGCCGCGGCCAGCGCGCCGAGCACCTCGTCGCCGCGCCCCACCGAGGCGACGACCTCGAGGTCGGCCTCCAGATCGAGCAGCGTCGCCAGGGCCTCCCTGATCATCGCCTGGTCCTCGGCCAGCAGCAGTCGGGTCACGCCGTGAGCCTAGCCGGAACGGTGGCCGCGAGGCGGAATCCGCTCGGCCGCACCGGTCCGGCGGTCAGCGCGGCCTCCGCGGAGACCGCGAGCAGCCGCTCGCGCAGGCCGCTGAGCCCGTTGCCCGCCACCCCGGCGCAGTCGCCCGGCTCGACCGGTCCGTCGTCGAGCACCTCGAGGGTCAGCGAGGGTTCGCCGTCCACCCGGGCCTCGATCAGCCGCACCCGGCAGTGCCGCGCGCCCGAGTGCCTGACCACGTTGGTGACCGCCTCGCGCAGGCACCACGCGAGAGCCGACTCCGCTTCGGGGTTGAGCGTGCCGGAGCGGGCGGCCAGCGAAGGGTCCAGGTCCAGCTCCATCCCGGCCGCCTCCAGCGCGGTCCGGGCCGAGGCCGCCTCCACCGCGAGCGTGGCCCGCCGGTAGCCGGAGACCGCCTTGCGGATGTCGGCCAGCGCCTCGCGGGAGACGTGTTCGAGGTCGAGGATCTGCTGCTCGCTGCGGTCCGGGTCCACCCGCAGCAGCTTGCGCGCGAGTTCGGCCTTGAGCGTGATGGTGGCCAGCGAGTGCCCGGCCAGGTCGTGCAGGTCGCGCGCCAGCCGCAGCCGTTCCTCGCTGGCCGCGAGCCGCGCGACCTCGGCGCGGGCTTGCTGCAGCTGGCGGATCAGCTCGTGCATCCGGCGTACGCCGATGACGGCGAGGTTGGAGAACAGGCAGGGCAGCAGGAGCGAGAGCCAGTCGCCCGTCGTCACCCGCAACGCGACCGCCTCGACGGCCATGGCCGCGGTGACGGCCAGGCCCACGCCGATGGCCCCGCCCCTGAACAGGCCCCGGCCGAGCGGCAGCGCCACGCCGCACGCGCTCGCGATGTAGATCCACAGCACGATCCAGTTCGGGGCGACGACCGCGGGCAACACCACGGCGATCACCGCCATCACGCCCAGCAGCGCCACCTTGCGCCGGTCGCCGAACCGTTCCGGCGGCAGGACGTCCCAGTCCCGGTCGCCGAGCACCGCGACGCCCACATACGCGGCCGAGTAGAGCACGACGAGCACCAGGGTGAACGCGATGGCCCAGGCACCGTGCCGCGCGTCGAACAGCGTGCCGAGCGGATCCGCGAGATAGATCAGCCAGATCGCGGAGAAGATCCATCCCGCCCGGGTCCCGAAGGACCCGGACGAGACGGTGATCGCATCCTGATTCGTTGCGCCCACGGCAGGCGGCTCAGTCCTCGGCGCGCTTCTGGTACATCACAGCGGCCAGGATGGCACAGCCGACCACCCAGGCCGCCAGGATCGCGACGCCGCTCCACTGGGTCGGGCTCTTGGAGATCACGTCGGTGGCGATCTGGCGCACCCAGTAGGTCGGCAGGGCCTTGCCGATCGTCTCGAGCGTGCCGCTGACCGCGAAGAACTGGCCGCCGAGGAAGGACCCGGCGACGTAGATGATCAGCGTCACCGGCTGCACCGCGTCCTGCGGGACCCCGTAGCCGATCGCGATGCCGAGCGCGGTGAAGGCCAGCGAGCCGAGCCAGATCACCAGGAAGGC
>Ga0302314_10010570_pt1 | contig 16145 bp, 13 predicted proteins | sample III_Palsa_N2_3_FD_200533 | JGI IMG/M metagenome (GOLD analysis project Ga0302314, IMG submission 200533) | Peat permafrost microbial communities from Stordalen Mire near Abisko, Sweden - III_Palsa_N2_3 | ecosystem: Environmental > Terrestrial > Soil > Palsa > Peat permafrost | place: Sweden... | reverse complement strand
ACCGAGCCGAACGGCCGCTGGGACGCCGAGGGGATAGCGACCACCGCGACACCGGCCGGCGGCGGCTACGCGCTCGATGGGGTCAAAGGGTTCGTGGTCGATGGCCACACCGCCGACCTTATCGTCGTGCTGGCCCGCAGCCCGGGCTCTATGGGTGAAGAGGGCCTGTCGTTTTTCACCGTGGCCGGCGACGCGCCCGGCCTGACGCGCCAACCGCTGGAGACGCTCGATCCGACGCGCAAGCTGGCCCGGCTGGAGTTCCACGGCGTGCAGGCCGCGCTGCTCGGCGAGGAAGGGAGGGCGGCCGGCCCGTTCGCCACGACCCTGGACCAGGCCGCCGCGTGCCTGGCCAGCGAGATGGTCGGCGGCGCCGAGCGGCTGCGCGAATCGGCGCTCGACTACGCCAACCTGCGGGTGCAGTTCGGCCGCCCGATCGCCGCCTTCCAGTCGATGAAGCACAAGCAGGCCGACATGCTGATCGATGTCGAGCTCGCCAAGTCGGCCGCCTACGCCGCCGCCTCCGCCATCGACGACGGCGACGCCGACTGGCCGGCGCTCGCCTCGCTCGCCAAGGCCTGCGCGTCGGACGCCTACCTGCAGACGGCGATCAACACGATCCAGATCCATGGCGGCATCGGCTTCACCTGGGACAACGACACCCACCTCTGGTTCAAGCGCGCCAAGAGCTCCGAGGTGTTCCTCGGTGACCCGACCTGGCGCCGGGAGCGGATGATGCGGGCGTGGGCGGCGTAAGGAGCGGGACATGACCGAAACCTTGACCATGAGCGAACCCACGGAAGCAGCGGTAAGGGCCGAGGCGCGAGCCTGGTTCGAGGCCAACTGGGATCCCGATCTCGGGCTGATCGAATGGCGAAACCGGCTCATCGACTCCGGCTGGGGCGTCCCCGGCTGGCCGAAAGCCTGGTTCGGCCGCGATCTGCCGTCGGTCCTCGAGCAGGTCGTCCACCAGGAGATGAGGCGCGTCGGCGCGCTCGGGGTCGCAGGCAGCGGCGTGCGCGGGCTGGCCGCCGCGACGCTGCTGGCTCACGGGTCCGACTGGCAGAAGGAGAAGTTCCTGCGCCGCGGCCTGACGGGCGAAGACAACTGGTGCCAGCTGTTCAGCGAGCCGGGCAGCGGCTCCGACCTCGCCGGGGCCATGACCAAGGCGGAACTCCAGGGCAACCGCTGGGTCATCAACGGCCAGAAGGTGTGGACCACCAGCGCCCACCACGCCGACTGGGGCCTGCTGCTGGCCCGCACCGACTGGGACGCGCCCAAGCACCGCGGCCTGTCGTTCTTCATCCTCCCGATGCACCAGCCGGGGGTCGAGGTGCATCCGCTCCGGCAGATGAACGGCCACGCCTCTTTCAACCAGGTGTTCTTCACCGACGCCGAACTGCCGCCGGAGCACCAGGTCGGCGCGCTCGGCGAAGGCTGGGCGGTGGCCAACACCACCCTCATGCACGAGCGCCGTGGCGCCGACCGCTTTTCGAGCTGGGGGACGGCGTCCGAGGGCAAGGGCCCGATCTATGACGAGGAGCGCGCCGAAGCCGCCACCGTCTCGGAACCCTACAAGTGGTACCCGCAAAGGGCCGGGCGGGTGGACCTGGTTCTGGCGAGGGCGAAGGAGACCGGCGCCATCGACGATCCGGTGGCTCGCCAGGAGATCGCCAAGCTGCTGACGCTCGCCAAATCGGCGGAGTGGACCGCCCGCCGCGCCCGCGCCGCCCAGCTTCAGGGCCGTCCGCAGGGGCCGGAGGGGTCGCTCGGCAAGCTGGCCGCCAGCCACGTGGCGCGCGCCGCGGCGCGCGTCCACACGCTGATCTCCGGCGCGGACGCCATGCTCACCGGCAAGGATGGCCCGATGGACGGGATCATCGCCGAGATCCTGATCTCGGTGCCGGCCGTGTCGATCGCCGGCGGCACCGACGAGATCCAGCGCAACATCATCTCCGAGCGGGTGCTGCGAATGCCGAAGGAGCCGGCCGTCGACACCGACCGCCCGTTCCGCGACGTGCGCCGGAACTAGAGGCGATTACCGTCCTCTCCGAACCCCTGAGCTTCCGCCGCGGCCCCGCCATGGAGAACCGCCTGATGCTGGCCCCGATGACCAGCGACCAGGCGACGCCCGAGGGCCTGGTCACCGATGACGAACTGCGCTGGCTGGGCATGCGGGCGCGGGGCGGCTTCGGCCTGGTGATGACGTCGGCAGCCTATGTGCGGCCCGACGGTAAGGCCGGGAAGGGTCAGTTCGGCATCTTCTCCGACGATCACATCGAGGGCTACGCGCGCCTTGGCGCCGTCCTCAAGGCCCAGGGCCGCGTCTCTGCCCTGCAGCTGCATCACGGCGGCTACCGCTGCCCGACCCGCTGCGTTCCACAGCCCGTCGGCCCCTCTGACGATCCCGAGAGTCAGTCGCGCGCTTTTACGACCGCCGAGGTCGAGCAGGTGGTCGAGGATTTTGTGAGGGCCGCCGTGCGCGCCGAGCGGGCCGGTTTCGATGGCGTCGAACTGCACGGCGCCCACGGCTACCTCCTCACGCAGTTCCTCTCGACTACCGACAACCGCCGCGACGATCGCTACGGAGGCTCGCTGGAGAACCGCTCGCGCGTGATCTTCGAGATCATCGACGGCGTCCGCCGCGCCTGCCGCCCCGACTTTCAGCTCGGCCTTCGGCTGTCCGCCGAGCGCTACGGCCTGCGCCTCGCCGAAATGCGCGACCTCGCCGCCGAGCTGATGCGCCAGGGGAAGATCGACTACCTCGATATGTCGCTGTGGGACGCCGGCAAGGAGCCGGTCGAAGCCGACCACCAGGGCCGCTCGCTGTTCTCATGGTTCACCGACCTGCCGCGACACGGCGTGCGCCTCGGCGCGGCGGGGAAGATCATGAGCGCGCGCACCGCCGCGACGCTCGTCGAGGAGGGCGCCGACTTCGCGTTGATCGGCCGCGCCGCCATTCTGCACCACGACTTCGCGGCGCGCGCCCTGGCCGACCCGACCTTCGCCGCCCGCCCTCTGCCGGTGACCCTAGACTACCTGGCCGCCGAGGGCCTCGGCGCCCGTTTCCTCCGCTACATCACCACCTTCGAAGGCTTCGTCGCTCCCTCGCCCGCCCCCGCGGCGTGACGAGCGCTGGCGCCCGTGCTATCTAGACGTGGTGTCTAGATAGAAACCACCATGGCGCTCAGCATAAAGACCGAAACGGCTGATCGGCTTGCGCGCGAGTTGGCGCGACTCACGGGCGAGACGATGACCGAGGCCGTGACCAAGGCGCTGGCTGAACGGTTGGACCGTGAGCGAGCCATGCGCGAGGCCGAGGCGGACCTCCCGACGCGCGTTGAGGCGCTCGCGGCGAAGCTGAGACGAAACTACGACAAGAGCCCGGTCGCGCGCGCCGAATGGGATTGGGCCAGCGGCGATGAAGACTAGACGGTGCTGGTGATCGACACCTCGGTTGTCGTCGCGATCCTTCTGGACGAGGCCTCTTCTCCTGTGCTGGAGCGCCGCATCGCCGCGGAACCCGTGGGCGGCCGTGTGATGTCGGTGGCCAGTTATTTGGAAGCCGGTACGGTCATCGCGGGCCGCCGCGCCTCGCACCCTCTGGCCGCGATCCAGGATCTGGACGCTATTCTGGGCGAAGCGGGCATTCGCCTGGTCGCCGTCGACGAAGCCCAGGCACGCGTTGCGCTGGAAGCCCGGATCCGCTTCGGCAAGGGCTTCGGCGCGCCTGCGCAGCTCAACTTCGGAGACTGCTTCTCCTACGCCTTGGCCAGGACCCTCGACGCTCCGCTGCTTTTCACCGGCGAAGATTTCAAAGCCACCGACATCATTGCAGCGATATGAAGCGCGACGCGATCTTATTCCGCCAGAGCGTTGGCGCGCCGGCCAGGCGGCTACTCGGCGGCCAGCGCGGGCGCCTGCGCGGTGGCCCGTTCGACCATCCGGCCGGGGAGGGCGCCGGTGGGCTGGCCATCGCGCATGATCGCCTCGCCGCTGACGATGGTGGCCACGTAGCCGTCGGCGTCCTGGGTGAGGCGGCGGCCGCCGGACGGCAGGTCGCGGACCATGTGCGGCGCGTGCAGGGTCAGGGCGTCGAAATCGATGACGTTGATGTCGGCCTTCAGCCCGACCGCGATGCGTCCGCGATCGGTGAGCCCCAGCATCTCGGCCGGCTTTGACGACATGGCCCGGATGATCTGCGGCAGGTCGATCCGCCCGTGGCCACGGTCGCGGCCCCAGTGGGTGAGCATGAACGTCGTGTAGGTGGAATCGCAGATCATGCCGTAGTGCGCCCCGCCGTCGCCGAGGGCCGGGACCGCGTTGGGGTGGGTCAGCATGACGCGGACCGGATCGAGCGTGTGGTCCTCGTAGTTCGCCGCCGTCTGGATGAGCAGCGCCTGGCCGTCGTCTTCGAGCAGCAGGTCGTAGGCGATCTCTTCCGGCCGGACGCCGCGCGCGCGGGCGATCGCCGCGACGCTGGTCTCCGGATCGGGCTCGTAGTTCGGCGGGCTGCCGAGCGCGTAGATCTTCTCGTACTGCCGGGCGACGGCGTAGAAGATGAACCCGCGCGGATCCGGCTCATCGGCGAGGATCGCTGCGCGCACCTCGGGCTTCTTCATTTCGGCCACCCGCTCGGCCAGCGGCAGATCGGCGATCCGGTCGTAGGACGGATAGGCCGAGAACGGGTGGTAGGAGGTGTCGAGGCCAAGCAGGACGCCGACCGGCCGCGCGAACACCTGGGCGGTGACCCGCGGGCCGTCTTCATTGGCGGCCTCGACCGTCTTCAGGAGGTCCATCCAGTTGTCCTTGTCGGGCCCGCCGACCTGGAACATGCTGAACGACAGCGGCGTGCCGGTCTGCGCCGAGACTCGGCGGAACATCTCGAGGTCCGGCTTCGGCTCGGTGATGTTGAGGATCGCCTGCATCACCCCGCCGCCGGCCTCGGCCATGCCCTCGGCGATCGCCTTGAGCTCCGCTTCCGGCGTGTGGGCCGTGGGGATCACCGTGCCGTCGAGCATCTGGTGGAAGATGTTGCGCGAGGTGCCGAAGCCCAGCGCGCCGGCCTCGACGGCCTCGCGCGCCAAACTCCGCATCTGCGCCATGTCGGCGTCCGTCGCCACCGACCCGTCGACGGCGCGATCGCCCATGACATACATGCGCAGCGCCGCATGCGGCAGCTGGACAGCGAAGTCGACATCGTGCCGGCGCCGCTTCAGCGCCGCGACGAACTCCGGAAAGGTCTCCCAATCCCAGGTCAGGCCGTCGGCGAGCACGATCTCGGGCATGTCCTCGACGCCCTCCAGGAGCTTGATCAGCCGGGTGTGATCCTGCGGCCGGCAGGGGGCGAAGCCGACCCCGCAGTTGCCAGTCACCACCGTCGTCACGCCGTGCGAGGACGAGGGGCTCATGCGCTCCGCCCAGATCAGCTGGCCGTCGTAGTGGGTGTGGACGTCGATGAAGCCGGGAGTCACAAGCTTTCCGGAGGCGTCGATCTCCTCGCGCCCGCGCTCGGCGACCGCGCCGACCGCGACGATCCTGCCGTCCCTGATCGCCACGTCGGCCACGAACGGCGCGCCGCCGGTCCCGTCGAACACCGTTCCGCCCCGGATCACCAAGTCGATAGAGCCGTCCATGCCATCCTCCTCTGCCCGGTCGCCGCCGGCCGCTGACCTACGATAACCCATTCCGATATTCGGCAGTAGAGGCGGCGTTTCGATGGCTCGTGAAAGCGACCGGGGTCGACCGGCTGGCCTGCAACGCTATCGGTGAGCGATGCAGGCCCTGCTCCGTTCGCGGAAGCGTCGGGCCGAGACATCGAAGGTCTACATGAATCTGAAAGGGCGACGTCTAGGCTAGGTCTGCCTTTTCACCAAGGCGAGCGCTCGGAATCTGGAGAGCCGCCGTTGCTCTTGCCGCGGCCGAAGTCCTAGAGTCATCCGTGCGGCGCGTTTTTGCCTATCCCGGTTCAGGATTGCCCGATGAGTCCGCAGGAAACGCCGACCGGCGTAGAGCAGGTCCTGGACACGCCACAACTTGCCGCGGCTTTGGAACGGGACTGGTTCAAGTCCTTCCTGGATCAGATATCCGTCGCGATCGCGATCTCGGAGCTGGAGCCGCCGGAGAAGGTCGTGTTCGTCAATGCTGAATTTGAGCGTCTCACGGGGCAGGGGCCGGACCTCCTGGTCGGTGGCTCGTGGGATCGGATGCGGGGCGAAGCGGCCGCGGCCAATGCGGCCCCGCTCGCCGAGGCCGTCGTCGACGAAAAGGACTACGTCGGGGTCTTCACCCTGTCGGGAGACGGGCAGGCTCTTGCCGTGGACGCTTGGTCGAACGTCATTGAAGACGAAAGAGGCGCGCCCGTGTTCAGGTTGGTCGCCCTGGTCGAAAACAACACTTTGAGCGCATCGGCGCTGGACGAACTGCACGACCGCGTCCGGGAGAAAGACACTCAGCTGCTGGAGCTGCAGCATCGGGTCAAGAATAACCTGCAGATGATCACGGCTCTGATCCGGGTCGAGGCACGGAGCGTCACCGACCGGTCTACCGGGGAGGGATTCGACCGGCTCGCGGGTCGGGTCGAGGCGTTGGGACTTCTGTACCGCGCTCTGGCGGCCGAAACGGCATCGGGCGACGCTGTCGATCTGGGCGTTTACCTCAGCGAGGTCGCCTCCGCCGTCATGAGGGCGCATGCGGTCGAGGGTATCCGTCTCGACCTTAAGGTCGACACTTGGCCGGTCTCGATCGACGTCGCCATGCCGGCGGGACTCGTGGCCAACGAACTGCTGACGAACTCCCTCAAGCATGCGTTCGCCGGCCGGGAGGGCGGCACGATCACGCTGCACAGCACCGCGGAGCCGCGCGGCTGTCGCGTAGTCATCGCGGACGATGGCGTCGGCCTTCCCGAAGGCGCCACTTGGCCCAAGCCCGGCAAGCTGTCGGCGCTGATCCTGCGCTCGCTCCAGCAGAACGCGCGCGCCAGGATCGACATCCAGTCCGCACCGGGTCAGGGCATGCGCGTCACGATCAATTTCACCTGTGACGACGCGGCGCCGGCATCCTGAACACGCGGCCGGCTCGCTGCTTGAAGCCGCCTTACCCTAGGCCGGAGCGATACAAGGAATCGGGACCGCCTCGAAGGGAGATCCCAATGGCGGCTTTCCCCCCCTGAGCCGCCATCGGCGAATTCCGCTGTGTGGCAGGGCTGGCGCCGGACCACTCCTCGAGCCGTCTTGATGAGCGGCCCAGGCTCGCTTGCAATTTTGCCCTGCCCGCCGATTCAAAGATCGGCGAGAGCTTTCGCGCCGCCAGGCAATTCGATGACCTCAACCATGATGCCATCCGGGTCGCGGACGAACACGAATTTCACGTCGCCCACGACAAAGGCTGGTTCCGGCCCACAGAGACCTTCGGCGCGCAGCGCCACCAACGCAGCCTCGATGTCCGGCACCGAGAAGGCCGCAAGCGCATAGCCTGGCGGGCCGGCGAGGATTTGCACAAGCTCGGCGGGCGCCGGATCGCGCGCCTTGAGGATCTGCATCACCAGCCCGCCGATCACGCCGATCACCCGGTTCGCAGGCTGGTCGCGCAAGTCCATCGTCACCCGGTAGCCGAACACCCGCTGGTAGAATTCCATCGACCGCGTGATGTCGGAGGCCTGGATAACCAGGTGGGACAGGGCCTGGGTCTGCAGGAGGCTCATGTGTTTCCTGACGCGGTTGGCCCGCACACAATCACAGCCACTGTCGGGCGGCAACGTCGGATCTCGGTCTTTCATTTTGCGGCATGCCGACGCTGTATGGCGGCTTGCGGACGGTCCATGGGCTGCCGTGGCGCCGAAGTTCATTGACTTTGTATTACACATAATGCAAAGTACGGGTGAGTGTCGCTCTTTCTCATCGTTAATGCGTCAAGGCTGCCAAGCCGCGTGAACGCTGCCGCGTGGTGCTCGGCCGCGACTCGGGGCGGCGACTCCCCTTCGGAAGGCCGGCAACAGCGTCGCCGGGACAGGCGCGAGACGGAAAAAGTCACGATATCAATTACCTGTGTCGCCATATCGGCCGGGGCGGGCGGCCGCCGGCTCCCGGATCGCGCCCAGGCGACGCCCGAGCGGCTCCCCCAAAGCGCCCCGTCAGCGCCCAAGAGCGCCCCGGAATCGCCCCGCGAGCGCCCCTGCGCCTCCCGCTGATCTCCCTTCCCGCGCCCGGGGTTCTAGCCGTTCAGGCCGTGGAGATCAGCGCCGACGCAGCGCGCCGCGAAGCGGGCGAACAGGCGCGCGGCGTTGCCCTGGCGGACCAGGGACTGTTCCTCCGGCGTGAAGGGAAGGGCGGCGAACGCCCGTTCCGCCATCTTCAGGCGGTCGACATTGGCGAATGGAAAGTCCGTGCCGTAGAGCACCTGCGAGATCGGGGCCAGGGCGCGCAGGGCCGCGATCTGCTGCGGCGCGACGGCGAGCGCGGTGTCGTAGAAGAAGCGCGAGAACGCCTCCAGGGCCTGCTGCGGCGGTGTCGCGCGCGGGCCGAGGGCAGGCATGGACCCGACGGCGGCCATCCGCGGCGCCAGGAACGGCAGCGTCCCGCCGCCGTGGGGGAGGATGAAGTTGATCCTCGGATGGCGCGCCAGGGCCCCGGAATAGAGGAGGCTGGCGGCGGTCCGGGTGGTGTCGAAGGGGAACTCGATCATCGGCGCCGGCAGCTCGAGACCAAACGCCTCGAAGCAGCATGGCGAGGTGGGATGGACGAACACCGTGGCCTGCGCCGCGTCGAGCGCTTCGAGCAAGGGGGTCAGGTAGGCGTCGCCGAGGTAGCGGCCTTCGGTGTGGGTCGGCAGCGCCACGCCCTCCAGCTCCAGCTCGCCAAGCGCACGGTCCGCCTCGGCCAGGCTCGCAGCCATGTCGGCGAGCGGCAGGATCGCGAAGGCCCCGAACCGGTCCGGATGCTGTCGACGGATCTCGGCGGAATAGTCGTTGATGGCCCGGCAGAGGCTCGCGGCCTTTCCTGGATCGACGAAGCTCACGTGCGGCGATGATACCGAGAGCAACGCGCCGGCGATCCCCACCTCGTCCATGACCGCGAGCGCCTGCTCGGGCGACCAGCCGGGGACGGGAATACCACCGTCCAGCGTCTTCAGGCCCGCGTCCTTCAGCGCCTCGCGGTAGACCGGCGGCAGGAAGTGCGCGTGGACATCGATGGTGCGGTGCGCGGGCACGGTGCGGCCTCCGCCTTCACGAGCGGGCGGGGGCCGCGGGCGTCGCTGGCGCCGGTGGCCGGGCGAAGGGCTGGGGCATGGCCGGCGGCTGCGGCGGCGTCCAGTCGCCGGTGGCGATCTTGCCGCCCTTGGCCGACACGGCCAGCGCGATGATCGCGTCGGTGATGTTCGGCTCGTAGCCCTCGGTGTGGCCTTTCTGCAGGCGGACCACGTCGGCGACCACCCGGCCGTCCTTGCAGCGCGGGAAGACGTAGATCTTCGCCCGTCCCGACTTCGGGTAGTGCCCCCAGCCATCACTGCCCGGGTCCTGGCGCGTGGCGTCCCAGACGTAGCCGGCCTTCGGGTCGAGCACCTCCTCCTCTTCCTCGCGAGGCCCGCACTGGAACTTGTCCGCCAGCGGCGAAGTCACGGCGGGAATTGTCTCGTTCTCCCCGTTGGAGAAGATGAACGCGTAGTCGCAGTCGCCCCCCGGCGGCCCCACCTCCGGCGGGAAGTTCGGCAGGCCGGGCGGCGCGGATTGCTGTTTGCCGGAGAGATACACCGGCACGCCCCCGACGAACCCTTTGCCGGCCGGGGTGACCGGTCCGACGCGCCCGCCACTGAGGCTGATGCGCACGTCGACCTTGTCGCGGAAGTAGGGCGAGCAGACGATCCGACGAGAGGTCAGACCGCCCTGGCTGTGGCCGGCCAGGATGAAATGGTCGACGTTGGCCTTGCCCACCGCGAAGACCACCTCGTCCACCACGTTCTGCAGATAGGTGTCGTCGTCGGCGGTCCAGAACCGCGTCCCCGAGCCGGGGGTGATGACGACGAGGTGATACTTGTCCTTCACGTCCATGGCCGGGAAGTAGTTGCGCTGCCAGTTCGCGAACGAGCCGTAGCCGTGCAAGCTCAGCACGATGTTCACCTTGTCGCCCGGTTTGTAGTTGGATGGGCAGTCGAGGAAGAACGTCCGGCGCGTCTTCAGCTCCACGGTGTCACCAGGCTGCGTCACCACCGCGGCCTGGCAGTCGGCGTCGGGGCAGTGATAGGCCGGCGGCGCGGCGCAATCGACGTTCAGCAGCCTGTGCTGGCTCTGGGCGTTCGCCGAGCCCCAGCCCAACATCGACAAGGCCAGGCCGCTGAGCACCCACCTGACGAACGACCCCGGCAACAGATTCATGGCGCGCTCCCCGCGGGTCTCCGATCCCGCTTGACGGCAGAGTAGCAGCGCGCGGGAGCGTGTCGATACCGACTGGCCAACCCTCCCTCGGCTCGCTATCCCGCGACGGGAGAGCCGGCAGAAGCCGGCGCCGGACATGCAGGAGGAGCGCCGATGGGCAAGCTCGATGGGAAGGTGGCGATCGTCACGGGCGCCGCGCGCGGGCTGGGTCGCGCCTATGCCCGAAGGCTCGCCGGTCTGGGCGCCAAGGTCGCCGTCTCCGATCTCAACTTGAAATCCTACGCCGAGTTCGAGGACGAGGCGAAGGCGATGACCGCCGACAGCACGGTCGACGAGATCAAGGCCGGCGGCGGCGAATCCATCGGCTTCGAGTTCGATGTCGCCGACCGCGACGCCGTCTTCGCCATGGTCGACGATGTGGCCAAGGCCTGGGGCCGCGTCGATATCCTGGTCGCCAACGCCGGGGGCGGCCGAGGCCGGCCGCAGGACACCACGGCGACCCTGGTCCCCCAGGATCTGCTCGAGCTGGTCACCGGCATGAACTTCTACGGCACGGTCCATAGCTGCAGCGCCGTCGCTCCGGTGATGAAGGAGCAGCGGTCCGGCAAGATCGTCACGGTGGCGTCGGTGGCCGCCCTGATGGCCGGGGCTGGTGGCGGCTACGCTCACTACGGGGCCAACAAGGCCGCGATCGCCCATTACACCCGCTTCCTGGCCCAGGAGCTCGGGCCGTTCGGTATCAACGCCAACTGCATCGCGCCCGGCGTGATCGAAACCGCGCGCATCGTGCAGCTGACCGGGGGACGGCGGCAGGACAATGCGCCGCCGCGCAACATCGCCCTGCGCCGCAACGGCCAGGTGGAGGATTGCGCCAAGGTGGTCGAATTCCTGTGCACCGACCTGTCGGACTACGTCAGCGGCGTCCTCATCCCCGTGGACGGCGGCATGGTCCGGTAGTGCTGAGATCCAAACGAAGGCTTCAGCCGGAGTTTGGAAAATCGAAGCATAAACAAGAAACTAGTGTTCTGATCCATGAACGGCGTGAATGGGTCAGACCGCTAGACGCCCTCAAGAGACTGAGCACCATGTCCATCGCCCCCTTGCTCACCGAGAAGACACGCACGAGCGACGCGGTGCTGCGCGTGCTGGAGGACGCCGGCATCGACATGGTGTTCGGCATTTCTGGCGGCCACACCGGGCGCCTGTTCACGGCGCTCGCCCAGCATCAGAACACCATCCGCACACTGACGGTGCGGGAAGAGTCGCTGGCCGGGGTGATGGCCGAGGTCTACGGCCGGCTCGCCCGCAAGCCAGGCGTGATCATCGGCCAGGGGCCCTGGGTGTTGGGGAACGGCCTGCTCGGCACCATGGAGGCGCTGCTGTCGTCGTCGCCCATGCTGCTGCTCACCGACTTCAGCGACAGTCCGGGCTTCAACCTGCACGGGCCCTACCAGGCCGGCACCGGCGACTACGGCGTATGGAACGCCCGCCAGGCGTTCGGCGGCGTCACCAAGCAGGTGTTCGAGGCCAGCGATCCCATCACCGCGGTCCAGGCGACCCAGCTTGCCGTCAAACACGCCATGAGCGGCCAGCCGGGGCCGGTGGCGGTGCTGTACGGCGCTGGGGGCCTCGCCGGTTCGGTCGAGCCCAACAGCCGTCCGCGGCTCTATGCCACCGGCCCCTATCTCCCGACGCCGCCGCCCCCGGCCGACCCCGCCCGCGTCGCCGCCGCGGCCAGGGCTATCGCCGCCGCCAAGGCGCCGGTCGTCATCGCCGGCAATGGCGTGCGCATCAGCGACGGCTATGCGGCGCTCGTCAGGTTCGCCGAGGTGGCCGGCGCCCCGGTGGTCACCACCGCCTCGGGCAAGGGCGTGTTCGCCGAGACCCATCCCCTGGCGCTTGGCGTCTTCGGCACCTTCGGGATCAAGGCGGCCAACGCCGCGGTCGCCGAGGCCGACGTGGTCGTGGTGGCCGGCTCGAAGCTCGGCGCGTCGGACACCGCCCGCGAGAACCCGCTTCTGCTCGACCCGACCCGCCAGACCTTCATCCAGATCGACGTCGAGCCGCGCAACGCGTCCTGGACCTTCCCGGCCGCCCACGTGCTGATCGGCGACGCCGGCGCGACACTGGACCGGCTGACCGAAGCTCTGTCGCCCGACACCGGACGCGCTGACCGGGGAAGGGACCGGGTGGAGCGCATCCGCAGGGTCGAGGGCTACTTCGACGCGCCGGAGTTCGCCTCCGACAAGGCCCCGATCCTTCCCCAGCGGGTGATCGCCGAGTTGGCGCGCCACTTGCCCGATACGTCCATCGTCACCTGCGACGCCGGCGAGAACCGCATCCTGATGACCCACTTCTACCAGACCCGCAGCCCGGGCGCCTTCCTGCAGGCGGCCGGGGCCGGACCGATGGGCTTCGCCATACCCGCCGCACTCGGCGCCAAACTCGTGCATCCGGACCGCGTCGTGGCCGCCATCTGCGGCGACGGCGGCTTCGCCATGACCATGAACGGCCTGATGTCGGCGCTGGAACACAGGATCCCGATCATCGTCGTCGTCTTCAACAACCACGCGCTCGGCTGGGTGCTGCACGGCGGCGGCCCGTTCGCCGCTGAATTCAACGATTTCGACCACGCCGCCATCGCCCGCGCGATGGGCTGCAACGGCGTGCGGGTGACCGATCCCAACGACCTTGCCGGCGCCATCGCCGCCGCCGTCCGCGCCGAGATCCCCACCGTCATCGACGTGGTCACCTCCCTCGACGTCTCCTTCCGCGACGTGACCTCGCCCCTGGCGGCCTAGGAGCCTCCCGTGCCGGGTAGCGGGCTAGTTTGAAATCGCGCGCTGGCTTCTCGCCGCTCCATCACGACCGCGAAGGAAGTCCATTCTTGAGCAATCATCAACCATTGCTCTCCAACGGTGGCGTTCAGGCACGCGTCCTTGTTCTCCAAGGCGTTAGCGGCGCGTCTCCGACAGTGGTCGGCCGTCTTCATCTTCGCGACCATATCGGATCCGCGCTCCTGTGAGTCTTAGGGGAAGTGAGGGCGGTCACTAGCTGGCTGGCTATGAACCCGCGATGACTGGAAATAGCCCACGACCTCGTGCCGCGGTGATTTCCCAAGGCCCGTGATTCCTCTACACTGCGGGGTCGAGACCGGCGCCAGCCGGGCCCTCGCCGGGAGAGAAACCACATGACCGATCTCGCGATTGCCCCCCCGCCACCCTCCGTCACCGACCCCTGGTCACTGCCGCTGGAAACCCTGGATGTCAGCGACGGCGAGCTATGGCACACCGGCCGCCTGCACGACTATCTGAAGCGCCTGCGGCTGGAGGACCCGGTCCATTGGTCGCCCACGGGACCGACCGGCCCCTACTGGTCGGTGACCAAGTTCAACGACATCGTCGCCGTCGACAGCAACCACGGCGTGTTCTCCTCCGACCGCGACATCGTCGTCGGCGACCAGCCCGAAGACTTTGCGATCCTGAACTTCATCGCCTCCGACCCGCCGGTCCATGACGTTCAGCGCAAGTCGGTCACGCCCGCCGTCGCTCCCCATCGCCTGGCCGATCTCGAGGTGCTGATCCGCCAGCGCACCGGCGCGGTCCTCGACTCCCTGCCGATCGGCGAGACGTTCGACTGGGTGGACAAGGTCTCCATCGAGCTGACCACGCAGTTCCTGGCCACCTTGTTCGACTTCCCGTGGGAGGATCGCCGCCTGCTGCCGTTCTGGTCCGACATGACCACGGCCACCCCGACCACCGGCGCCGTCACCGTGGATGAAGACGAACGCCGTGGCCACATGATGGACTGCCTGGCCTACTTCACCCGCCTCTGGCATGAGCGCGCCGCGGCCCCGCCAAAGTTCGATTTCCTCTCCCTCATGGCGCACAACGAGGGCACCCGGAACATGCTCGACGATCCCATGGAGTTCCTGGGCAATGTCCTGCTGCTGGTGGTCGGCGGCAACGACACCACGCGCAACTCGATGAGCGGCGGTGTCCTCTTCATGCACCAGTTCCCGGAAGAGTGGGCGAAGCTGAAGGCCAATCCCGCCCTCGTCGCCAACGTTCCCTCGGAGATGGTGCGCTTTCAGTCGCCGGTCGGCCACATGCGTCGCACCGCGCTGCAGGACACCGAGATCGGCGGCAAGGCGATCAAGAAGGGCGAGCGCGTCGTCATGTGGTACGTGTCGGGCAATCGCGACGAGGAGGTCATCCCCGACGCAGACCGTTTCATCATCGACCGCCCGCGCGCTCGCCACCACGTCGCCTTCGGCTTCGGCATTCACCGCTGCATGGGCAACCGCGCCGCGGAGTTGCAGCTGAAGATCCTCTGGGAGGAGATCCTCGCCCGGTTCGAGCGGATCGAGGTCGTCGGTGAGCCCGAGCGCAACATGTCCAACTTCATCCTCGGCTACACCAAGCTGCCCGTCCGCCTCTGGCCGAGGTGATCGAACGCCGCCCCGGTCCTGGGGTCGATCGGGCGCGCGATGGCTGAAAGCGTGCGACCGCCGGCGGCGAGCGCCATCGCCGACTGGTACGGCGGCGCCGACCTGCTGGACAGTTACGCGGTCACGCTGCCCGTCGGCGCGCCTCTGGACCCGGCGACCCTCGCCTCCCGGATGCTGAGCGACCCGCCGGCGTGGGTGCGCGTTCTGATGGGATTGCGGGATCGCGCGGTGGCGCCGCTGGGCGTCAAGACCTCTGACGCCGTGCGCCGGGCCAGCGCGGCCGATGGCCGGGCGCGCATCTCGTTTTTCCCCGTGCTCAGGCAGTCCCCGACCGAGGTCGTGATCGGGTTCGACGATCTCCACCTGGATTTTCGCACATCGGTCCTGCTCGAGCCCGCCGCGGACGCTGGCCGGACGCGGCTCGTCGCGACAACGGCTGTTCGCTGCCACAATCGGTTGGGGAGGATCTACCTGAGCGTCATCCGCCCGTTCCACGTCCTGATCGTCCGCTCGAGCCTGGATCGACTTAAATAGGGCGCCCGCCCAGGCGGCTCGTCGAGGAGAATGCGCCATGCACGAACGGGAGCCCAGCAAGACGGCGTTCGCCGCTGCCGCCCACCGCGCGGCCCACCAGGTGCTGGAGCACGGTCGCATCTTCGCCGATCCGCTGGCGGTCCGCATCCTGGGGCTCGATCCCGACGTTATCGGCGGGCAGGCTTCGGCGCTCGCTGCGTCCAGGGGCATGCGGCTGTTCATCGCGGCGCGGTCAGCATGCGCGGAGCGGATCCTCTCCGAGAGCGTCGAGGCGCGCGGCGTCAGGCAGGTCGTGGTGCTCGGCGCCGGGCTCGACACCTTGGCCTATCGTCACGGCCTCGGAGACCGCGTGCGGGTGTTCGAAGTCGATCACCCCGCCACCCAGGCGTGGAAACGCCGCCGGCTGGCCGAGGCGGCGATCGACGCGCCGCCGTCGCTCGTCTTCGCGCCCGCCGATTTCGAGCGCCAGGATCTCGCGGACGCCCTGCCGGCGGCCGGCTTCGATCCGGCACAGCGCAGTTTCTTCATCTGGCTGGGGGTCGTGCCCTACCTGACGCGCTCGGCGATCACCGCGACGCTGCGCATGATCGCCGGCCTGCCCGGCGGCGGCGAGGTCGTCTTCGACTACGGCGAGCCGCCCGAGAGGCTCTCCGGCGAAGTGCGGACGCGTTACGACGAGAGGGCGGCGCGCGTCGCGGCGATGGGAGAGCCGTTCCTCACCGCGTTCGATCCCGACGCGCTACGCGCGGAACTCGAGGCGCTCGGGTTTCAGGAGATCGAGGACGTCGGTACAGC
>Ga0302314_10010569_pt1 | contig 16145 bp, 13 predicted proteins | sample III_Palsa_N2_3_FD_200533 | JGI IMG/M metagenome (GOLD analysis project Ga0302314, IMG submission 200533) | Peat permafrost microbial communities from Stordalen Mire near Abisko, Sweden - III_Palsa_N2_3 | ecosystem: Environmental > Terrestrial > Soil > Palsa > Peat permafrost | place: Sweden... | reverse complement strand
CCTGAAGAGCCACTGGCGCCGCTTCGTCAGCACGGAACACCGCGCCATCCTCGGCTTCTTCGCGCTCGGCGACAGCCTGATCCGCACCAACCCGCTCTATGGCCGCGGCTGTTCCTTCGCCGCCGTGGAGTCTGAGATCTTGCAAGGCGTGCTCGACGAGACGCCGGATCCCGCCCTCCGCGCCCGCCTCTACGACGCCCGCGTCACCACGGCGCTCCGCCCCTATTTCGAAGATATGCGCACGCAGGATCGCGGCGCCATCCGCCGCGCGAACCACACGCTCGATCCCGACTATCGCCCGCCTCTGCGCGCGCGGGTCTTGCAAAGTTTCGTCGGCGATGGAGTCGGCATCGCCGTGCGCGCCGATGTCGACTTGCTGCGCGAGGCCATGCGCGCGTTCAACATGGTCGATCCGCCGCGCGCCTGGATGCGGCGGCCGGAGAACATGCTGAAGGTGGTCGGCCACTGGGCGCGCGGGCGCACCGCCAACGCCCGCTATTATCCCCCGCCGCTTGGCCCCAAGCGCGCCGAGATGATGGCGGCCCTTGACCTGGATCAGGCCAGCGAGGCCGAAGCGGCCTGACCTCTCCGCCCCTTGCTCTTCGCCCGGTCTGCGGAGACAAAGGACGCCTTGAACGGCGGCGGTCTGGGCTGGCGACGATGGCGCGAGGGGGCGAGGAGGGTTCAGCCTACAAGCCGCGAGCCTGCCTGCGCGTCGGGGTCACCGGCCATCGCACCGGCCCGAAGCTGCCCGACAGCGCCACGCCGGCGATCAACGACACGGTGGCGAAGCTGTTCGTCCAGATGTCCAGCGCCTTCATCGACGCCGCCGCGCGCGCGCAATGGGCCTTCGACGACGCGCCGCCGGAATTGGTCGTGGTCTCGGCTCTGGCCGAGGGGGCCGACCGGATCGTCGCCGAGGCCGGCCTCGACATCGGCGCGGCGCTCGAGGTGGTGCTGCCGGCCGAGCGCGGCTTCTACGAGCACGACTTCGAAAGCGCCGACTCCAAGGCCCAGTACCGCGCCCTGCTAAGCCGCGCGCGGTCGGTGTTCGAACTGGACAATCCCGACGGGACCCTGGCTGAGAAGCGCGGCTACGAGGCGGCCGGCCTGGTCATGCTGGCCCATGCCGACATCCTGATCGCCATTTGGGACGAGGGCGAGGCGGCCGGCATCGGCGGCACCGCCAATATCGTCCAGCAGGCGGTCAGCGAGGGCATGCCGATCCTGCTGGTCAATCCCGCCAGCCCCAAGGCGGCCAGGCTGCTCTGGACCGGCGACATGGAGCTGCCGCCAGCCCTGGTGCGCACAGAGGATCTGCCGACCAGCGACGCCTTTTCCGCCCTGCCCGAGCTGATCGAGGCCCTGGTCGCGCCGCCGGCCGACGCCATCACCAAGACCGCCCTCATCGCCTTCTATGACGAGCCGGCGACGCCGAGGCCCGGCCTGCCGCTCTATTCGGCCTTGCTGGCCATGCTGGCGGTGCGGCCCCTGCAGCGCGCCGATTTCCGACCGAAGACCGAGCATCCGCATCCGCCCGACCAGTGGCGCGCCTATTTTCCGGGCCCTCCGGAAGCGCTGACCGAGGCGGTCTGCACCCTGCTGCTGCCGGCGGTCACCCTGCCCGACCGGTTCGCGGTGCATTACAGCGAACTCTATCGCTCGGCCTTCGTGTTCAACTTCCTCGCCGCCGCCTTCGCGGTCACCTTCGCGCTCCTGGGCCTCTCCACCGAACTGCCAGCGGTCCAGCATCATCTGGACGAGGCCGGCCGGCTCACGCTCAAGGCGGTTCTGGTGGCGTGCGAGATCACCATCCTGATCTTCATCGTGCGCATATTCGCTCAGGGTCACCGGCAAAACTGGCACCGGCGCTGGCTCGACTATCGCCGCGCCGCCGAGTGGCTGCGGCACCTTCGGGTGCTCAGCCTGGTCGGCGCGCGCTCGTCCATCCCCCGTCCCCGGCGTACGCCCGGCGTGCGCACCGAAGCCCAGCGCGGCGAGCGGCTGGACCACGACGACTGGGTCGCCTGGTATGTCCGCGCCGTCGGCCGCCTCTTGCCGCCGCCGAACCGGGCGGTGGACGGCGACTATGTCGAGGCGGTGCAGAAGGCCATGGTCACCCTGGAGCTACGCGGCCAGATCAACTACCACCACGACAACAGCCGGATCATGGCGCTGGCGGCGCATCGGCTACATCTGTGCGGGCGCTTTCTGTTCGCCGCGCCGGTGGTGATCGGCGCCAGCTACCTCGTCGCCTACCTCGCCTTCCGCGTCTGGGGCGCCGGCGCGGCCTACGACATGCGTTTCTACGTCACCGCCTTGACCGCTGCGCTTCCCGCCTTCGGCGCGGCGCTCTACGCCATCCGCGTGCAGGGCGACTTCGAGACCGTGGCGGTGCGCTCCGACGAGATGGCCTCGCGGCTGGCGCATATCAGGGCGGCGATGATGGCCGACCCGATCGATTTCGCCCGCCTTTCGGACCGCATCCAAAAGGCGGTCGCGGTGATGAGCGCCGAACAGTCCGAATGGCGCACCTTGTTCGGCACCCGCCCGCTCAGCCTGCCAGCCTGAGGCCAACAGCCGGCGCGTCCGGGATAACGACGTTACGGCTATTGACCTTGCTCGAACCCACCCCCCATGCTGGGCGCACGTCATCTGGGGGGCCTGTGATGCCTAAGTCGGCGCGAATCCTTGTTCTGGCGACACTTTGCCTGGCCTTGAGCGCCTGCGTCTCGGCGGGCGGGCTGGCGACGCGCGGCACCTCGATCGACCAGGGCGTCGGGGCCATGGCCAACCGCGGCATCCTTTTGAACCTGGCCCGCGCCAGCCGCGGCGAGCCGCTCTATTTCGTCTCGATCGGCACCATCCAGGCTCAGGGCAGCACCGATCTGCGGCTGGGCGCCCCCGCCTTCACCGAAGGCCCGGGCCTGTTGGGCGCGGCGGGCATCGCGGCCAAGCAGGTTGTCTCGGGCGGCACGTCGACCTTTCTCGACAACACGATCAACACCAATTTCCAGATGGGGGTGTTCAACACCCAGACCTTCTATGAAGGCATTCTGCAGCCGCTCGGCCTGAACGACATCGACCTTCTGCTGCACCAGGGCTTTTCGCGGGAGATGGTCTTCTACCTGGTGATCGAGAAGGCCGAGGTGACGCCCTGCCCGCTGCAGCCAGGGACCGACCCCTGTATCCTCTATAACGATCCCTCCAACCCCTCCTATCCGATGTTCCAGGGCGCCATCGAGGCGGCCATGGAGCACGGCCTGGTCACCGAGGTGCCGCAGAACACCGACAGCTATGTCGCCCCGACCGACCCGGCCACCGACCAGGGCGCGGCCGGCGCCACCGAGCAGAAGCACGAGGCGATCGAGCAGGTGAACGCGCAATCGACCGGCGACATCGGCAAGGGCGGCAAGATCGATTTCGTGCTCCGCCCGCCCCCCGACGAGCCCAAGGCTCAGCTCTGCTTCGAGCGCGCCCTGTCGACGACGGCGGCCAAGAAGGAGTTCGACGAGCTGACCACCGAGAAGAAGCCGCCCTTCTATTGCGGCACCGGCCACAAGCGCGGCAGCGCGCCGCTGACCGTTCGGCTGTTCGACGGCCGCGACTACCAGATCGTTGTCACGACCCGCTCCATCTACGGCATCTTCAACTATCTGGGCTCGGTGATGAATGAGCCTACGAAACTGCAGCCGGCGCTGGTCGATTATAAGGTTCCGTCCGAGGTGACGCCGACCGGGCCGTTGCTGACCGTGACCACGACCGGCGGCCTCTTCGGCGCTGGTTGTTTCACCGCCGTCAGCTACGGCGGCCAGACCTATTGCGTACCGCAGGAAAGCACCCAGACCACCAAACAGGTGTTCAACGTGCTGAGCGCTCTGACCGCGCTGAAACAGTCCCCCGGCGACCTGCCGGCTTCGCAAACGGTGCTGGTCGCGCCTTAGGCTGGCGCGCTCGCCAGCGCCTGGCGGGTCCAGTCGACGATCTGGCTCTTCGGCATGGCGCCGGCGGTCTGGGCGATCACCTTGCCGTCGCGGATGAGGAAGAGCGCCGGAATTCCCGATACCCCGAGCGCGCTGGCCGCGGCCGGATCGGCGTCCGAATTCAGCTTCAAAAGCCGCACCTCTGGCTCAAGCTCCTTGGCCGCCGCGGCGAACTGCGGCGCCATCGACTTGCACGGACCGCACCAGGGCGCCCAGACGTCCAGCAACAGGGCCGCGCCCTTGGTGGCGTTGCGGTGCGATTGCAGCTGTGCGCCCGACACCTCGACCGGCGCGCCAGTCAGCAGGGTCCCATGGCACTTACCGCACTTGGCCTGCCGGGCATCGCGGCCCTCCGGCGCCCGGTTCACCGCGCCGCAGGATGGGCAGACGAACTGTTTCATTCGCTCAAGATCCAAAATGCCCCATTCAGGGGCTCCCGGCTCCCATATAGGCGCCCGATCGCGGCTGCGCCCGCCGCTCCCTAATCCAGCCGTCGCCGATAGCAGACGATGGCGACGGAGAAGGCCAGGACCGTAAAGATCAGCACCGGCAGCATATGGGTCCAGACGACCATGGGGCCTTGGCCGCGCAAAAGCACATCGCGGGTGGCGCGGATATAGTGGGTGAGCGGGATGGTCTCACCGACGTCTTGCGCCCAGGCCGGCATGCCGTTGAACGGGAACATGAAGCCTGAGAGCAGGATCGACGGCAGGTAGGAGAAGGCCGAGGCCTGCACCGCCTGGATCTGGGTCTGGGCCAGGGCCGAGAAGGCGAAGCCCAGCACTAGGTACGAGGCGACAAACAGCGGCGTCGCCGCCAGCAGCGCCCAGGTGGCCGGCGGCAGCGGCACGTTGAAGAGGGCATGGATGATCAGCAGCAAAAAGACCGTCTGCACGAAACCGATGACCATATAGGGGGCGAGCTTGCCGACCAGGGCCTCCGCCGGCTGGACCGGCGTCGCCAAAAGGCTCTCCCAGCTGCCGCGTTCGCGTTCGCGCACCAGAGTCAGGGCGCCGAGAAAAAGCATGGTGATCATCACGATCACGCCCACCAGCCCCGGCGCGATCACCCAGGAGCTGCGCCCTCCGGGGTCGTGCAGCCAGACGAGATTCACCGCCGGAGTCTGGTCCTCGGCATAGATCTGCGCCACCTGCTTCCATATCCCCGCGCCGAGGGCGGCGATCACCGGCTTGACCTCGGCCGGATCGCCCGCGTCGGCGATGATCCGCACCAGGACGCCGTGGGTGTTTGGATCGCGCCCGACCTCGATCCCGATCATGGCGCGTCCGTCACGCACCGCCTTTTCCGCCGTTCCCCCCGCGCCGGCGCCGCCGATCAGGACGACAGAGGGATCGCCGCGGATGGCGTCCATGGCCGGGGCGACCAGCCGCGGCTCATCGGTGGCGATGGCCAGCGGCACGTTGCGGGGATCGAGGCTGATGCCGTAGCCGTAGAGCAGAATCTGGAAGATCGGCAGCACGAAGATCAGGAAGAGCGCGGCCCGGTCGGCCAGCAGCTGCAGGGATTCCACCCTGGCCACGGCCATGCAGCGCTTGATGCGAAAGCTCATGAAGCGACCCCGTCCGGCAGGCTTTCCTTGACCAGCACGAAGGCGGCGTCCTCCAGCCGTTTCGGGGTGTCCTCGGCCGTAAGTCCGGCGGCTTGGGCGCGCTCGCGCACGCGACCCAGCACATCGGGGCGCATCAGTACCCGCAGGCGCTGGCCCTGCACATAGGTGGCCATCACCCCGTCGATGGAGTCGAACAGGTGGGCGTTGCGGTGCACGTCGCCGCCGTCGATAACGACGGCCTCGAACGGCGCGGTCTCGGCCAGCACATGCGGGTCGCCCAGCGCCAGCACCCGGCCGCGCGAAAACAAAGCCACGCGGCTGCACTGCTCGGCCTCGGCCAGGTCGTGGGTGTTGATGATGACGCTGTCGCCGCGCGCCGCCAGGCCCGCGATGCGCCGCCAGACATCCTGGCGCGACTCCGCGTCCAGGCCGGCGGTCGGCTCATCAAGCAGGATCAGCGCCGGCCGATGGATCAGCGCCGCGGCCAACTGCAGCCGCCGCGCCCAGCCGCCGGAAAGGCTCGACGCCCGCTCGCGCGCGAAGCGGCCCAGGTCGAAGTCCTCGATCGCCGCGGCCACCGCGCGCTTCGGATCGGGCAGTTCATAGACCTCGGCGCGAAAGCGTAGATTCTCAGTGACGCTCAGCTCGCCATAGAGGGCCAGCTTCTGCGGCATGTAACCGACCAGCCGCCCGTGGCCGCCGCTGGCCATGATGTCGTGGTCGAGCACGTGACCTTCGCCCGAATCGGCGCGCAGCAGCCCGGCGAGGATGCGCAAGGTGGTGGTCTTGCCCGCGCCATTGGGGCCGACGAAGCCGATCACCTCGGCGGGAGCCAGATCGAGCGAGACGTCGACGACGGCGGCGCGCTGGCCGAACCGTTTGGCCAGACGGCGCACCGACAGCACCTCGCCGCACAGGGTGGCGGCGCGATCCGCCTCGGCCTGGATCGAAAGTTCAACCACGCGGCAGAGCCTTCGCCCCCAACCGCGTCTCTAACCGCGCCCGCGCGATCATGCCTTGTGGCCCTTCCCTTACGCCCTGAACTGAAACACCTGACCTATCTTCGACCTAGGGCGCAAGCGGCGCCGTCGCACAAGCCGGGCGGCTGTCGTACCTTTGTCATGAAACGATGGGATCGCGGGCCATGCGCGGCTTTACCGATTTTCACCCCATGGCCCTGCTCGACACCCTGGTCTCGCTCGCCGTGGCTTTCGGGCTTGGCGGACTGATCGGGTTCGAGCGGCAATATCGCCAGCGCATGGCGGGCTTGCGCACCAATGTGCTGGTCGCGGTCGGCGCCGCCGGCTTCGTCGATCTGGGCGGCCAGATGCTGGGCGCGGCCGGCGGCACGCAAATCATCGCCTATGTGGTCTCCGGCATCGGGTTTCTCGGCGCCGGGGTGATCATGCGCGAGGGCGCCCATGTGCGGGGCTTGAACACCGCCGCTACCCTCTGGTGTTCAGCCGCCGTCGGCGCCTGCGCCGGCGCGGGGCTGCTGGCCGAGGCCGCGGCGATCACCGCCTTCGTCCTGGCCGGCAACACCCTGCTGCGGCCCCTGGTCAACTACATCAACCGCCGCCCGATCAGCGAGCGCGACACCGAGGCCCTCTACCGGGTGCACGTCGTCTGCGCGCCCTCCGACGTGTCCGAGGCGCGCGATCTATTGTTCTCTGAACTGGAGACGGCCAGCTATCCGATCCAGGACATCGAGACCCTGTCCGAGGGCGACGAACAGGTGGAGCTGGCCGCGATCCTGGTCCCGACCACGGCCCAGCCGGACGAACTGGACGCTGTCGTCGTCGCGCTGGAGGCGGCGGACTTCATCGTCAGCGCCACCTGGACGGTCAGCGCGACGACCTGATGAGCCCAAAACGCAAAAGGGCGACCCCGCGGGTCGCCCTTAAGTTCGGCTCTGTCCAGTCCGCGGCCCGAAACATGTATCCTTGGATACACAATCCGGCAGCCTTCCGCGGGACTCCCCTACCCCCGACGAAGCCGTTACCAACGACCCCGCGAAGCTCAATTCGCTTATATTTCTGTACCATCCGGGCTTCGGGGGAAAGCGAGATCGGCGTTACGCGTTGCGATCACGGTAAACTGTTGCTTGCCGGGCACAGAGGGTCCGGCCGCGAAATGGCCTAATTCCGGTCGCGGCGAGGCCTCATGGTCCCAGCATAAAGACGGTGTCGGCTGATTGGTTGTTCGCGGGTCCCGGATCCTGAACAGCCCCCCCAGCCCCCCTGGATCGGTGGACGCCGATCGGCCGACAACCTTCCCCTCCGATCGACCTTAAAGCCGCGCCCGCCCAGCGCGGCTTGTCGCATCCGGGGGAGAACTGTGGCATCTACCGCTCGACCGGCGGCGGAGACGTCGTTTGAAAAGGGATTTTTGAAGTGTCCGCCCTAGCAAAATCCACGGTTCGCGACATCGACGCCGATATCTCGGCGATCAAGGCGCAGATCGGCGCCAGCCTGGCCGGCGCGTCGGTTTCCGAAACGCCCTATCATCACTGGACCCTGACGAACGTCTTTCCGGAGGCAACGGTCGAGGCGCTGTTCGACCTTCCGTTCAAGGCGCCGGAGCTAGACGGGGTTTCGGGCAAACGCGAGCTGCACAACGACACCCGCACCTATTTTAACGACGAGACCATCGCGAGCCGGCCAGTTTGCGAGGCGGTCGCGCGCGCGTTCCACGATGGCGACACCGTCGCGATGTTCGCCGGCGCCATTGGCGTGAACCTGGACGACAGCTATCTGCGCGTCGAGTTCGCCCAGGACGTCGACGGCTTCTGGCTCCAGCCCCACACCGACGAGGGCGCCAAGCTGGTGACCCTGCTCTACTATCTGGCCGAGCCGGGCCAGGAAGACCTGGGCACCGACATCTACGCCGCCGCCGACCGCTGGGCCACGCGCGCGCCCTTCGTTCGCAACCAGGCGCTGATGTTCGTGCCGGGCGACCACACCTGGCATGGCTTCGAGAAGCGCAAGATCGACGGCGTGCGCAAATCAGTCATCGTCAACTACGTTACCGACGCCTGGCGTGACCGCTCGCAGCTGGCCTACAACACCATGCCGGTTCGCGCCTCGAGCAGCCGCCTCACCGCCTGAGCGGCGAAGTCGGTCGCGTCCACCGGCCGGGTGTCGCGAGGGCTCGCCGGGCCGCCGGTGAACGGCGCGATCAGCCCATCCTCGACCAGGGTTTGTAGAAACCCCGCGTGACGAGCGTTCTGCGGTTCGCCGAACACATCGACCGGATGGCCGGTGGCCAGGGCCTCGGAGATCATCGAGACGCTGTCGCTGGTCACCACCAGCCGGTCGGCCACGGCCAGGACCCCCAGATAGGGGTTGTCGCTCTGACGATCCCAGATGAAGACCCCCGCATCGCCCGCGAACGCCGTTTCGATCGCCGCGATCAGGGGCGGGGGCGTCCGCCGCGACGGCGCGATGGCCAGACGCGCTCCGCCTTGGCGCAGGCGCGTCAGGGCGGCGACGAAGGCCGCGATCGGAAAGGTCTTGCCGCTGGTCGGCCCGCCGATCAGCACGCCGGCGAGCGGCTCGGGCGATGGCCGCAGCCGCTCGCGCCACAGATCGGCCGCCTCGGCCAGCGTTTCCGGCGTCACCGCGTGCAGGGCCGTCGCCACCTTCATCACATTGGGCCCTTCGACCGCGTCGTGCTTCATGGCGATGATCAGGTCGAACCCGTCCGGCCGCGCCAGCGGGTCCTGGACGTGGACGGTGAGCGTCCGGCCCTGGCTGGCCCGCCGGATAGCCATGGAGAGCGCCGCCGTGCGCCGCCCGCAGGTGATCAGCAGGTCCGGCCAGGGCGGCGCTGGCCGCTCGCGCGCCGGGTCCAGCAGGGCGAAGGGATTGGGCGTCAACGCCACCGGCAACCGGCTCCACGGAAAGCGCAGGCCCACCACCAGCTCGCGCGGATCGTCGCTCAACCGCTCGGCCAGCCCGCGCGCCTGGCTGCGAAACCCGGCCTCGCCGGTGGTCATGAACCAGGTGGTCAACCGAGCCATGTCGCCGCGAAGTTCTGTCTGCCGCACATAAGCCAGCCTATAGCCAAAGGATTCAGGGTTACGATATGGGTCTGATGCGCCGGGCGGGGCGGAAAGGAGTCGAAATGGGTTTTCTCGACATCGACGCGCTCGACGCCGCGCCGCTGAACCACGATCCCTTCGACTATCTGGTCCTGCAACGCTTCGTACGGCCCGACACGCGGCCGGCCATCGCCGAGTCCTATCCGGCCATCGCCAAGCCCGGCTCCTTCGACCTCGCCGATGTCGAGGTCAAGGGCGCGCTGTCCGACCTGATCGACGAGCTGAGCGGCGAGGCCTTCCGCAAGGCCGTCGAGGCCAAGTTCGACATCGAGCTTGAAGGCAAGGCCACCACCTTCACCGTGCGCGGCATGTGCGGCGAGCGCGACGGCGACATCCACACCGATTCCAAGTCCAAGATCATCACCGTCCTGATCTATCTGAACGACGACTGGGCGCCGGACGAAGGGCGGCTGCGCCTGCTTCGGAACGACCACGACCTGGAGGACTATGTCGCCGAGGCGCCGCCCAATTTCGGGGCCCTGGTCGCCTTTCGCCGCGCCGACAACTCCTGGCACGGCCACAAGCGCTTCCTCGGTCCGCGCCGGGTGCTGCAGATGAACTGGGTAACCTCCGAGGGCGTCGCCCAGTGGCAGAAGCTGCGCCATCGCCTCTCGGCCGCGGTCAAGCGGCTGTCCACGCCCAAGACCGCGAGCGCCGGCGCCGCCTGACGGCGACGCACCCGAATGACCAGACCGCCGCGATCGCTGATCGTCTTCCTCATCGCGGTGACGCTGGCCCGGCTGGCGGCGGCGGCCTTCATCCCGCTCAGCGAGGACGAAGCCTATTACCGCCTGTGGGCGCACAGCCTGCAGTTCGGCTACTACGACCACCCGCCGATGATCGCCTGGTGGATCCGCGCCGGGATGAGCATAGCCGGCGATACGCCGCTGGGCGTGCGGCTCTTGCCGGTGCTGTCCTCGGGCCTGGCCGGGCTGGTGGTGTTCGACATCGCCGGCCGCATCGGCGCCAATGAGCGTACAGCGGTGCGCGCGGCCATGTGGTTCAACGCCACCTTCCTGATCGGCGTCGGCGGCTTTTTGGCCATTCCGGACGCGCCGAATATCCTGTTCTGGGCCTTGACCCTGGCCTGCCTGACGCGGGTCGGCGGACCCAGGGGCGGCGCCTGGTGGCTGGCGGCCGGGGTAGCGGCGGGCCTGGCGACGCTCTCGAAATACTCCGCCCTCTTCATCGCCCCTGGCGTCCTGCTCTGGCTCATCGCCAAGCCCGGCGGCTGGCGCGAGCTTCGTCGGCCATGGCCCTGGGGCGCAGTGGTCATCGCCGCAGGGCTTTTCGCCGTCAATATCGCCTGGAACGCCGACCACCACTGGGTGACCTTCATCAAGCAGTTCGGCCGCGCCGCGCCGACCGCCTTCGCACCCTCCAACCTGGTCTGGTTCATCGGCGGCCAGCTTGTGCTGCTCAATCCCTACATCGCCTATTTCGCCGGCCGGGGCGCGCTCGACGTCTGGCGGCGCAAGGCCCCCGCCGCGCTCGATCTCGGCCTCGTGCTCAACACCGGCCTGCCCTTCATCGCCTATCTGCTGGTCCATTGCCTGCACGACCGGGCCGAGGCGCACTGGACGGCGCCGCTCTATCCGGCGCTCGCCATCCTCGCAGCCTGCGCGGCCGAGATCGTCGCCGACGGCGGCTATCTCGCCGGCGCCCGCCGCCGCATCGCGCCGCTTGGCCTGGCCATCTCGGCGCTCGCGCTGATCCATCTGGCCGTGCCCGCCAGCGATATCGGCCTTTCCGACCCGGCCCAGGCCTTCCGCGGCTGGCGGGGCCTCGCCGCCCAGGCCGAGGCGCTGCGCCTCGCCAACCACGCCGGCTGGGTCGGCGCGATGAGCTACGGCACCACGGCCGAGCTGGCGGCCAGCGGCGAGATCCACGCGCCAGTGATCGAACTGCGTGAGCGCGACCGTTATCCGCCCGGCGACCCGTCCTGGAGCGCCGACCTGACCAAGCCGGGCGTCGTGATCGATCTGGATCGCCGCACCCTCGACCAGGGCCTCAGCGGCTGCTTCGCCCAGGTCACGCCCCTGCCGCCGCTGACCCGCGGCGATCCAGGCAAGCCCGGCGAGACCTATGCGGCGCTTGTGGTCAGCGGCTCGCGCGCCGGGGCCGGCGGCGATTGCGACTCCGCCGCCACCCGCCAGCTGGCGCGATAGCGGACGCCCTTGGGCGCGACAACCTCAAGCCTGATGTTTCACGTGTCCACCCTGTCGTTGGATGACGCGGGCCAATGGCAAACCGCGCCTCGTCGCAAACATCCGCCCGCGCTAAGGCAGGGTGAACGGCAGGCGCAAGGGATCGAAAATGGCCGTCGAGCCGGCTGAAATCCAGACGATCGGCTGGCGCGACCTGGTGGCCGACGGCCGCCTGCCGCGCTTCGCCCTGGTCTGCGCCGGGACCTGGCTGGCCGCGGCGGACGAGCTGGTGACCGCGACCATCATGCCCAGCGCCGCCCATGAGATCGGCGGCTATTCGGCCTTCGGCTGGGCGGTGGCCGTCTTCCTGCTGGGCTCGATCCTGGGCGGCGCGACGGCGGGGCGGCTGTCGCTGCGGATCGGACTCAAGCCCGCCATGACCGTGGCCGGCGGCGCCTACGCGCTCGGTTGCGCCGCCAGCGCGCTTGCGCCCTCCATGGTCTTCTTCCTGGCTGGTCGGCTCTTGCAGGGCCTGGGCGGCGGCTGGGTGGTCGGACTCTGCTATGTCGCGGTGTCCAGCCTCTTCCCGCAGGCCCTGTGGTCGCGGGTCCTGAGCGGCCTAGCCGGGGTCTGGGGCGTCGCCACCCTGGTCAGCCCGCTGATCGGCGGCCTCTTCGCCCAGGCCGGCTTCTGGCGCGGCGCCTTCTGGTTCTTCGCGGCGCAGGGGATCGGCTTCATCGCCGCCATCAACGTCCTGGTGCCGGCCACGGCGACCGCCGACAAAAGCGCCGCGCGGCCGCCCTTCCTGCAGATCGGCGTCCTGGCCCTGGCCATCGCCGCCATCGGCGCGGCCGGTGTCTGGCGCCCGCCCGCGCTGGCGGCGGCCTCGGCGCTGGCCGGCCTCGTCCTCTTCGGCCTCTTCCTGCGCATCGATACGCGCGCCAGGACTCACCTTCTGCCGCGCGCCATCGGCGACCCGAACAGCGCCGCCGCGGCGGGTCTCTCGATGATCTTCCTGCTCAATGTCGCGACGATCAGCTTCTCCGTCTACGGCACGGCCCTCCTGCAAAAACTCTATGGCGCCGCGCCCGTCCTGGCCGGCTACATCCTCGGCGGCGGGACCCTGGCCTGGACCTTCGCGGCGCTGCTGATCGCCGGCCGGGGATCGGGACGCCGCGCCATTCGCATCGGCGTGACCCTGATCGTGCTCGGGCAGGCCGGGTTGATGTTTGCCGTGCCGCACGGATCGATCGCCCTGATCGGCGCCCTGACCCTGACCACGGGCGGCGGTTTCGGCCTCGCCTGGGCCTTCACCGCCAGCCGCATCGTCGCCAACACCCAAGACGCCGACCGCGCCCTGGCCGCCGCCTCGATCCCGACCGCCTCGATGATCGGCGGCGCGGTCGGGGCGGCCGCGGCCGGGGCCATCGCCGGCGGCCTCGGCTTCGGCCGCGAAATGGGTTTCGATCAGGCCAGCGCCGCCGGCTTATGGCTCTTTGCCGCCTTCGTCCCCTTCACCGCCGCGGCCCTGGTCGCCGCCTGGCGGCTGACCTCCAGCCGGTTCGTCGACGCGGTCTAGTGCGTGAGCGTCACCCGACCAGAGCGCGGGCCGACGCCGCCGGGGACCGGCACGGTCGAGCCGGCATAGTTGGCGTTGATGACCAGGTTCGGGCTGCCCGAGAGCGTAATCGCCTTGGCCACCACCACGGTCCAGGCCGACTGGTCGGCGACCTGGTTGTTGGTCCCCGAAACCGCCAGGGTGGCGCTCGGAATATAGACCGTGCCCAGGATCTGGTGCGCCGCGTCGCTGGAGATGGTGAAGGTTTGGGTGTTGCTGCGGGTCGTGGCGATGACGAAGCCGGCATAGCTGTTATTGCCTTCGCGGCCCTGCAACGAAATCTGCGACCCGTCCTGGAAGGTGAAGTTGGACTTGTCGTCGAACACCAGCACGACGTTCGAGCCGGTCAGCTGCGAATTTTCCATCATCTGCAAGTGGCCATTGATGAAATAGTGCTCGCCGGGCAGCAGCTCGACCACCGCCGACTTACGCACGACAATGTTGCCGCAGTGGATGCCGGGCAGCAGCACATTGACCCCAACGTCGTAGACCAGGTCGAGCGGGTCGCAGAGCAGCCCATTGGCGTTGATCTGCATCGAGGCGAACGGGTCGGCGATCGCCGGTGCGCCGACCTGCGGCGCCGGGGTGATCGTGCCGCTGGCCGAGCCGACGGCCTGCACCGCCCCGGCCTGCATGGCCGACGATCCCTGCACCGAGATGTCGGCGTTCGACTGGATCAGACAGCCCGGCGCCGTCACCTGGGCGAGGCCGCTCATGACGATGTCGTCCGAGGCGCCCGAGCCGGAGCTAAGCACGCAGAGCGGCATCACCCCCAGCGAGGCGGCGGTGGCGCTGGCGTGGATCGACCAGCCGCCCGGCGGCAGAAGATTTCCGAAGAAGGAGTTGCGGTGGCCGGTCAGGGTCACCGTCACGTTCGAATTGTCCGGCGCGAAGGTGGTGGTCGCCGTGACCCCGTCGTTCTGCACCACCTGCGGGATCTGAGTGGCCATGAACTGGCTGGCGCGCGCGGCGATCCCGGCGTTGTCGGCGATGCCGAGCTGCTTGGCGGCGTCCAGGGCGGTGGCGTCGGCGGCATCCTGCATGGCGCTGTAGTCGCCGCGCACGGCCGACAGATCGACCGCGCCGCAGCCGATGACCAGGATCACCGGCACGAAGATGGCCGCGATCATCGCCACCCCGCCACGCCGGTCGAGGAGGCCGTCGAGGAGCCGCCCCATCATCAGGCGGCTGCCGGCGCCCGTCGGGACAGGGGCTCGAGCATGGAGCGAAGATCGGTGGCGACCGATCGGTTCAGCGCGCCGTCGCCGGCTGTCGCCAGGGCGAGCAGCTGGGAGGTCTGCCGCGCCAGGTCCGCCAGCCGGCGGTCGGCCGCCGCCACCGCCGCGCGCGAGGCTTTTTCGGTCTCATAGGCGCGGCGCACATAGCGGATCTGGTAGCTGAGCAGCCGCCAGTTGAGCGGCTTGGAAACGAAGGAGGTCGCGCCTGCCGCATAGGCGCGGTCGATGGCGGCGATGTCCTCGCGGCCGGTGACCACGATCACCGGCAGGTCGCGCAGTCGCCCGGCCTCGCCCAGCCGGCTTAAGACCTCGAAGCCGTCCACCCGCGGCATTTCCAGGTCGAGCAGCAGGATATCGGCCGGCCAGTCGGCCAGCAGGGCGAGCGCCTCGTCGCCGTCGCCGACCGCCTTCACCTCGGCCTTTTCAGTGGTCAGGTGAACCAGGGCGAATTCGCGCAGAATTGGATCGTCGTCCACGAACAGCACGCGCAACTCGTCCTGCAAGACGTGGAAGAACGGCTGTTGATGTTCGGATGACGCCGGCATGGCTTCCGCAAGGGGCCTCGACTATTCGTCCCCCAATTAAGCCGACAGTCATTAATCCCCCGTAACTCCTAGGGAATTCGACATTTTCGCCAGCCCACACGCAAAGCTTGTCAACCGCAACCCAGACCCGTCGTCGTAGTGGTTCGATCCGCTTCAAGCTGACCGTGCTGGTCCTGGCCTCGGTCGGCATGGCCGTGGCCGTGGTTTCGGGCGTCTCGGCCCTGCGCGATGGCCAGCGTGACGCGGCCCTGGCGATCGACCGGCTGTCGACCGACGCGGCGGTGCTCAGCTCCCTGACCAGCGAAGCGGCGGCGAACGGCGACCGGATCCGCGCCTTCGAGGCGATCCGCTCCATCGGCCTGATGCCGGACGTGGCCTATGCCCGTGTCGAGACCGCCAACGGCGCGCTCCTGGCCGAGACCGGCTCGGGAACGCGGCTGATCACCGACGCCAGGGTCGCCAAGGGCGCGACGCCGCCGCCGCTCTGGGCCATGTTGCGCTCGCGCACGGTCGAGGTGAGCGCGCCGATCACCTATGCCCGCCAGCCGGTCGGACGCGTGGTCTTGGTCGGCAGGCTTGGCGGGGCCGCGCGTTTCGTCTCCAGCCTCTGGATCAGCCTGGCCGCGGCCGCGATCGCGTCCCTGGCCGGCCTCGGCGTCGCCTGGCTGATCGGCCGCCGGGTCTCCGATCCCATCGTCGCCCTCACCGACGCCATGGCCGAGATTCAGGCTAGCCACGACTATGCCCGCACCGTCGAGCTGGAGGCGGACGGCGAGGTCGCCGAGCTGGTCGAGGGCTTCAACCGTATGCTCGGTGAAATCCGCGGCCGCGACGAAGGCCTGGAGCGCACTGTCGCCATCCGCACCGGCGAGCTGCGCGAGGCCAAGACCATCGCCGAGAGCGCCAACCGCGCCAAGTCCGACTTCCTGGCCACCATGAGCC
>Ga0302314_10010568_pt1 | contig 16145 bp, 16 predicted proteins | sample III_Palsa_N2_3_FD_200533 | JGI IMG/M metagenome (GOLD analysis project Ga0302314, IMG submission 200533) | Peat permafrost microbial communities from Stordalen Mire near Abisko, Sweden - III_Palsa_N2_3 | ecosystem: Environmental > Terrestrial > Soil > Palsa > Peat permafrost | place: Sweden... | reverse complement strand
GAGGTCAGCGCGCGAAACATCTGCAGCATCAGGCAAACCCCTGGAAACCGGAATGCCCCTAGCCTACATCACAGCCCTCACAACCCACCAAAGCAAAAGGCGAGCCCAGGGCCCGCCTTCTCTACGCTCTAATCTCGACACTCCGCCTTTAGAGCTTCGCCCTGAGCGGCATCCCTGTATCGATATAAGTCAGCTCCGACGTCTGCGGCTCAACCTTCAATATCTGATGGTGCAGGCAATAAAGCGCCAGCTCCAACCGGTCGGAAACCCCAAGCTTGTCGTAAATCTTCCGCAGATAATTCTTAATCACCTGCTCCGTCGTCCCGATCTGATACGCAATTTCCTTATTCCGCATCCCGCGCGTAATGCAGCTGATGATCGAAAGTTCCTTCTCCGAAAGCTTCGGCTGCGTCCTCGGATTCGTCAGGTTCGCTGCCTGCGCACGATACGCATCAATCACCCAGCTCACCGACTGGTTATCGATCCAGGTCTCGCCTGCCGCAATCTTCCTCACACACTTGATCAACAGATCCGGCGAAATCGAACGCGGCACCACCCCACGCACACCTCGACGATACAGCTCCACCGTATTGTTCTCGTCCGTCTCCGACACCTGCACAATCAGCTTCGCATCCGGCGCACGCTTCACAAACTGCGGAATCGCATCCACAGTCCCGGCAATCAATCGCCCTTCAAGCACAACCACATCGGTAGGAAACCGCAGCAACGCGGCATACAGGTTGTCCAGCGTCTCGGCCTGGGCCACTACGCGTATGTCGTCCTCGAGCGCAAACACCTTGCGCATCCCGACACGATAAATTGCTTGCGAGTCCGCAAGGATAATTCGAATGGCGGACGCGGAATCATCCGCTCCCTCCACCGTATCCGAACCCATATTCAGAATCTCTGCACTCATATAATGCTCAGCCTTTTAGTGAGTAATCATCGATCACCGCGGCTGCCATGTTTTTCCCGGCAGTCCGCTCGTGGCGCACAATACGTCCAACGCAGTGAAGTGTTACATCCTCGCTTCCGCCCATCATCGCTGCCGGCATCGTCATACGAAACTGAACCCTGCTGTCAATCGGTGGAAGCTCGTCCGCAGTGAAGCAAATACCATTCGCTGATACATCCTCGGTCACAGCCTTGTATTCACGATCTTCCGTGGAGAGGACGATCTCCAGGTGAAGAGGAAAGCGCACCGAAGCGCGCACAGGGTCCGTGCCTTGAACTCTAGTGGAAACGGTCAAACGACTCCTTCGGCAGCACAATCGAACGCTACCTGACCACAAAGTTGATTCTACTGGACGTTTGCTCACACGTCATGACTAAATTGTTGGACTTACCCTGAATGGGAAAGTCGTCGTCACACTGATCGCTTCGCCATGATTCCACCGTTTTCCGATGCCAGTACGTAGCTCCTATCGGCATATAGGTCTTCGCACGTGGGGAAAACCACAAAACCGTCATCCTGAGCGAAGCCTCTTGCGGCTTCATGCAAGAGGCGCAGTCGAAGGACCTGCCACGCCGCCCGTACCGGCAACCCTCTATCCCTTTTTTACCTCGAACGTTAGCTTCTCGCACTCGCCCTTGCGCTTGCTCTTGCTCTTGCTCTTGCTCTTTTGGTTGTCATTCCCGAAGGGAATCTGCGTCCGCACTTGCATCGAGGATCAAAACTTGCAACATCAATTTCGCTTTTGCTTTTCTTGCTGTCATCCCCGCAGGGGATCTGCTGTTTGCTCGGGTTGGCAACCCACCTACTTCTTAACGGCCTTCTTCCCCGCAGTCTTTGCCCCACCCAAAAACCCCGCCCACCGAAACTCCTTCAACGGCTCGCCCGCCAGCTTCACCTTCTTCACCGCAAGCTTCGCCACCTTGTCCACGATCCACGCAAAGCTCTCTTCCCCCACCGAATACCTGTCCGCATCCGGTGCCGGGTTCATAAAGTCGATCGCATACGGCACACCATCCTTCACCGCAAACTCCACCGTGTTCAAGTCATACCCCAGCGCCCGGCAAAGCGTCAGCGCATCCTTCTCCACCCTCGCCAGCAAGCCTTTCGGATACACCTGCGGCTCCAGCACATACCTGCTCTCATGCGGCCGCCGCGGATCGTACGCCATAATCCGCACCTCTTCCTGCCCCACCACAAAACAGCGGAAGTACTCCTTGAAGTCCACCGCCGCCTGCAGCATCATGCAGAGGTCCCGCGTCTTGTCGTACGCCGCAAAAAACTCCGCCTCGTTGCTCACCGGAAACACATCCCGCCATCCGCCACCATCATGCGGTTTCAGAAACGCCGGAAACTTTACAGAGTCGAAGATGCCGTACCAATCCAGCGGAAACTCCAGATTCCTCACCGACCTAGCATTGATCTCCGGCGGAAACTCCTTATGCGGCAGCAACACCGTTCGCGGCACAGCCACACCCAGCTTCTCAGCCAGCGCATAGTTAAAAAACTTGTCATCCGCCGACCACCAGAACGGATTGTTGATCACCTGCGTCCCACTCAACACGGCATTCTTCAAGTAAGCCCGATAAAACGGCATGTCATGCGAGATACGATCCACGATCACTGCATACGGACAAGGCTTCCCCAACTCCACCCCACCCACCGTTACAAACTCCGCACGAATCCCATCCAACTCCATCGAGTTGATCCGCTCCACCAGCGCACCCGGAAACGTATTCTCCATCCCAAACAAAACACCAATCTTCTTCAAACCATCTCCATTCCCCACACCCAGCAACAACCTCTTTGCACTTCTCTGTTCGCTGTTAACTATTAGCTGTTAACTGCTCCTCACAGATACGTCTGTGCCATCCTCTGCCACCAGGGCCAGTCATGCCCGGTGTCATCACCCCAAACATCCAGCCTCACCGGAATATGTTTCGCCCGCATCACCGCTGCCAAACGTTCGTTGTCATTCCAGCACTGGTCATGCACTCCTGTCGCCAGCACATAGGTATTCCGTTTCATGTGTTCCAACTGGAAGTGGTCGTTCAGGTTCGGCAGATAATCCAGCGGCAGGTTGAAGTAGCAATCGTCGTCATAATAGCCGTTCAAAAACCCCGCACCCACAAGATCAAACGCTCCACTCATCGACAGGCACCCAGTAAACAACTCCGGATGCTTGAACGCTATATTCACCGCGTGATATCCGCCAAAGCTACAACCCAGCGCACCCAGGTGCGGCCTATGGTTGCGATGCCTCAGAAACGGCACCACCTCACGCACAATATAGCTCTCATACTGAACATGCCGCGCAATCCGCCAGCGTGGCGACACATCGCGGTTATACCAACTCTCGCTATCAACCGAGTCCACACAAAACAACTGCAGCCGGCCCGCTTCGATCTTGTCGCGCACGGCATCCACCATGCCCTGATCTTCAAACTCATAAAACCGTCCGCACGATGTAGGAAACACAATCGCCGGCAGACCATCATGGCCAAACACCAGCAACTCCATCTCGCGGCCCAGCTCATGCGAGTACCATTTGTGATATTCCCGCTTCATACACACCTCCTCTGAAGCTCTGATAGTCTGAGGCCCTGCAACGCCATCCGGGTTGCGTTCTCTACATCCAACATCATTAAATCGCTCCTCATCAACCCGCTCAAGAACGCCGTTCTCACCCAACCATTCTCCAACCAAGGACCCGAACTTGCTCTCTGAAGGCGATCCCACAAACTCGCCCGCGGACTCCGCCTCCAGCGAGCTCGACAACAACCCGCGCTATCGCGTCCTCCCGGCTTTCCAGTCCCGCTTCCTGCCCGGCTCCCGCGACATCACTCTTTATCTCCCAGAAGCCTACCTCACCAACCCCAATCAGCGCTTCCCCGTCTTCTATCTCCACGACGGCCAAAACCTCTTCGACGACCGCAGCTCCTTCCTCCCTGGCCACACCTGGCGCGCCCACACCACCGCCGACCACCTCACCCGCTCCGGCCTCATCGAACCCGTCATCCTCGTCGGTATCGCTAACGCAGGCACCCGCCGCATGGCCGAGTACACCCCCACCCACGATCCCCAGTTCGGCGGCGGCGAAGGCGCCCTCTACGGCCAGCTCCTGATCGACGACCTCAAGCCCCTCATCGACACCACCTACCGCACCCTCCCCGACGCCGCCAATACCGCCCTCGGAGGCTCCTCCCTCGGAGGCCTCATCTCTCTCACCCTCGGACTCGACCACCCCGGCGTCTTCGGCAAAATCGCCGCCCTTTCCCCCAGCATCTGGTGGGATAACCGCAGCCTTCTCAATCTGGTCACCAACGCCAACCCCAGACCCAACCTCCGTATCTGGTTAGACATAGGCACCGCGGAAGGCCGTCAGCACGTCCACGACGCCGACCTCCTGCACAGCCGCCTCCAGCTCCGCGGCTGGCGCGACGGAGTCGATCTCTACTACCTCCAGGCCCCATACGCAGCTCACAACGAAGACGCCTGGGCCGCCCGTTTCGGCAGCGTCCTCCACTTTCTCTTCCCGCCTAAACCGTAGACAGCGACAAAAAACGACCGTAGAAGACATACAGAAAGACTGTAGAAGACATATAAATATAGTTAAGCAAGCAAGCTTTGCCATTGCGAATTCCCCCAGAATCCGCGATACTTAATCGTTCGGACTCATATCCGTCCGCCTTCCGTGTTGATTCCAATCCACGGCCCGGTGGTCAACCATGAACGACATAAAGTTTCTTTGAGAGGATTTACCCCTGTGTTGATGATTCGTCTGGCGCGCGTTGGCGCCCGCAAGCAGCCCCATTATCGTGTTGTTGTTATCGAGAAAGACCGCGCCCGCAACGGTCGTTCCGTTGAAGTGGTCGGTACCTACAACCCCCGTACCAACCCAGCCAGCGTAGAACTCAAGCGCGACCGCATCGCTTACTGGACCGGTAACGGCGCACAGTTGTCTGACCGCGTCGGCAAGCTGCTCGCGAAATACGAGTTGCCCGCCGTCGAAGCCGAAGCTGCTCCTGCTGCCTAAGGTAACTTCGGAGTGCACTTTGGGGAGGTACTATGTGCCCAAAGATTGGTAAAACTCACAACAGTCTCACGTAAACTCAGCCGAGTAAAGCATCCCGTTAGGGGCGCTTTATCGGCAGAGTAATTTCCTCTACTTTTTAGCGGGTTCTGCCTTTCGACAAAGGCGTCGTGCTGTAACCATTCGCATCATGATCTCTCGTCTGTACATAACAGAGAGACTGTACGGATCGAATGGCAGTATGAGCAATTTCTCCTGAGGTGAATGAGTGACTGAGATTTTGGAACCTGGTCTGGGACAAGAAGCTGTCCCAGGTATGCAGCTTTTGATGACTGAAATAGTGCGTGCTCTGGTTGATGAGCCAGCCGCAGTTCAGCTCGAAGTGATTGTTGAAAATGATGTCACCGTCCTACGGCTCCGTGTAGCGCCGAATGACGTTGGCAAAGTGATTGGCAAGCAGGGTAGGACCGCGCGATCCTTGCGTACGATCCTTAGTGCTGCCAGCATGAAATTTCGCCATCGCTTCGCGCTCGACATCGTCGAAGCCGAAGGTACCGCCAGTAACCCATCCGTTTCGGAATAACCAAAGCGCACTCCAGAACTTCTCTCTCTTTCATCTGAGCTCCATTTATCGGGAACATCGAACTTCGGGAAGGCGCCGCGGCACTTCTGCTAGCGGGTCGGAAACATGACGGAACAATCTAGATCCGGCTGGATAGCCCTCGCCCGTATCATGCGCCCGCAAGGACGCAAGGGCGAGGTCCTCGCCGAACTCCTTACCGACTACGAGCTCGACACGCAGTTCCGTGCCGGGCGGCTGATCTCGCTCGCCAAGCCGGACGCGACCCAGCCCACACCCTCCTCCGTGCCTCTGGCCATCGAGGAGCATTGGCTCCCTGTCGGCAAAAATGCCGGACGCATCGTGCTCAAGCTAGCCGGCCACGACTCCATCTCTCAGGCCGAGCTACTCTCCGGTCTCCAGGTCATGGTTCCCGCAGCCGAACTTCCCTCCCTCGAAGAAGACACCTACTACGTCAGCGACCTCGTCGGCTGCACCCTCTTCAACGGCGACCAACCCGCCGGCCTGGTAGTGGACGTGCAGTTCGCCATGTCCCCCGACGGCAAAACCCGCCTTCCCGAAGCCGCCCCCTTGCTGGGCATACAGCTCCTCAACTCCCCCGCAGACGAAGACCCCATCCTCGTCCCCTTCGTCTTAGCTCACTTGCAATCCGTAGACCTGGCCGCCAAACGCATCACCATGAACCTCCCCGAAGGTCTCCTCGACCAACCCGAAGCCATCGCCGACTAGGCAGTATCGACCTAAGAATTTGAGAATTTGTCATCCTCAGAATTTGTCATCTTCAGAATTTGTCACCCTAAGAATTTGTCATCCTGACCCTGAGCTTGCCGAAGGGGAAGGATCTGCTTCTAGTTTTGTTGTTGCTTTTGTTCTTGCCTCTCTTTCTGTCATTCCCGAAGGGAATCTGCTTTGGCGTTCTCCCACCCCAGCACACTCGGGTACCCCAAGGCTTTAGCCTTGGGTCTCATAGACCCTCCAAAGGTGTGGGCTTTAGCCCGTGGGGTATGCTTTCTTCTCCTGGAGCACTCCTTTTATAAGAGCGAAAGCGATTCACCAGAAACGCACCAGCAACTAATCCCATCCTCCTTCGCGAAACTTCGCTCCCTTAGCGCCCTCCGCGTTCCAGGCTTTTGCTCTTCCCCCCACACCCCGTACACTCACTAAAGCGCTTCCTACTCCCTATTCCCTGTTCCCTACTCCCTGCCTTATGCGCTTTGACATCGTCACCATCTTTCCCGACTTCTTCCGCGGCCCCTTCGACGACGGCGTCGTCGCCCGCGCTCTGCGCTCCGGCATCGCAGAGGCCCACACGCAAGACCTCCGCCAGTTCACCCACGACCGTCACCGCACCGTAGACGACCGCCCCTTCGGCGGCGGCGAGGGCATGGTCCTCAAGCCGCAGCCCATCTTCGAGTGCGTCGAATCCCTCGGCATCACCCCCAAACCCACCCGCGATACCACCCGCGAGTCCGTCATCCTGCTCTCCGCCCAGGGCAAGCGCTTCACCCAGTCCACCGCCCGACGCCTCGCCACGCTCGACCGCGTTGTCCTGATCTGCGGCCGTTACGAAGGCGTCGATGAGCGCGTCACCGATCTCCTCTGCGACCAGGAGCTCTCCATCGGCGACTACGTCCTCTCTGGCGGCGAGCTAGCCGCCGCCATCATCGTCGACGCCACCGTCCGCCTGCTCCCCGGCGTCCTCGGCCACGCCGACTCCAGCAAGTACGAAAGCTTCGGCGAAGGCGACGAACCCACCGACACCATGACCGAAGACGGCGTCCCCCGCAGCACCCACGGCTCCGGCGGCCTCCTCGACTACCCCCACTACACCCGCCCCGCCGACTTCCGCGGCACCTCCATCCCCGAAGTCCTCGGCAACGGAGACCACAGCGTCATCCGCAAGTGGCGACGCCAGGCCCAGCTAGCCAAAACCCTCGCCAACCGCCCCGACCTCCTCGAAAACGCCGACCTCACCAACAAAGACCGCGAGTTCCTCGCCTCCCTGCAGCACGGGAAGAATTCACCCACCTAAGCCCAAACCCTCTGCTAGACTGGGCCATAATTCCCGTTGTAGCTGAGGTTGAGGTCTAGATGCGAAAGAGTTTTGCTGTTCTGTTGTCTCTATCGCTTTGCATCGCATCGCGTCCTGCCCAAGCGCAGCAGCATGACCCCGATGGCCAAACGACCACCCACACTCCCGGTGTGGAAGTCCTTCCTCTCCCCAACCTCCCGTTCACCGGCAGCGACACCATCACATGGAAACGCCTCCTCGCAGACGGCTCCTCTACCATCACCTACGAGACCGCCACAATTGTCCGCGATAGCCAGGGACGCCTCTATCGGGAGCGCCACAGCTTCACCTCTTCGCCCGATATCGACCCCAAACAAACCCTCCGCGAGTTCGCCTTCCGGGACCCAACCGCCCGCACCAATACGATCTGCAACCCTGGTCTTCACCAGTGCGTCATTACCTCATACTCGCCTCCGCACGAACGCCCGCTCTCTCCGGTAGGCCCCTTCGATAACGGAAGGCGCTTGCTCACCCGCGACAACCTTGGCACCCAGATCATCGATGGCCTCTCCGCTGTAGGCTCTCTCGAAACCATCACCATCGCACCAGGAACCATCGGCAACGATCACGAGCTCAAATCAACGACCGAGTTCTGGTACTCAAGCGACCTCAAGACCAACCTGCTGGTCATCCGCAAAGATCCCCGCGAAGGCACCCAGACCGTCAAGCTCACCGTTCTCTCCCGCGGAGAGCCCGATCCCAGCGCTTTCGCCATCCCCTCCGACTACAGCGTTCGCGACCTTCGCCAGCCCACTGCTCCGGAGAGATAAACGTCGCTTACGCCGGCGGCTCTCCACCCCAGCTCGTATATCGCACCCAGGGTGCCTTCGCCAGCATCCCTTCCAGCTCCGCGTTCGGAAACCGCTGCACATAAGGCGTCGCCCATCCAATATCTTCGCCGACATACGGCAACGACACCACCTGCTTCACCCCAACGCGCTTCTCGAAAATCGTCGGATCTGCCAACCCTGCCGTGCAAAGCTTCACCAGCCGATGGATCGCTCCACCATCCTCGGCATACAGGTCCCTGCCATTGGCTTCCCCAAACTCAGCCAACAGAATCAGCGGGCCCAGCGCATACAGGTGATAGTGCAACGCCATCTGTCCGCGATACATCTCCGCCACCAGCGAACCATCCGGCTGGATCGAATCCACACCCCGGCGATACGTATCCATCCCCCACCGAAACGCTCCCGCATCCCCCACCGAAACGCCCTCCGCCGCCACCGCCAGTCCCGCCCAATAAATGTGGTTGTTCCACGCATCGCTTCGCGGGTTCGACTCCCCAGCGTCAAAGTACGCCCGCACCTGCGCCGCCATCGCTCCAAACCACTTGTGGATCGCTACATCCTGCTCTCGCTGTCCCACACCACTCTGCCGCACCTTCAGATATGAAATAGCGACTCCACTCAGCGTCCAGTTCTGCACATAAGTTCCCTGCAGCGTCGGCATCCTGCCCGACCACGCTCCCGCCTTCGCCGCTGCTTCCAGCAGCGAGTACACACAACCCGCAGCATCCCGGCTACCCGTTGCCCGGTACGAATCCGCAGCCTTGCTCACCGCCTGTGCCAGCTTGGTCGGCGCATCCGAAGCCGCTTGAAATGCCGCCTGCTTCACCGGATCGATCACCGACATATGCGCATCCGTGTAATACGACCCCATCTCCAACGTCTTCGCAAACGCCGGAGCCGCAGGACACGAGTACGCCCCACCCGTCATCGTCACCGCGGCTCCATCCCACGGAGACCGCAATGTCTCGGCACGCATTCCCGCCAAGCACACGCCCAAAACAACCAGCACGTACGCCCATCCTCGACGCATCAACCGCAGTCTCGTCCACATTTTGTAGCGCATATTCCCCATTCCGCCCAGCGAAATTCCTGCAAATTTACCAAACATCATGTAAACTAAATCCTGCGACTTTAAGTAAGGAACACACAATGTCTATCCATCCCATCATGCAGAAGCTGGCCGACAAACTCCAGCGCACCGACCTCCCCGAATTTGCCGCCGGCGACCTCATCCGCGTTCAGGTAAAGATCAAGGAAGGCGACAAGGAACGTCTCCAGGCCTTTGAGGGCATGGTTATCGCCATCAAGAAGGGCCCCCAGGGTTCCTTCACCGTCCGCAAGATGAGCTTCGGCCAGGGTGTCGAACGCATCTTCCCGTACAACTCCAAGGTCGTCGACAAGGTAGAGAAGCTCCGCTCCTACCAGGTTCGCCGCGCCAAGCTCTTCTACCTTCGCGGTCTCCGCGGCAAGGCAGCTCGTCTCAAGGAAGTGGCACGCGCTTCCTAAGCGCTCCCTCCTTCAAGCACAAAGAAGCGGCGACCCCACCGGGGTCGCCGCTTTCGTTTGCCCAGCCTTTAGTTCGACGGAGACGGCGTAGAAATCGCAGCTCCCGGAGCCATCGCTCTCGGCTCTGCCGCTGCCCCGCCCTTCGTAATCGGCACGCAAGGCTGCGGCGGCGCAACCTGCCCCGGCAAAACCCTTGCCACCGTACGCATCTGTCCCGCCGGGCATGGCTGCAGTGCCAGCACCGGACGCATATTCACCGGCACCGGCGGCGGAGCCACCACTCCCGCCAGCTCCTTATTCGGCTTCGCTCCCGGCCACGCATACGGTGCAGCCCGCAGCGGTCCATAGCCCACCACCGGGAAACGCGAAGGCAACGTAAAGTCGCGATCGATCCGCACAAACGCCGACTCAGGCTTATTCCCCAGTAACCGGTTGTCGGAAGCCAGCTCCAGCTTGTGATCGCCCACCGCTATCGTCAGCGTCTTGTCGCTGAACGCTGCCTTCTGCTCTTTCGCTCCCGGGAACGTGGCATTCGACACCACCACAACCCCCATCCCCGGCACATACATGTAGATGTACTTGAGATCGGCGATATCGTAGTTCAACGCCGCCTTGCCCACGATGCCATCTACCGAAAACGTGCCGCGGCTGATAGAAACCGGCACCTTCTTCGGCTGCTTCTCTTTCTCCGCATGGATTTTCTTGCCCTGCTCGTCGTAGCCAAGGTCCTTCGCTGTCTGAAACACCGGCTGCTTCTTCTCGTCGAACACCGGATGCCCATACTTATCCCGCTGCTGCTTCGCTGGCGGATTGAACATCGGCTTCCCATCCGGATCAAGCTGTTGCCGTCCCTCTCCATCCAGCATCGGCGTCGGAGCCAGCACAACAATCTCGGTAGGCCCGGTATAAGGCGGAGCCTTCTTCCCCATCCCCATAAATCCAGACGAACCTTTTCCCTTAGCGGTAGCCGGCACCGTCACACTCACCGGAGCCGTCCCAGCCTGCGCAGGTGTACCTCCCGCAACTGGCGCAACAGCTTCTGGAGCCGAGGAAGCTTGCGGAGCAGCAGCAGCGTCCGGCGTCTGCGCAACCGCTGCCGGGGCCGTAGTTTCCGCCGGGGCCTGCGTCGTTTCCGAACTCTGCGCTGGCGCCGCAGCCTGCTGCCCCATCAAAGTCTGGGTGCCGCCAAGCAGCATAAGAGCTACCGCTGGAGATAACAAAACCGCGCGTACGTGCATAGACCCACTCCGTGAGAAATTTAAGCCTGATATTTGGATTTCAAGCGCAAGCATACTCAACCTACCTGTGAATGCCCCACAAATCAGCCCCCCGAACCCGTCATGGTTCTACAACTTTTCGGCACCCCACGTCAGTCGTAAGCGATGAAGCCATTACAAAACTCTCGCGAGTCACAGAACTGTCACCCTGAGCGCAATCGAAAAACCGGGCCAGCAATAATCCGGGTGCCCCGGGTCCGGATTTTCGGACCCGGGCGTCAACGGAGACCACCGCGCCAGCCGTGTCCCTAACAACTAAGAACTAATAACTGATACCCGTCCTCCAAATTCACACCCCAGCAATCTCAACAGGATTGCTCTAAACTCAACCAGTAAGCATGTCCTCTCCCTTCCGCATCTCGGTTCCTTCCGGCGTCAGCAAAGCGACCGCCAAGCAGAAGATGCTCAAGCAGCTCATCTGCTCCGACGCCCCCGAGCAGGCCCTCCGTTACCACGGCTTCAAATCCATCGCCGGCGTCGACGAAGTCGGTCGTGGCGCCCTCTTCGGCCCCGTAGTCGCCGCCGCAGTCATCCTGCCGGAGAACTCCTCCCTCCTCAGCCGCATGGGCCTCACCGACTCCAAACAGCTCACCCGCGAAGACCGCGAAAAACTCGACGTCGAAATCCGCGGCATCGCCATCGCCTACGCCATCGCAGAAGTCGACGCCGCCACCATCGACCGCGTCAATATCTATCAGGCCTCCCGCATGGCCATGCTCGCCGCCGTCCAGCAGCTCAGCGTCGCACCCGACCACCTCCTCATCGACGCCATGGTCATCAACTCGCCCTGCGCCCAAACCAAGCTCATCTACGGCGACGCACTCTGCCTCTCCATCGCCGCCGCCTCCGTCATCGCCAAAGTCCACCGCGACGCCCTCTGCCGCGAACTCGACCTCCAATACCCGCAGTACGGCCTCGCCTCGCACAAGGGCTACGCCACTCCCGTTCATCGCAAAGCTCTAGCCGAGTACGGCCCCTGCATCCTGCACCGCCAAACCTTCGCCCCAGTAGCCGCCTCCGTTCCCAACGCGCGCCGTCCCCTGGAACTGTCGCTTCCTCTTGACTTGTCATTCCGCAGCGAAGCGAAGGAATCTGCTTCTCACCCGAACCAGCAACCCAGCCCACTTCTCGCAGAAGCGGGTGCCCCGGGTCCCGCTTTTGGGACCCGGGTTTCCACGACTTCAGAGGTCCTCTACAAATGAACCTTCGCCTTCTCTGCGTCTTCGCCCACCCCGACGACGAATGCTTCGCCTTCGGTGGCGCACTCGCCCTCGCCGCTGACGCCGGCATCGACATCCACGCCATCTGCCTCACCTCCGGCACCGCCGGCAGCTACCGCGGCAACACCAACTCCGATGCCGAACTAGGCGAGCTCCGCCGCGCCGAGTTCGCCGCCTCCTGCCAGATCCTCGGCATCCAGCACCACGAAGTCCTCGACTACCAGGACGGCCAATTAGAGTTCGCCAGCTTCTCCAAACTCGCAGGCGAGTTAGTCCAGCGCATCCGCACCATCCGCCCCCACGTCATCATCACCTTCGGCGGCGACGGTGCACTCAACACTCACCCCGACCACACCGTTGTCTCCGCCGCCACCACTGCGGCCTTCCACTGGTCCGGCTCGCCCAAGCGTTACCCCACACTCGGCCCCATCTTCCAGCCGCAGCGTCTCTACTACGTCACCACCAGCTACTTCCTGCCCAACCGCCACGCTCCACTGCCCGCACCCTGGACGGTCACGCTAGACATCCGCTCCGTCTTCGACCGCAAGCAGCAAGCCTTCGCCGCCCACACAACGCAAGCTCCACTCATGGAGCAGACCAAACCCATCTTCGAACAATACGGCCACGAAGAGCGCTACACCCTCATCGCCACGGCCACCCCCCAACCCGCCCACCAATCCACCAACCTCTTCGAAGGCATCAACGAATAACCTCAACACCCGTCATCCAATAGCCACCACCCGCCGTCATCCTGAGCAGAGCGAAGGATCTCTGTATTTCGCCTGTAGCAGCACAATCCGGGTGCCCCATGTTCGCGACGGCTTTATGTCGCTTACGTGGGCATCGCGCGCTTAGCGCGACCGCTCTCCTCAACACAAGCACCCATTGCAATCCCACCACGACCCAGGTACCCCGAGGCTTCAGCCTCGGGTCTCACAGGCCCTCCAAAGAATTGGGCTTTAGCCCGTGGGGTATGCCTTCTTATCCAGCTGTCATCCCCCCAAGGAATCCGCCTCTGCCGTTGCCTGTTCTTACTCACAACTCAAAACTGAACAAAGATCAACAAGCCTTCACCCCGCAAGCTACCTATTCCCTGCTCACCGAGCCCGCGGATGCGTCTCGTCATAAACTCGCTGCACCTGCCCCACGGTCAACTGCGTATACCTCTGCGTAGTCGACAACCTCTCATGCCCCAGCATCTCCTGGATCGCCCGTAGATCAGCCCCTTCCTCCAGCATGTGCGTCCCAAACGCATGCCTCAGCGTATGCGGATGCACATCCGCCGCCAACCCTCTGCTCAGCGCAACGCTCTTCACAATCCGACCCACACTCCGCGTCGTCAACCGGCAAGCCCCGCGCATCCGCATGTTCATCAACAACGCCCCTTCATGCACTAGCTTGGCTTTACCAGCAGCTTCCAATCGAGCCTGCCGCTGCGGCAGATAAGCCCGAATCGCCACAGCCGCTTCATCCCCCAACGGCACCAGCCGTTCTTTCTTCCCCTTACCAAACACCCTCACGGCATCATCCGCCCAAAGCACACTCGAAAGATCCAACCCCACCAGCTCCGAGTTACGAATCCCACACCCATACAACAACTCAAAGATCACGCGATCCCGCTCCGGCCACGTAGCCGCCGCATCGAGTGCCCCATCCTCGACGCGCGCACTTTGCGCGGCAGGGTGGGGTGCCTTCTTCTCCCGCTCCAAAGACTCCCCCGACAGCGAGTTCATCACCCGATTCAACTCCTCCACTCCCGGCACCCTCGGCAGATGCTTCGGCAGCTTCGGCGTACTCACCAGCAACGCAGGATTGTTCTCCACCACGCCCGCCTTCGCCATCCACTTGAACCAGCTCCTCACCGCTGCCAACGCCCGCGCCGCACTCGTCTTACTCAACCCCTTGTCATACAAAACTCCGAGATACCCACGAATATGCGTATGCTCAACGCTACGAATCCCCGCATCACCCAACATCTCCTGCAGATACTCCGCAAACGAACCAACCTCCCGCCGATAAGCCCGCAGCGTATGCTCACTAGCCCCCCGCTCATCCCGCAGCATCGCAAGAAACTTCTCCGCCAAACTTAAAAATGACTTGTCATCCTGAGCGTAGCGAAGGATCTGCTTCTCGCCAGCGTCACCACAAATGTTCGACTTCACACCCCCACCTCCGCCGCTCTCTTCGCCCGCGGATGACACAACCGATGCACCTGCTTCAACCGGTCAATCGCCAGATGCGTATACACCTGCGTCGTCGCAATATCCGCATGTCCCAACACCGTCTGCACCGTGCGCAAGTCCGCACCATGCTCTACCATATGCGTCGCCATGCTGTGCCTCAGCTTGTGCGGGCTAGCCTTCCCACCCGACACGCCCCTCACCATCGACCACACCACCTGTGTCGTCAGCGCATTCCCTCGCACACTCAAAAACAATATCCGCTGCATCCCCGCACCAGCCCTTAGCAGCCCCGGACGCCCCCTTTGCACATAAGCCTCCAGCGCTTCAATCGCCGACCGCCCAATCGGCACAATCCGTTCCTTATCGCCCTTGCCCCTCACCTGCACACTCGCCGCCTCCAGCCGCAAGTCCTCCTGCCGCAGACTCACAATCTCCCCCACGCGCAACCCACCCGCATACAGCAGCTCCAGAATCGCATGGTCCCGCAACGCCGCCCCACTCGCATTCGCTGCCCTCGCCGCAACGCCCGTCGCCTCCAGCATCTCGGAAACTTCACTCTCCGCCAGACTCTTCGGCAACACCTTCCAGCTAGCCGGCGACTCAATATTCACCGTCGGATCATGCCCCACGCGCTTGTCCTTCAGCAGCCACCGGTAGAACCCCCGCAGACAGCTCAGCTTCCGCGCAATCGACCGCGACTCCACCGCATGTTCCCGCTTGTCCCGCATCCACCCGGCCACATCCTCCTGCCGGGCCGCCATCAACGTCCTACCCTGCCCCTCAAGAAACTCCGAAAACTGCTCCAGATCCCTCTGATAAGCCTCACAGCTAAGCGGCCTCAGCCCACGCTCCACCTTCAGATGCGTCATATACTCCCGCACCAGCCCCAAATCGCTCACCGCATTGTCCCTGACAGGCATCCCCTAATTCTGTCCCGCCACACCCTCCAACACCAGCCCCCAGAACCTCACTCGCCAAGACCCCACTTTGCGAAACTTTCTTTCCCTTTGCGTACTTTGCGTCAAGGCCTTTGCCGTTGCATCTTTTGTTGTCCTTCCCGAAGGGAATCTGCGTCCCGCATTTCCACCACTGCTAAACTTAGAGCAGCCATGTTTGAGAATCTCTCCGAAAAACTGCAACGCTCCTTCAAGACCCTCCGCGGCACAGGCACGCTCACCGACGAGAACATCAACGAAGCTCTCCGCGAGATCCGTCTCGCCCTCCTCGAGTCCGACGTCAACCTCAACGTCGCCAAGGACCTCATCGAGAGCATCCGCGCCAAAGCCCTCGGGACACAAGTCGCGACCGCCCTCTCGCCAGCCGAGCAGATCGTAAAAATCGTCCGCGACGAGCTAGTCACCGTCCTCGGCACCGACACCGCGCGCTTCAAGTTCGCCTCGCAGCCACCCTCGGTCATCCTCATGGCCGGCCTCCAGGGCTCCGGCAAAACCACCACCTCCGGCAAGCTCGCCGAGTGGCTCAAAAAGGGCGGCCACCGCCCCATGCTCGTCTCCGTAGACGTCTACCGCCCC
>Ga0302314_10010567_pt1 | contig 16147 bp, 13 predicted proteins | sample III_Palsa_N2_3_FD_200533 | JGI IMG/M metagenome (GOLD analysis project Ga0302314, IMG submission 200533) | Peat permafrost microbial communities from Stordalen Mire near Abisko, Sweden - III_Palsa_N2_3 | ecosystem: Environmental > Terrestrial > Soil > Palsa > Peat permafrost | place: Sweden... | reverse complement strand
TTCAACGTATTCATGACCGTCGCTTACGACCAGAACGGCGTCTGGGAAATCCGTCCGCCCAAGGGCAAACCGGGCGACTACATCACCATGCTGGCGCTGCTGCCGCAGATCGTGGCCATTTCGAATTGTCCGATCCTGTTCAACGCCTGCAATAACTTCCGGCTGAAACCACTGACGGTCGAAATCCTCGCCTAGCGCTGCAGCTGAAAGGCCGCGTAGGCGGCGAACTGCCGTTTTGCGTAATTTCGGAATTTCCGAATTTCGCTTGACGGCCGGGTAGAAACAGCTTTATTGATTCGCCATCCCGTCCCAACAGAGGGGCGTTTCGCGATCGTCACGAACGTGGGGCGGGATGCGGTGGACGCTTTGGCGCTATTGACGAACAGCGCGCAAGCGGACGGCGAAGTCGTGTGGTCCTGACGCCCCGACGCTGGCGTCAAGTTGGCGGAGTGATCCGTTGATGATGGTGGCAAAAAAGCCCGGTCACCAGGGAGAGCGCGAAGGAACCCGTTAAAACCATTGCGCGGGGAATGCCGGGTGATTCCGGTGTGACCTGACTAACGCGGGTGCTTTTTGCTTTCTGCCATCGCACTCGCGGCGGCGGGCGCATCGGGCGCCCGGCATTCCCTGCGCCCTCTGATCTCAGAGGGCGGAACTACAGGCACGCCTCGGGCGCATCGCGCCGCGGGAAGGTGGAGTCACGTTCTCGATCGTCATGCCGCGCTTCAAGCGGGGCATCCAGTACGCCGTGATGTATCGCGTTAACACGAACCACCTCTGGAATACTGGATCGCCCGGTCATTTGGTCCAGGACGCGCTTCGCGCTTTTGCCGGGCGACGACCACAGATGAAAATTGAACTGGATGCGCCCCGCTCACTTCGAACCCCCTCGCCTGCCGCGCTCCGCCGCTGTAAACAAAGCCATGACCCTGCCCAGGAACGCTCCCGCCGACATCATCGTCCTCGCCAAGGACCTGCGCGCCGGAAGCCGCGCGGCGCTGGCGCGGGCGATCACGCTGATCGAAAGCCGGCGCGGCGATCACCAGGCGGCGGCGCGCGATCTGGTGCAGGCGCTGCTGCCCGATACGGGCAAGGCTGTTCGCGTCGGCATCACCGGCTCGCCCGGGGTCGGCAAATCCACCACCATCGACGGGCTCGGGATGTTCCTGATCGAGCGCGGCCACAAGGTCGCGGTGCTCGCGGTGGACCCTTCCTCGGCGCGCACCGGCGGCTCGATCCTCGGCGACAAGACCCGGATGGCGCGGCTCGCCGGCTCCGACAGCGCCTATATCCGGCCCTCGCCGGCTTCCGGCACGCTCGGCGGCGTCGCCGCGAAAACCCGCGAGGCGATGCTGCTGTGCGAGGCCGCCGGTTTTGACGTGGTGCTCGTCGAAACCGTGGGCATCGGGCAATCCGAGACCGCCGTCTGCGACATGACCGACTTCTTCCTGGCGCTGATGCTGCCCGGCGCCGGCGACGAGTTGCAAGGCATCAAGAAGGGCCTGGTCGAACTGGCCGACATGATCGCGGTCAACAAGGCCGATGGCGACAATATCAAGCGCGCCAATCTGGCCGCGGCCGAATACCGCGGCGCGCTGCATATTCTCAGCCCGCGCTCGGAGCACTGGCATCCGCCGGTCCTGACCTATTCGGCGCTGACGGGCATGGGCATCGACGTGCTGTGGCAGAAGGTTCTGGATCATCGCACCGCGATGAACGCCTCGGGCGAATTCGCCGCGCGCCGGCGGCAGCAGCAGGTGAAGTGGATGTGGTCGATGCTGGAGCAGCGCATGCTGGCGCGGCTGCGTTCCGATCCCGCGATCCGCGCCAAGGTGAAGAAGACCGAAACCGAAGTGGCCGACGGCCGCATCACGCCGGCGCTGGCGGCGGAGCAGATTGCGGAGTTGCTGAAGTGAGATGGGATCGGCGTCGACGCCACATGAGCATGTCATCGTCCGCGAAGGCGGACGATCCAGTATTCCACCACGGTCTGCGGGAAGCAAACGTATGTCGGGGTTTACTGGATGCCCGCTTTCGCGGGCATGACGATGGGAGAGCTTGGCTACATTGAGCGAAAAACTCCGCATCCTCCTATCAGGTTTCGGTCCGTTTCCCGGCGCGCCCTTCAATCCGACGCAGCCGCTGGTGGCGCGGCTGTTGCGATTGCGCCGTCCGGCGCTCGACGACGTCGAACTGTCGGGCCACATCTTTCCGGTCACCTATCAGGCCGTCGACCGCGAATTGCCGCAGCTGCTGGCAAGACACCGGCCGCAGGCGCTGTTGATGTTCGGCCTGGCGTCCCGCTCGGCGCATGTCCGGATCGAGACCCGCGCCCGCAACGCCGTCACCACGCGGTGGCCGGACGCCGATCAGACCCGGGCGCGCAAGGGTTCAATCGCGAGCGGCGTTGACGCCATGATGTTCGGCCCGCACACCGCCAAACTGCTGCGCGCGGCTGACAGCACCGGCGTCGATGCCCGCGCCTCGCGCGACGCCGGCAGTTATCTCTGCAATTACCTGAGCTGGCGCGCCATCGAGGCGACATTTGGCGACACCGGCCTCCGCCTCGCGGCCTTTGTGCACATTCCCCTGACCGCCCGCGATGGCGCGACGCAGCGCCAGGGCGCGACGCACCGCATCACGCTGGACGAATTGGTCGATGCCGGCGAGGCGATGCTGCTGGAGATGGTGCGGCTGACGCGACAGGCGGCGCGAGGTGCCCTCTCGCGCCGGAACGATTAACCCTACCCCCAACTATCGCCTTGTTCAGCCCTCGCCTTCACCCTGCGCCGCCGCATTTTTGCGTTACTTCAAGGTAGAGGGCGCGGTTCGCATAGCCGCCGGGAATACGCCATCATGGACATCGATCGCCGCCATCTGATTGGAGCCTCCGCGGCCGGCGTGGCCGGCGCGCTGGCGATGTCGCCTGACGCGGCGCGGGCAGTGCCGCTGACCTCCACGCTCGGGCGCGATATCACGCAATATGGCGTCCACCCCGGCAGTCCCGACGATCAGACCAGGGCGTTGCAGCGCGCGATCGATGACGCGGCGCGGGCACAGGTCCCGCTGGCACTGCCGCCGGGTGTCTATCGCACCGGCATGCTTCGGCTGCAAAGCGGCACCCAACTGATCGGCGTGCGCGGCGCGACCAAATTCATCTTCAACGGCGGCGCGTCGATGCTGTCTGGCGAGGGCGCCGGCAGCGTCGGTCTCGAGAACATCACGCTCGACGGCAGCGGCATTCCGCTGCCGACGCGGCGCGGCCTCGTGCATTGCCTCGGCGGCCGCGATATCCGCATCACCAATTGCGAGATCGCCGGCAGCGGCGGCAACGGCATCTGGTTCGAGAACGTCTCCGGCGACATCAGCGGCAACATCATTACCGGCATCGCGAGCACGGCGATTGTCTCGTTCGACGCGCAGGGCCTGCTGGTGACGCGCAACACCATCACCGGCACCAACGACAACGGCATCGAGATCCTGCGCACCAGCATCGGCGATGATGGCACCCAGGTGCTCGATAACCGCATCGAGGACATCAAGGCCGGTCCCGGCGGCTCCGGACAATACGGCAATGCGATCAACGCGTTTCGCGCCGGCAACGTCATCGTGCGTGGCAACCGCATCCGCAATTGCGATTATTCGGCGGTGCGCGGCAATTCGGCGTCCAACATCCAGATCACGGGCAACAGTGTCAGCGACATCAGGGAGGTGGCGCTGTATTCCGAATTCGCGTTCGAGGGAGCCGTGATCGCCAACAACACCGTGGACGGCGCGGCGCTGGGGGTTTCGGTCTGCAATTTCAACGAGGGCGGACGCCTCGCGGTCGTGCAGGGCAATATCATCCGCAATCTGCAGCCGAAACGGCCGATCGGCACCGCGCCTGATGACGATGCCGGCATCGGCATCTATGTCGAGGCGGATACATCGGTGTCCGGCAATGTGATCGAAAACGCGCCCTCGTTCGGGATCGTCGCCGGCTGGGGCAAATATCTGCGCGACGTCGTGATCTCAGGCAACGTGATCCGCAAGGCCTTCGTCGGCATCGGCGTGTCGGTGACGCCGGGCGCGGGGACCGCACTGGTCGACAACAACATGATTTCGGAAACGCCGCGCGGCGCCGTGGTCGGGCTCGATCACGCCAGGCCGGTTACGCCGGATCTGTGCGCCGAGGGCGCGCAGCGCTTCGCTCAGGTGGTGATCGGCACCAATGCGGTGCGAAAGTAGATTCCACACCTCCCGCCCGCGCGGGGCGAACAGGATTACAATGCGTTGCGCAGCAGCGGATAACGTCTCTCGATGGCGTCGATGTTCGGCAACAGTTCAGCCACACCGCTCAAGGCCGGCGTTTCCAGCACCGGCACGGAAGGCGCTTCGTCGGACGACACGCGGACGATTTCCACCGGCATCGCAACACTCTGCCGTGGAGATGGCTCGGGGATCGGCACCGGCGACAGCCGCCGGGCCTGATGGTGGATCGTCTTGCCGCGTGGTGGCGTGGTCGCTCCCGTGCCGCCAAGCCAGGACATGTCGATCGCCGAATTGTCGAGCGAGGCTTCCCGCACCAACAGATCGCGCCAGGTTTCGACCGCGGACTTGGCTTCCCTGATATTCTCAAGAAAGGCGAGTTCGCTGTGAAAGCGGCGCCAACGGCCGGTTTCGAACAATTCGGTGAGATATTCCAGCCGCCGCTCGGCAAGATCGCACCAGCGCGCGACAATGTCGCGGCCACGTGCCACGTCGACTCGATGTGTCATGAACCAGCCCGCAAGGAGAAAAACGGACGCCGACGCAACCGGAACGAATCAATCAGACGTGACAGAGATATTTTGTGGAAAACTTTAATTTTGTCCAGCGAACAGCGCCAGCAGACACCATGCATCGGCAGAAAGCCGTAGAAACCCGGGCTTTTCCTTCCTATCCACAGTCAAGCGACGCACTGGCATGGCCGCATTGCGTGCTGGCGGCGACGTCAGTGTACGGTCGCGGACATCAGGCTTTGGTGAAACATCGCCGGAAACGAAAGACCCGTCCGGGGGGACAACCGGACGGGTCAAGCCATATGGGCGCTTGGGGTGGATGGGCGCTCGCGCCAGATACAGCCTCGATGGGGAGGGATTACCGCTCCCACCTAGATAAGTCGCGGGAAAGGTCGCGGACGTTCAAAGCGCTTTGGATTTTTTTAACTTCTTCGGCGGGGTATTTTGGGCAGGTATTTCTAGACAGAAAATTACTGCTCGGCGGGCTTTGGGGCGCCATCGGCCGGCTTGCCGGACGCCATGGTGGTCGCCGGCTGCTCCAAACCCCTCGTCGCGGCGACATCCTGCGGATCCGGAGCGCTTTTGGCGGCGGGCGTGTCCGAAACCGCGACCGGCACCGCCGGTGCGACGACCACGGCCGATACCGCCGCATAGGCATCCGCTTCGCCCGCGCCGAACAGATCGTCGCGGCCCACGGCGCCGAGATCGCGGGCCGTCTTCGTCAGAATCGCGCGCACCTCGTCCGGCTTCAACGCGGCATTGCGCTCCAGCATCAACGCCGCGAGGCCGCTGACATAGGCGGCGGAAAACGAGGTGCCCGAGGTCATCTGATATTTGGCGTCAGGCGCCGGCAGGAAGATATCCACGCCTGGCGCCGCTATCGCGATGTAGCTGCCCCGGTTCGATGCGCTAAACAGCCGGTCCTGGGCGTCAGTGGCGCTGACCGCGATGACGTTAGCGTTGGCAGCAGGATACAGCGGCGGCGATTTGGCCCCGGCATTGCCCGCGGCGGCCACCATCACGATGCCCTTGACGGCCATCGCGGCAATACCGCGCTCGATCAGGGCGTCCTTCGGACCGGCGAAGCTCATATTGACGATCTCTGCGCCATGCGCGGCGGCGTAATCCAGCCCTTTCAGGATCACATAGGAGGTGCTCTCCGCACCATTCGGCGCCGCACCGAAAGCGCGGATCGCCAAAATCCGCGCGGCTGGCGCGCTTCCCATCAGCCGCGCATGCGCCACGATCGCACCGGCGACGCCGGTGCCGTGGAGATGCGGACCTTCCTTGCTGCCGAGTGCATCGAACGAAGCCGCGATCGCGTTCGCGAGTTCGGGGTGGTTGACGTCGATACCGGAATCGATCACGGCAACGGTAACGTTGGTGCCATGGGCCAGCATATGCGCCTGGGGCAATCGAAGTTTTGCGACCGCATATTGCGCAGGATCCCCCTCGGTCAATTCCGCCTGCTGCTCCTGCAGGACATACCGGAAGTTCGGCTGCACCGAGCGAACGCTGGCCTCGGTGGCGAATTCGCGGCTCACCGTCTCTACCGCGCGGCGATTGGTAACGCGGAACAGGCCGATCGTGCTGCCGATAAGCGGGAAATCTTGCGATTGCAGGCGCGTGAGGCCATGACGTCGCGCCAGTTGGTCGGCTTGCGCATCCGACAGCGAGCCGTCGATCTCGGCTACCAGTTCGTTGGCGATCGTGCGCTGGCTGAGAGCGGTCTGCAGCGCATTGCCGCGCGAAGCGTTATTCCCGTTTTCACCCGGCCCCTGGCCGCCGCCGCCGGAGTTAGCCGCCTGGCCCGAACATTCGCCACTGTCGCGTTCGGCAGCGGTGCAGGCCGAGCGGACGGCTATGGTCCGGCCGCTGCCGATATCAACCTGGCCGGCAATGTTCGGGTTGATCCGCGGTGCCACCACCCTTGCGGTTACGCTCTGAGTCTTGATGCCCGGATTACGTGATGAGAGCACCGTTGCGTTTATGCTCGGAGTACGTGATGGGATGTTGATGGTAGGCGAGCGCATCGCGGTCTGCGCCTCGACCGCAGGGCCGCCAAAATACACGAACGACAATAGCACGGTGATCAAGGCCGGGATCGCACGCCTTATCTTGATCCGCCAACTGGCAAAATCGTCAATCATGAGACCTCGGGTTCACGCCGCCTCAAGAAGGCGCCGCACGGGATCAAGGTGTAGCCACGGCGAGACTGACGATCTTCTCGCTTTGCAGCTTGCTCATCAGGGCGGCCATTTCATCCTTCGACATCGCATTGCTGCCGAATTGCAGCCTGAACAGGCCGCCTTTGGCGCCGTCGACGATCGAGGCGTGATAGTTGTCGAGCAGCGCCGTGATGTCGGCGACGCGCGCGTCCGGGGCGAACCTCACCAGCGCCCGCGGCGGCGCTTGCGGCCCCAATGCGCGCGTGATGGGCTCGTTGGTGCTCAGCGAAGCGGTCTGGAACGAGGCAGGCTGGCCCTGCATCAACACCGTTGCGATCAAGCCGGCCTGCAACAGCAACGCCAATGCGCCGAGGCTCGCCGACCAGGCCAGCGTCCGTGGCGACAGACTAGAAAAAAAACCGGTGATACGCGCGGAAATCGACATGCCGGGCGCTCCTGAAGGCTGCCGTGCCGGCTCTCCGTCGATTGCCGCGAACAGCTTCTGCATCGCACGCGCGGACGGCGCACCGAGGTTCTCGTTGAGATGAATGGTCTCGGCGTATTCTTCCCGGATGACGGCGTATTGCTTGGCGAGTTCGGGATCGCGGGCGAGCGCTTCGTCGACGCGGCGCGCATCGCGCGGATTCAGCGTACCGGCCGCGTGCCATGGCAACAGCATCTCGATTTCACTGGGCTCTTGCTCCAGCATTTTTTTGCTCGTCGCCATCATGGCCAACCTCGCTCCACGCCGGCTGCCTTCAGCAGTTCGGCTAATTTTTTGCGCGCATAAAACAAGCGCGTCTTCACGGTGTTCTCCGGTATGCCGACGATTTCAGCCACCTCTTCCACCGACTTCTCGTGGTAGTAGACGAGATCGACGATCTCCCGATGCTCCGGCGAAAGCGCGGTCAGGCACTTGCGCAACGCGTCACTGGTATCCTTCTTTTGTACCGCCACTTCCGGATCATCGGACGAGTCCTCGATCGCGTTGGCGGCCTCATCATCCAATTCAACGTCTTTCCTGCGGCGCAGCGCCGACAGGGCCTTGAATCGCGTAATTGCCAGCAGCCAGGTGGAAACGGCGGATCGGCCCTCGAACTTGCCAGCCTGGCGCCACACATCGAGGAAAACCTCGCTGATGAGGTCTTCCGCAACTTGCTCGTCTCGCACGACCCGAAGTCCGAAGCGAAACACCCTGACATGGTGCCTTCCGTACAGCACCTGCATGGCGAGGCGGTCGCCTTGAGCGATGCGAGCGATCAGGACCTCGTCCGAAGCCGCCTGTGTCGCACTCAATGGCCGTCTCGCAGGGTTGGTCGGATTGGGTTGGCGGGTGGTTCGATCGGAAAGGCAAGATTCTTCAAATTATAGCAAGCTCGCGCCTCGATCTGTGATCTACCGCACAGAAAACCCTCGCTTACCACCCGCCGGGGACACAAGGGCGACAAAAACCAAAACATCGGTATCATAATACAGAAACACTTTCTTCACCCGGGTCACCCGGTGCAGACCATCCAACCAGACCTTACTAAGGCTTGGCGCACAAACCAGCGCCGGATGATCGGTCCGCCCATGGCGCCAGGCGGATTCGGCTCATCGCATCACCCTACCCGGATCCGGCCAATTTCGTCCGTAAAACAACGGCAAAGGCGGCTCCGGACGGACCAGATTCAACTGCGAAAGATACCAAACCTAAAGGCTTTGCCTCGTAGATTTTTCGACATTGTTCCACCGATGGCGAGATCATGGGCACCGCTGCGTCGCCTTTCCTGAATCCAATTGCGGACGAACTGGAAGGCGTAGGTCCCACCAAACCGACGGCAGAGGCGCTTTCGCGCCGCGCGAGACAGCGCCGTCAGATCCAGGGAATGATCGGCATCAGCTATGTCGTCGATGCCCTCTTGCTTTTGGTCTATGCCCACGCCGGCACGATACCGGCGACGATCGGCCCGGCATTCGCCATCTGTGGCCTGATCAGCGTCGCCGGCTACATCCTGCTCTCGGAAATCGGGTTCACCGAACGTTTCAGGGATCATTACTTCGTCATGCCGCAAGTCATCGCCAGCATGGCGATCATGCTGGCCTTCGTCTACATCGCGCCCGAAGTCGGCGTGATGTTTCTCTGCACCCTGTTCGTCGTGTTCAACTTCAGCTCGCTGCGCTCGACGCCGCTGCAGACGGCACTGGTCTGGACCGCGATGGCGTTCGGCCTGGCCTGGCTGTTTCTGCTGACCGACAAGCCGATCTCGTTGCCGCACGAGACCTATCTGGAACGCTTCGCCACCATGACGGTGTTCGTCCTGACCATCGGGCGCTGCATGTTCCTCGGAATATTTTCCAGCACGATGCGTCAAACGCTCTACAAGAACGGGATCGAGCTCAAGGAAGCCTATAAGCGCATCGAAGAACTCGCCGCGCTCGACGAACTGACCGGCTCGTTCAATCGCCGCTGCATCATGCGAATGCTGGATGACGAGATCGCCCGCACCCAGCGCACCAAGGCCACATGTTCAATCGCACTGATCGATCTGGACTGGTTCAAGCGCATCAACGATACCTACGGCCACCCCACCGGCGACGAAGTGCTCAGGACATTCGCGATTACGGTGTTCGCCAACATTCGCAACATCGACCGGTTCGGCCGCTACGGCGGCGAGGAATTCCTGCTGGTGCTTCCCGATACGCCCGGTGACACCGCCATGCGCCTGCTCGACCGGCTGCGGGCGATCGTTGCCGATCTGGACTGGAGCGCTTTCTCGCCCGGCATGCAGATAACTGTTTCCGCCGGGATCGCGACGCTGAGACCGGACGAAACCGCCGACACCTTTCTCGCGCGCGCCGACTGCGCGCTCTACACAGCCAAGGCACGAGGACGCAACCGCATCGTCAGTGCCTGATCCGACCATTCCGTTTCCGGGGACGAAGAAACCGTCGCCTTCTAGTATGAACACTCCAGGATAGAGTCATGAGTTCGAAATCCGTCTCCACTCCCGAAAGCCTGCTTGACGAGCTGCAGGCCACGCTCGCGCACGGTACCGTTGCGCGCCGGGTCGAAACCCTGCGCCGCGTCACCGACCTCTTCGTCAACGGCGTGGTGGATTATTCGAACGACCAGATTGATCTGTTCGACGATGTCTTCCAGTGCCTGATGCATCACATCGAGACCTCCGCGAAGGCACTGCTCGCCAATCGGCTGGCTCCGGTCGACCGCGCACCGCCGCTCACCATTCGCGCGCTCGCACTCGACGACCTTATCGAGGTCGCCGCACCCGTGCTGTCCAGATCGGAACGGCTCGACGACGACGCGCTGATCGAAACCGCACGCAACAAGAGCCAGGCGCATTTGATGGCGATCTCGACGCGCAGGGTGCTGAGCGGAGCGGTCACCGATGTGCTGGTGCTGCGCGGCAATGATGAGGTGATCCAGAGTACCGTCAACAATCCCGGCGCCGAATTTTCCGAACGCGGCTTCACCCGGCTGGTCAATCGCGCCGAGGGGGACGACGACCTCGCGACCTGCATCGGCCTGCGTCCGACAATTCCGCGGCACCTCTATCTGAAGCTGATTGCAAAAGCGTCGGCGACGGTGCGGGCGCGGCTCGAGGCCGCACACCCGCCGCTGGCGGGGGAGGTATCGACCGCGGTACGGGAGGCGACGCGGCGGGCGCGCTCCGCGCCCTCGGCCATCACCCAGGAAACCGCGATCGCCCATGCGCTCGTCAAATCTTTATACGAAGACGGCAGGCTCGATGAACATCAGGTCGCGACGTTTGCCGAATCCGGCAAATTCGATGAAGCCAACGCCGCCATCGCGGCACTTGCCAACGTGACGGTGTCGGTTGCGGAGAATATGATGGTGGAAACCCGCGCCGAAGGCGTCATGATCCTGGCAAAGGTTTCGGGGATGTCGTGGTCGACCGTCAAGGCGATCATCAACATGCGCGACGAGCTCTCGGGAACGGAGCCGGCCGATCTTGGGGCCTGCAAGGCGACCTACGAACGGTTGCGGCCCTCAACCGCGCAGCAGGTGCTTCGCTTCCACCGCATGCAGGAGACGGCGCCATCGGCGGCCTGAGCAGGCCTCAACCTTGCCTCGTCTTCGCGAACGCGAGGCCCCATGAACATCGGCGCTGATTGTTGCAGCAGGCCCTGCCACATCGTCCAAATCGATAAGCCTCGGAGTATCGGTTGCCGGCATGCGCGGGGACCACATGAGGAATTGCAGCATTAAAACCGCAGCACCCTCGATCCCACCAGCGCGCCGATGGTGGCGACAAGCGCGGCGGCGATCGTGTACCAGGTCGCCACGAACAGTGGTGAATCGTCGGTACAGTGCGAAGCATACAACGTTGCCGCCAATCCCGCCGACAGCAGTCCGGCGATGGCGCCGGCAACGGCGGGCCGGGCCGGCGCACCGCTACGCAAGCCGATCAGCGCGGCCACCAGCAACGGCAGCGACATCAGCGGAATAGCCGTCATGCAGGTCCGCGAATTGCTGCCGATCAGACGCGTCATCATCGGCAACCGCTGCGGCATCATCATCTCGCTTCCGATCTCGAGCGCGAGCATTCCGGCTGGAATCAGCAGCAACCATCCCCACCCCCTCAGCGAGGCTTCCGGCCGCGACAAATGCAGGCTAACGGCGACGCCCGAAATCGCCATCGCCAGCGTCACCACAAACTTCATATCGAAAAACGGGTTATGCATCGCCGTCATGACGTCCGGCCGCACCCCCAGTCCCGCGAAGAATATCGCCACCGAAACCGGCGCCGCTGATAGCAATGCCAGCGTCAGCACCAACCCGACCGGGCGCGAGCGGTGCGCGTTATCGGCGGCGAGGGTTCGAATGAGCTGTTCGGTTTCCATTCTCATTGCTCCCGCAGTTTGGCGGTGAGGCTGGCGAGACCGCGGTGCAGCGCCACGCGCACCGCACCTTCGGTCATCGCGAATTTCGCGGCCGTATCCTTGATCGACGCACTGTCGACCGCGATCGACTGCACTACGTCGCGCTGGCGCGCCGGAAGGGACTGCAACTGGGCCGAGATCTCGCTCGCCGGCGCGGTTTCGGCAGCGGGCTCGCTCGGGATCGTTTCGGCAAAATCGTCGATGTTGACGAAAACCCGGCGGCCGCGGCGGCGCAGCGCATCGATCAGCTTGTTGCGGGCAATTGCAAACAGCCACGGCGCGAACGGCGCGTTGGCGTCCCAGGTATGCCGTTTCAGATGCACCGCCAATAAAATGTCCTGCACGACGTCCTCGGATTGATCGACCGGTTGCCCGGCCCGGGCCAGCCCACGCCGCGCCCCGGCCCTCAACACCGGCGTGACGGCCTTGAGCAGACGATGGTACGCCGCACTATCCCCTGAAATGGCCAGCCGCATCAGGCCGGTCCATTCGTCTTCAGTTTCGCGCACACGCGCTCCCACATTTCAATTCGGTCGATCTTTCAATTTGTTACGCCAGCAGGCCCCGATCACGAAATCGTGATCCATTGTTTTCCGGAAGCATTGGATGGCGCGCCCCGATCGGGAATCGCAACAGCAGATTTTTCTCCGGAAGGCTCATAACACCGATCTGTCCGGCTGACACCCGCGCCATGATACCCCGCTGATTTCGTGAAGCAGCCCACGCAAACGGCGGGCCCGGCGCGATGCCGTTGCCCCGTTTTCGCCCGGACTAGCCCGAAGATTCCCTTTTTCTGCCCCGCTGTGGACACGCCCTGAGGTCTCATTTCGCTTCGGGAGCTGGCAAATGGGGAGATGGCCAAATGATCGTCAAAGCCAGTGGGCGCTCGGCGTTGATACTAGCCACAGGGCTTTTTGTGTGTTTCGCGGGACCGTCGCAAGCCGCGGGCACGGACGGTACGACTGCAAGTACGAAACCGGAAAATGCGGCCCCCGTTGCGCTCAGCAAATACACCAAGCACAGCGCGCGCCACGGAAAGAGCTACGCGCATCGCAAGTCCAGCAAGCTGGCACTGAAATCCTCCGATAAAAAAGATGCCGCAACCGACGCCGCGGCTGATAACAGCGACAATTCATCCGCAATCCCGCCTGTGGTGGCCAACGCCAACGCGCAAATGGCCTCCGACGTGCCGGGCGGCAACGCCAGGGCGATGTCCGCGCGGGCCAGCGATATTCTGCAGGGCGTGCCGGCCAATCCGGCTGATGCCCAGATCACCACCCAGGTGGTCGCCGCCGATCAGCTCAACGACGTCGATCGCGCGCTGCACGAAGGCAACCCACCCGCAACTGTCCTGGCGATGGCTTCCGCCGACCCACCTGCGGCGCCCGTGATGGCGAGCAGCACCAGCAATGAAGGCTCGACCTGGGACCAGACTTCCCTGATCGGCAAGATCTTCATCGGCTTCGGCGCGCTGCTGACGATGGCCTCCGCCGCGCGCATGTTCATGGCGTGAAAGAAGCCCGTGCCCCGGACGCTGCGGTGCCCGGGGGCTCGGCCCCACTTGAAGCCCATCCCTCCAGCGGGCACATTGGCCGCGGAATTAAAGCGAGGGGTGGACCATGAGCACGTTTGAACACATCATTGTCGAAAGCAAAGGGGCGGTCGGCATCATCACGCTCAACCGCCCGAAGCTGCTCAATGCACTGTCATTCGGCGTGTTTCGTGAAATCGCCGCAGCCGTCGACAGCCTCGAAGCTGACGACGCCATCGGATGTATCCTGCTGGCTGGCAGCGAAAAGGCGTTCGCCGCGGGCGCCGACATCAAGGAAATGCAACCGAAAACCTTCATCGAGATGTTTTCCAGCGATTTCATCGCCATTGGCGGCAACCGGGTCGCCACCTGCCGCAAGCCGACCGTCGCCGCCGTCAGCGGCTATGCGCTCGGCGGCGGCTGCGAACTGGCGATGATGTGCGACATCATCATTGCCGCCGATACCGCGAAATTCGGTCAGCCCGAAATCACGCTCGGCACCATTCCCGGGATCGGCGGGACCCAGCGGCTGACGCGCGCGATCGGCAAATCCAAGGCGATGGATCTGTGTCTCACCGGGCGGATGATGGATGCCGCCGAGGCCGAGCGCGCGGGTATCGTCAGCCGCATCGTACCTTCGGAAAAACTGATGGACGAAGCGTTGGCGATCGCGGCGAAAATCGCATCGATGTCGCGCCCCGCGGCCGAGATGGCCAAGAGCGCCATCAACCGCGCATTCGAAACGCCGCTGTCCGAAGGCCTCAATGTCGAGCGCGACCTGTTTCACGCGACCTTCGCGCTGGAAGATCGCTCCGAAGGCATGGCGGCGTTCATCGAAAAGCGCAAGCCGGTGAACAAGAACCGCTAAGGCGCGGACCACATTACCCGCGGCGGCTCCGCGCCAGCGCCGCGCTCACCAGCGCCCGGTAGGCCCGCTCGGAAAATGTCGCGGGCCGGTCGAGACCGAGCCGTGCCAGACATTCCCGGTCGGCGGCGTCCGGGCTGCGCGTCAACCCCTGCCACAACAATCCGGGCAGGCGCTGCGGTGATCTCTGCGCATCCTGCAGCAACTGCAAAGCCGGGATCAGCCGCTGCTCTGTGTCGGTGAAGTCGCTGCCGAACGGAAACGACGGCAGCAGACCGGCCTCGCGGGCGGGCTTTAGCGCGCCGGCAATCCGGTCCGGATGATTTTCGCGATACGCGGCCGGAATTTCAAAGCTTTTCGGCAGCTTGCCGGCATCCTTGGCCTGCCGTGCAAGCTCGCTCTGAAACCGGGAATCGGCGACCTGCAACATCGCCGCAATCACATCGGCGTCGGATTTTCCCCTGAGATCGGCGACGCCATATTCGGTGACGACGACATCGCGAAGATGCCGCGGAATGGTTTCGTGGCCATAGCTCCAGCGAATGTTCGACTGGGTTTTGGCGCCGGCCTGCCGCGTCGCCTCGACCGTGAGAATCGAACGCGCTCCCCGCAACGCGAATGCCTGCGCCACAAAATTATACTGGCCGCCGACACCGCTCACGACCTGTCCGTCTTCCAGGCCGTCGGAAATCACCGCCCCCATCAGCGTCGCCATCATCGCGTTGTTGACGAAGCGGGCATCGATGCGGGCGCGCCGCTTCAGATCCTCGTCGCCATAGAGCTCGTTGGTGAAAGATACCGGCATCATCTGGATTCGCGCGATCTGCCCGGGCGTCATGTCGCGCAGCGCGCGATAAAATGATTTCGGCCCCAGAAAAAACGCGCCGTGCAGCACCACGCCATCGACTTCGCGCTTGAGAATGCCGGCATCGATCAGGCCCAAAAACGCCTCGAACAGCATCTCGCTGACGCCGTAGAGGCCCTGTTCAAACGCTCCGGTTTCCAGTGCCGACAACTGCTCGGTTGACGGCGTCAGCCGCCGGATGGTCGCTTGAAATTGCGCGGTATCGCGGTGGCGAACGATCAGCCCCTGCGCCAGCGCATCGCCGATCTGTCCGATACCGATCTGCAGCGTGCCGCCGTCACGCACCAGGCCAGCGGCGTGAAGACCGATGGCGTATTTGGTGTCGGTGATCGGTTCGGACGGCGGCGCGAACAGCGGAAACTCGGTCGCGGGACTGTCCAGGACCGCGCTGAATTCCCCGGCCGGCAGATCGCCGGCGCCCGGCATGAACGGCAATTCGGAATTGACCTCGCCGACCAGCCTGAACGAGGCGCGGCCGTCGGCGCGGGCACGCAGGATGTCGAGCGTGGTATCGGTGTTGCAGCTCAGGCTATAGCGCGTCACGCCGTCGACAACGCGCCTCGCCACCAATTGGGTGACGACATTGAGCCCGCGGGCCAGCAGATAGGACGAAGCATGGGTGTAGTTGGCGGAGATATAATGCTGCTGCGCGAACGGCACGTGCAGCCATCTTCCCGCCAGAAAGAAGAACTCGATCACCTTTATGTTGGGCGGCAGCGCACCCGCACGCAGCGCGTCGGCATAGGTCGGATCGGGATAACCGCCGAACAGTCGCTCGATCACCGGTGCGATGAAGCGCCGCTCCAGCAGGTTCGATGGCTTCGGCTTTTCCAGCGTCAGCGCGGAAAAGAACGTGAGATTGATGGCGCGGTCGGCGGCGGCGCGCGCGTAAAGCGCGTTGACGATGTGGTTGGCCTTGCCGAGCCCAAGCGGCAGCCCGACCACGAGATTGGTCCCGACATCGCGGATGATGTCCTCCGCAATCGCCTCGGGGTCGGTGAACTGTTTCGGCATATGCATTCCGCCTGGCGCGATGCGAGTCACGATGGCCCA
>Ga0302314_10010566_pt1 | contig 16147 bp, 16 predicted proteins | sample III_Palsa_N2_3_FD_200533 | JGI IMG/M metagenome (GOLD analysis project Ga0302314, IMG submission 200533) | Peat permafrost microbial communities from Stordalen Mire near Abisko, Sweden - III_Palsa_N2_3 | ecosystem: Environmental > Terrestrial > Soil > Palsa > Peat permafrost | place: Sweden... | reverse complement strand
GCGCAGTGCCTGCTTGGTGAGCTTCCCGCCAGTTCTTCCATCTGCACGGCGGCATATGCACAGGTCATACGCAGCCCGCTCACGAACCAGGTGGTAAGCATTGCCCAGTACTACGTCAACATATCCAACGAGGTAACCGACTCGGTGACGGCCGAGGCCAAGTACACATTCGAACCGACGCCTATCGGCGTGTTCGGACTGCAGTTTGACTACAACGACATGCTGAAACATTCCTACCAGATCTATCCGGGTAGCACACCGATCAACCAGCTGACGAATCCGTTGTACAGCTCGGAATTCAAGAGCATTGGCACCGCTGCCCTCAGCTGGTCGCTGCATGATACCTGGAGCAGCACGGTGTACTGGCATCGTTACAGCCCCACGCCGAACTACACCGGCTTGGTCGACGGCGCGGGTTACCCGGGGTCCGGTCGCGTACCGGCGTGGATGACCTACAACTGGAGTGTCACCTATACCCCGATCCGGGGCCTGGATCTGTCGCTGCTGGTCAACAACGTGTTCAACAAGATGCCGCCGAACGACCCGACCTACACAACCTTCCCGTACTACAACTCTCAGAACTACAACGTGTACGGTCGCGAGGTGATGATGCAGGTGGACTGGAAGTTTGCGGGCGCAGAACAACACTGAGATCAGGACCATCGGTCGAGACAATACCGGGCCCCATGGGGGCCCGGTTTTTTTTACGTCACGCTGGCGCTGATGCATTGGCTTTCGAGCCGTGCGTTGTTTATCTTGATCTGCCGCCAGCCGCCGCCAGCCATTCGATCAATGCGGCAACAGAAAGCGTCGATGATTCCGCCACGACTCAGTTGCCCGCCAGCGTCGCCTTGATTTTGGCCAAGTGCGACCCGGCGGTCTCGCGCGTCACTTCCTTGTCCGCTTTCGGATCCTCGCCTTGCCAGTGCAGGTTGGCCTGCGGCAATTCGCGCAGGAATTGGCCAGGCTGGCTGTTGTGGGCATCGCCGTGGCGTCTGGTCTTCGCTGGCCACGACAAGATCAGCAGTTCCTTGGCGCGGGTCTCGAATATTTCCTCAATGCGCGCACCACCAGCACTCAAGTCCACGTCCGTTCGTGGGAGCTGCTGATCGCCATGCTGCTGATGGAGGCCGCTTTCGGCTTGCCGGCCGTGATCACCGCGCCGATCTATTACGCCTATCTGAAGAGCGAGCTGGTAGCCGGAAGGCTGATCTGAACTGGAAGTGTCAGGTGGACAAACCATGGAATATTCAGGGATCGAGCTTGATGCCAGCGTCGATCAGCAGATCCTGCAGCCCGCTCAATTGCGTCTCGTATTTCTTCCAGCGCTTGAGGGCGCTGCGGTAGATGGGTGCGCGTACCTGCACGACGCTGGCGGTGGCAACCGCAGCTGGGTTGTCCTCGAAGTGCAGGCAGACGTCGTGCCATGGCAGGCCGCAGAATTCCAGCAGCTGGCGTGAGCTGGACTCCTGGGCATCTACCAGCGTTTCGTATCGCACTTCCAGAATGCGTCCCGGAAATATGCGCCGCCAGTGCGCCATCAGGCGATCAAACAGGACGTAGTACCTTCCGGTATCGAGCAGGTCGAACGAATAGTCGAAGTAGGGCGATTTCGGTGCGAAGAGTTGGCGAAAGTTGCTGAGACAGGTATCCATCGGATCGCGCCTCAGGCAGATGATCTTTGCGTTCGGCAAAGCATGCGCAATGAATCCCGCATACAGGAAATTGTGCGGTAGCTTGTCAATGAAACGCGGCTTGTGGCTGGTACCTGGCCGAGTGCTGGACAGATAGTTTTCGCCAAGTTGCTTCCAGTCGACGCTGCGTGCCCGGATGACCGTGTCGGTATCGACCAGTGCGGGCGTCCGGCTGCCTGAGACATGCTTGAGGGACATGCCGAAATTCAGCAGTTCTCCTGCGGAATGCACATCGGGATGACTTGAAATGATGCGCTCGACCAGGGTGGTGCCGGAGCGTGGCATGCCGATGATGAAGATGGGTTCGTCAGTCGGGCAACCTGCCGGCAAATCTCGTGGCGCGGGGAACACATCTGCAATGGCGGCAAACAGCGCCTCGTCCTGCTGAATGGAGTAATCGGGGTTGGCGCCTGCCGACTTGCCTTGCACGAGATGCTCGAAGGCCTTGGGATAGTCTGCGAGGTCTTCGTATTCCTTGGCCAGGGCCATGTTGAGGCCAATCAGTGCAGGGTTATTGGCAGTATCAGCACCGAGCAGCGACAGTTGCGATTGCAGCCGTTCGACATGATGGCTGGCTGGCGTCTGCCGACGAAGCTGCGCCAAACTCAAGTGTGCGCGCCAGTACTGCGGATCCAATGTCAGGCAAGCCTCGAGTTCGGCCTCGGACGCATCGAGCTCACCGGTTGCCAACAGCGCCGTGGCGAGGTTGTAGCGATAAGGTGCATGCGCCGGGGCAAGCTCTGCAGCCTGGCGGAATGCTGTTGTCGCAGAGGCGTAGTCACCGACCTGTGTGTAGATCACGCCCAGCGTGTCCAGCATCAGGGGATTTCTTGGCGACAAGGCCATCGCTCGATCGGCAACCACCTTGGCATCTCGATTTCTGAGTGCGCGGGTGAGCGCCTTGGCAAACTGCACCATGAAGTCTGCCCGCGTGGGATCCAGGGTGACTGCCTTGCGCAGATACTCCAGCGCTGGCGGCATCTGCTGCAATTCCATATGGGCCATGCCGGCGATGTAATGCACTCCTGCATGATGCGGCACGAGTGTCAGAAGACGCTCGGCCAGTTCCTGCGCTTGCCCCCAGGCGCGTCGATTGAACGCTGTCGTGAGCTGGGCATAGAGTTCGGCAGGATCAGTCATGAAGTTCCAACTCGTGGCGTTGGCAAACGCAAAAAGTCTTGCGCCTGCGGATGAGCCGCGTCAACGAGGGTTTCATCATCCCGCCAGCATTGCAGCGATGCGTGCCATATGCGATTCGGCGGTTTCACGTACGGCTTCCTTGTCCGCCTCCGGGTCCTTGCCTTGCCAGTGCAGGTCGGCCTGCGGCAGTTCGTTCAGGAAGCGGCTGGGCTGGTTGGTGTGGACGTCGCCGTAGCGTTTGGTTTTCGCCGACCACGACAGGGTCAGCAGCTCCTTGGCGCGGGTGATGCCGACGTACATCAGGCGACGTTCCTCGTCGATACGGCCCTCGTCGATCGCGCCTTCATGCGGCAGCGTGCCGTCCTCGCAGCCGACGATGAAGACGAAGCGGAATTCCAAGCCCTTAGCCGAGTGCAAGGTCATCATGCGCACCGCGTTGCCGGGTTCGTCGCGGTCGGCGTGGCTGAGCAGGGCCAGTTGCGAGGCGAGATCGCCGGCGCTGTTTCCGCCCTTCTGCATCGCGCGGAACCAGTCGGCGAGTTCCTTCAGGTTGCCCAGTTTGCGTTCGCGCACGCTGGCGTCGGGCGTGCTGGTGGCGATCTGCGCAGCGTAGCCGGTGCGCTTGAGGATCAGCTCGACCAGGTCGGCAGCGCTTTCATGCAGCGCGGCGCTACGCAGTTCGTCGAGCAGGTTCGCGAACGAGGCCAACGCGGCGGCAGGGCGTGGGGTGAGCTGGCGCAACACGCTGTCGCTGCGGGTGGCATCGAGCAGCGAGCTGTGCCGGCTCTGTGCGAGCTGGCCGAGTTTCTCCAGCGTGGTCGAACCGATCTCGCGCTTCGGCACGTTGACCACGCGCAGAAACGCGGCGTCATCGCTGGGATTGGTCAGTAGGCGCAGATAGCACAGCAAGTCCTTCACCTCAGCGCGGTCGAGGAAGGAGAGCGCGCCGGTAAGGTGATACGGAATTCGCGCCAGGCGCAAAGCCTTTTCCAGCACGCGCGCCTGGAAGTTGCCGCGATACAGGATGGCGATATCGTGCCAGCGCGCCTTGTGCTTTTCCGCCAGGGTGGTGGCGATCGCGGCCACACGCTCGGCCTCGTGTTCGGCTTCCTTGCATTCGAGTACGCGGATCGGCGCACCTTCCGGATGCTCGCTCCACAGCTTCTTCTCGTGCAGGTGTGGGTTGTTCGCGATCAGCTGGTTCGCCGCACGCAGGATGCGCTTGCCGCAGCGGTAGTTCTGCTCCAGCTTGATCACGCGCAGGTTCGGCCAGTCGCGGCCGAGCTGGTCGATGTTCTCCGGATTCGCGCCGCGCCAGGCGTAGATCGACTGGTCGTCGTCGCCGACGCAGGTGATGCCGCCGCGTTCACCGGTCAGGGCCTTCAGCAGACGGTATTGCGCGTCATTGGTGTCCTGGTATTCGTCGACCAGCAGGTAGCGCAGGCGCTCGCGCCATGCATCGCGGCATTCGGTGTCGCTTTCCAGGATGCGTAGCGGCAACCGGATCAGGTCGTCGAAGTCGACCGCGTTGAACGCGGCGAGGCGCTGCTGGTACATGTCGTAGATCGTCGCCGCTTCCAGTTCGCGCGGACTGCGCGCGGCGGCCAGCGCTTCCTCCGGCGAGAGACCGCCGTTCTTGGCGCGGCTGAGCAGGTTGCGGATGCCGAACAGCACGTCGGGCTTGACCCCTTTCGGCGCCAGCTCCTTGACGATGCCGTTGCTGTCGTCGGCATCCAGCACCGAGAAGCCGCGGCGCAGGCCGGCCCGGGCGTGCTCGATCTGCAGGAATTTCAGCCCCAGCGCATGGAACGTGCACACGGTGAGGGCTGCAGCATCCTCGGCGCTGACCAGCTTGCTCACGCGCTCACGCATCTCACGCGCGGCCTTGTTGGTAAACGTGATCGCGGCGATCTTCGCGGGTGCCAGCTTCTTGTGCGCGATCAGGTACGCGATCTTCTGGGTGATCACGCTGGTCTTGCCGGAGCCGGCGCCGGCCAGCACCAGCAACGGGCTGTCGCAATGTTCGACGGCGGCCAGTTGTTGCGGATTGAGCATGGATCGAGGCAAGCGCGTGAGACGGCGGTCGATGGTAACAGAGCCACGCTGGCGGACCGACCGGTCTGCGCCATAATCGGACACGGGAGCCGCCGTCGGGGTGACGGCGCCGGATGGAGGAAGCATGGCGGATCAGACGGTAGAACAATGCGATGTGGCGGTGATCGGCGGCGGCCCAGGCGGCAGCACGGCGGCGGCGCTGCTGGCGCGCCGCGGCTACAAGGTGATCGCGCTGGAGAAGGCGCACCATCCGCGCTTCCATATCGGCGAATCGCTGTTGCCGATGAATCTGCCGGTATTCGAGCGGCTCGGCGTGCTGGACAAGGTGCGTGCGCTGGGCGTGTTCAAGTCCGGCGCGGATTTCGAGGCGGACAACGAGCGCGGCTACAACACCTACGCGTTTGCCCGCGCGATCGGCCAGAGCCCGCCACATGCGTACCAGGTATGGCGGCAGGATTTCGACCAGATGCTGTACCAGCACGCGCGCGAATGCGGCGCGGACGCGCGCGAAGGGCATGAGGTCGTGCGGGTCGAGCAGCGTGGCTCGCGCGAAAGCTGGCTGGACGTGAAAACCGACGACGGTCGCAGCTATGCGATCCAGGCACGTTACGTGGTCGACGCCAGCGGCCGCGATGCGTTTCTGTCGGCGAAAAAGAAACTGCGGCGCAAGAACGACCAGCACCAGAGCGCGGCGATCTTCGGCCACTTCCGCGGCGCCGAACCGCGTGCGGGCGAGGATGCGGGCAACATCAGCATCTACTGCTTCGAACACGGCTGGATGTGGATGATCCCGCTGCCGGACGGTGTGATGAGCATGGGCGCGGTATGCCGGCCGGATTATCTCAAGCAGCGTAAGGGTCGCACGGTCGAATTCCTGCTCGACACGCTGAAACTGAGCCCGGCGCTGTGGCGGCGCATCGAGCACGCCGAGCTGATCGGCAACGAGGTGCGCGTCACCGGCAATTATTCGTATGACTCCACGCAGATGGGTGGTCCGGGCTGGATTCTGGTCGGCGATGCATTCGCCTTCCTCGACCCGGTATTTTCCTCCGGCGTGTACCTGGCGATGAGCGGGGCGGAGCAGGCGGTGGACGTCGTCGACCAGGCGTTGCGCGAACCGCAGCGCGAGATGGCCTTGCTGCGCAAGCTGGAGAAGCGCCAGCGCGCTGGCATGGCGCGCTTCTCGTTCTTCATCTACCGCTTCAACGGACCGGTGATGCAGCAGATGTTCCGCTCGCCGCGCAATACCTGGCAGTTGGAGCAAGGCGTGATCTCGATGCTCGCCGGCGATCTGTTCGATACGCCGAAGGTGCTGTGGCGGCTCAAGCTGTTCAAGCTGGTCTATGCGATTTACGGGCTGCGCGACTGGCGGCGCTGGCGCACCGAACACAAGTACCGGCTGGCGCAGGCGCGCGCGCAGTTCACCGACGGCAACACGCCGCTGGACAAGGTGTGAGTTCGCTCCCTCCCCTGCGAATGCCCCCAAAGGGACTCCCTTCGGTCGCATCGGAGGGTTGTGACCGAAGGAAATTCCCTTTTGGGAGGGTGGGATGCTCTTGATCTTCCCGCAAGCTCGGGTCTACCCCACCCAGCCTGCATTCGGGCCATCCATGGCCCTTACCCTCCGGGCGGCTGGCGCCGTGCAAATCGGCAGGACTGCAGATTTGTCCCCTGCGAGCAGGGGAGGAGCAAGCCAGTCATCGCGCTACCATGCACGACCAGACCCGAACGCACACCCATGGCCAAGCTCTATTTCTATTACTCGGCAATGAATGCCGGCAAGACCACCACGCTGCTGCAGAGCGCGTACAACTATCACGAGCGCGGCATGCGCACACTGATCCTCACCCCGGCGCTGGACAATCGCTACGGCGAGGGCGTGGTCGCCTCGCGGATCGGCCTGAAGGCAAACGCGCGGCGTTTCGGCGCCGCCGAGGACCTGCTGGCGCTGGTCGAAGCCGACATCGCCGCGCACGGTGCGCTGCATTGCGTGTTTGTCGACGAGGCGCAGTTCCTCAGCAAGTCGCAGGTATGGCAGGTCAGTGACGTGGTCGACAGGCTCAACATCCCGGTACTGGCGTTCGGTTTGCGCACTGACTTTCGAGGGGAATTGTTCGAGGGCAGCCGCTACCTGCTCGCCTGGGCGGATAATCTGGAAGAGATCAAGACGATCTGCCATACCGGCCGCAAGGCCACCATGGTGGTACGCGTGGATGAACACGGCCATGCGGTCACCGAGGGGCCGCAGGTTGAGATTGGCGGCAACGACCGTTATGTCTCGGTGAGTCGCGCCGAGTTCAAGAAGATCAGCGAAGGTAGTGGCCGCATCGAACTGCAGCAATCCGTGCTACCACTTGGCGATAGCCGCTGAGCAACGCCCAATACGAAGGACGAAGGAATCCCATGAGCGACCCGATCACCATTCCCGCGTGGCAACGCCCGCACTGGCAGCCCAGTGACGAGGAAGTCCTGCTGCAGTTCTACGTGTTCGGTCACTTCGGCGCGGTGCGCGTGCCCTCCAGTGATTACGGCAGTCTGGGGCTGCCCACGGAGATCGAGTCGACCAACCACTATCACAGTGCACTGCGCCAGTGGGAAGGCTATCCGCTGAAAGGCGCGATGGGCCGCATGTTCAAGGATGATGCGCCCGAGGCCTACAAGATCGCCGTCGACGCTCCCGAGGTGTTGATCGTGCGAGGAAAGCTCAAGGACAGTGCGGATACGGAATATCTGCGCGATACCTTGGGCGTACTGGCTGGTCTGCTCGACATCGGCGGTGTGGCGATCCTCGATCCGCAGACCTTGAGCCTGCTCGATGCCGATGCGTGGCGTCGGCAGTACCTGATCCGCGACGGCGCACCGATTCGCAACCACCTGCTGATTTTGCGTGATGGGGAAGCCGAGCCAGGTCACTCCTGGATTCACACCCGCGGCATGCGCAAGTTCGGTCGCCCCGACATCAGCATCCGCCATGTACCCGATCGCGCGATCGATCGCGCCGGCATCATGTGCGAGCGGTTGGTCGAGCTGGAGGTGCTCGGTGCGCACTTCATTGACGGCCAGACCCTGGATATCGAAGGGATTCCCGGCGGTGTCGTGTTGCATCTGGGCGGTGGGCTGGAAGCTCCGCAGTTCAACAATACCTACGTCGAGTTCCACTGGCCGGAGTGAGCGACGATCGCCCGGCTCAACGCTGACAGTGCGGACACCAGAAGGTCGAGCGCTGTCCCAGTACGGTTTGCCTGATCGGCGTGCTGCAGATCTTGCACGGTTCGCCTTCGCGGCCATACACGTTGAGCTCGCGGAAAAAGTAGCCGGGCGCACCGTCGGGATTGAGGAAGTCGCGCAAGGTGGTGCCGCCGCGCTCGATCGCCCAGGCCAGGATGCGTTTCACTTCCATGGCGAGTCGCGCATAGCGTGCACGCGAGACGGCGCCGGCAGCGCGGCGCGGGTCGATGCCGGCGGCGAACAACGCTTCGCTGGCGTAGATATTGCCCACGCCGACGACGATCGCGTTGTCCATCAGGAACAGTTTCACCGCCGCCGTGCGGCCGCGCGAGAGGTGCCACAGCAGGTCGCCGTCGAAGGCGTCGGTGAGCGGCTCCGGACCCAGTTTCGCCAGCAGTTCATGCGTCTCGCCGGGCGCCTGCCACAGCAGGCAGCCGAAGCGGCGCGGGTCGGTGAAACGCAGGATGCGCGGAGCCTGCGCGGCCGTGCGTTCCAGCGCGATATCGACATGATCGTGCTTGCCGACGGGGGCATCCGGTGGGAGCACGCGCAGTACGCCGGACATGCCGAGGTGCAGCAGGGCACTGCCGACTTCGGTGTGCAGCAACAGGTACTTCGCGCGCCGCTCCACCGAGTCGATGCGCTGTCCCGGTAGCAGCTCGCCGACTTCCGCAGGTATCGGCCAACGCAGGTCCGGTCGACGCAGGATCACGCCGGTGACGCGCCGACCGATCAGGTAGGGCGCGATGCCGCGGCGTGTGGTTTCGACTTCGGGCAGTTCGGGCAAGGCAGGTCCAGCTACTCAGTGCAACTCGGTGGTCTTGAGGGCAGGCGATCGTGGCGTGTAGCGCAGCGACACCAGCGCTATCCGCTGGCCGACACGGACGAAGTGCTGCGGCCCGGTGACCGAGGATTCACCGAATTCCAGCGTTTGCCCGTCCAGCGTGAGTATCGCCTGTGTCGGTGCTAGTCCGATCTTCACGGGATCGAAGTCGCTGGCGGGGCGCCAGCTGAGAACGTGTGCCGCGGCGGTGTCGGCCAGCTCGGTGAGGCGGCCATCGATGGCTCGCTCCGGCGTGCCGTCGGTACGCCACCAGTGACCGTCGCGCTTTTCATAATGCATCGTTGGCGCGCCGGACAGGGTCAGCGTGATATGGCTGATGCTGGCCGGATCAAGCGCCAGCAAGGTGCCAGGCTCGCCTTGCGCGTCGCGTCGCAGCTGCCAGCCGGCCAGCACCAGCAGGGCCATCACCACCAGCAGCAGGATCAGGCGTTGGCGAGTAGCGCGCTTCATCAATCAGCGCCGACGCCGGCGCCACACGATCAGGCCGCCGATCAGCAGCAGCAGCAGCGGCAGCGCGATCATGAAACCGACGCTGACCATGTTCAATTCCATCTGCGAAATCACCAGCAAGCGGTCCGGCGCACCGCGTGGCGGCAGGTCGACCAGCTTGTCGTCGCCGAGCAGCCAGTCGAACACGCGCTCGCCCAGCGCGCGGTTGCCGCCGTTGCCGAGGAAGGTATTGGAGAGGAAGTCGCCGTCGCCGATCACCACCGCGCGCTGCTCGCTCTTGTCCGGACTCGGCGACAACCGGCTCAGTGCGAAGCCGAAGTCCAGCGGACCTTTCAGCTCACCGGAGGTGGCGTCGAAGCGGATGTCCGAGGGTTTGTTGTTGTCGATCGGATGGAACTCGGTCCAGCTTTGTGCGCTGGTACGCAGGAACGGTTTGACTGCCCAGCCGCCCTGCGTCACCTGTGCCAGCGCGGATACCTGCGGGAACAGCGTGGTCAGCGTGAAGCCGCGGGTAATCGCCTGCGGTGGGTAGTCACCCAGCGCGATCAGTCGCGGATCGTGCAGCCCCAGCGCCGCGCCGGAACCGTCGACCAGCACGCCCGGCAGCACGCGAATGCCGAGAGCGGTGGCGAGGGGGTTGAGGCCGAGATCGTCATTCGACGGTTCGGTCAGCCACAGCACGTTGCCGCCGTTCTGCACGTAGCCAACCAGCGCTTGCACCGCGCCGGCTGGCAGCGCCAGCGAAGGGCTGGCCAGCACCACCAGGTCGGTATGTTCCGGTACCGCACTGACTTGGGCGAAGTTCAGCGGCACGGCGCGCATGCCGCGACCTTCCAGTTGCGTCATGAAGGTGCCGAGGTCGGCATTGGCCTGGCTATCGGCACGGCGCTCGCCATCGCCGGTGACGAATGCGACGACGCGGTCATTGCCGCGGATCAATTTTTCCAGCGCATTGGTGAGGCTGCGTTCGGACAGCTCGTCCAGCCGTTGTTCGCGGTTCTGGTAGTGCAGGATCAGCGCGCCATCGACGGTGATGCCCAGCTCGCGCATCTTCGCCGGATCCAGTTGCGGATCGACGAAGCGCAGGCTGAGATCGGGTTTCACGGCCTGGTAGCGTTGCAGGAAGCCGGCCACGGTCTGACGCAGGTCGCCTTGCGGGTTCGCGTAACTGACGATCTCCACCGGACTGTTCAACTGGGCCAGCACCGCGTGACTCTCTGCCGAGAGGCTGGTGCGGCCGTTGGCGGTCCAGTCGGCCTCGTGTGCATAGCGTGTGCTCAGGTAACCGATCGCGCCCGCGGCCAGCAACAGCAGCAGCGCGAACAGCCAGCCATCCAGACGTCTGAACAGGGTGCGCATCAGCCACGCTCCTTGTCGGCGACCAGTCGTTGCGTAGCCAATGCCAGCGCCAGCACGATCAGCAGCACGAACCACACGATGTCCGTGGTCGATACCAGCCCGCGCAGCAGCGATTGCAGATGCGTACTCATCGCCAGCCAGTTGATCGCGCCATCGTTTATGCCGGCCATCTGCGCGCCCAGGTTCACTCCCCATAGCGCCAGTGCGATGACCAGCGCAGCGGCGGCGGCGATGGCCGGATGCGAGGCGAAGGCGGAACAGGCCACGCCAAGTGCCCCCAGCGCGGCCAGCATCAGCACCAGGCCCAGCGTGGCGGAGGCCAGTTTGCCCCAGTCGAAATGGGTGGCGTGCATCAGCGCCAGCGGCATCGCCAGTGTCAGTGCCAGCCACAGCAGCAGCCAGCCCAACACCGCCAGGTATTTGCCCAGCACGATGCGCGAGGCAGGTACGCCGGCGGCGAACAGCAGCGGCAGTGTGCCGTTGCGGCGTTCACCGGCAAGCACCGACATGGTGATCAGCGGCACCACCATGAACGCGAGCTGGGCGAGCTGCGCGAGCAGTGGCACGGCTACCAGATCGACGAAGCCGGGACCGTCCGGCAGCGCAGCGCGCTGGATCTGTCCGGCGAGGAAATTGCCCAACAGCAAGGTGAAGTTCCATGCCAGCCACGCCAGCGTCAGCGCCGCCAGCACCCAGGCCAGCGGACGCACCAGCAGCCGGCGCCATTCCAGTCGTGTCACCGCAAAGGGACTCACGAAAACCGGGCTCATGCGGCGCGCGCCGCGTGGGTGGTGCCACTCATCGCAATCTCGAAGAAGGTTCGTTCCAGTGCTGCGTGATCGTCGCTGTGCACGACGCCGTCTTGGCGCAACGTGCCCTCATGCAGGATCGCCACGCGATCGCAGACGGCGGTGACTTCGGTCAGCAGGTGGGTGGAAAGGATCACCGCTGTACCGGCGGCAGCCTGTTCACGAATCAACGTGCGCAATGCGGCTACCTGTACCGGATCGAGTGCATTCGCCGGCTCGTCCAGCACCAGCAGGGCCGGCTTGTGCAGCAGTGCGCAGGCCAGGCCAAGGCGCTGGCGTTGGCCCTGCGACAGCACGCCAGCGAGACGCCGGGCCAGCGGCTGCAGCTCCAGCCGGTCGATGATTGCCGTGCGTGCCTGTTTCAGTGCCGCGCCATGCAGACCGCGCAGGTGACCATGCGCGTCCAGATGCTCGCTTACCGTCAGTTCCGGCCACAGCGGGGCACGTTCGGGCAGCCAGCCGATCAGTTGGCGCGCCAGTTCGGGCTGCTCCAGGAAATCCGCGCCGTTCAGCTGGATGCTGCCGCTGTCCGGCCGCAGCGCGCCGGCGATCATCGACAAAGTGGTCGATTTGCCAGCGCCATTGACGCCGAGCAGGCCCAGCACCTGGCCGCGTTGCAGCAGCAGACTCAGATTCTGCACGGCAGGGCGGCCGGCGCGGCGGCGGCTGAGCTGGTCCAGTTGCAGCATGGGCGCTGCGGATACGTCGGTTGGCAAGGTCATTGCCTGATTGTCACGGTGCCCCCACTGTTTAGACAACAGGTGATTGTCACGCGCGTGAACTAACGACGTATTAGCTTCTCCCTCTTGACTGGCTGTTATCATTGTGGGCCAAGCCATGCTGGTGGGTATGGAAGCCCCTCGATTAGACTGATTCCGTCCCTTACTCGGTGTTTTCCATGCTCGATGCAGTGCTCAATTTCCTGAACCACGGTCTCACCGGCGCAAGCTGGGGGCAGATCGTGGTCTATATGCTGATCGTGACCCAGCTCACCATCTTCACGGTGACGTTGTATCTGCATCGCAGTCAGACCCATCGCGGTGTGGATTTCCACCCGGTGCTGGCACATTTCTTCCGTTTCTGGGGCTGGCTGACCACCGGCATGGTCACCCGTGAATGGGTGGCGGTGCATCGCAAGCACCACGCCAAGGTCGAGACCGAGGAAGACCCGCACAGCCCGATGATCTACGGCATCAAGAAGGTGTTCTGGGACGGCGTCTCGCTGTACCGCGATGCCTGCGAGTCGAAGCAGGACATGGAGCAGTACGGCCGCGGCACGCCGGATGACTGGGTCGAGCACAAGGTCTATGGCGCGCATCCGTACTGGGGTCCGACCCTGATGCTGCTGATCAGCATCGCGCTGTTTGGCGTGATCGGCGCCGCGCTGTGGGCCGTGCAGATGGTGTGGATCCCGTTCTGGGCAGCCGGCTTCGTCAACGGCATCGGCCACTGGGCTGGCTACCGCAATTTCGAGAGCGCCGACACCGCCCGCAACCTGATCCCGTGGGGCTTCTGGATCGGCGGTGAAGAGCTGCACAACAATCATCATGCCTTCCCCAGCTCGGCCAAGTTCGCGCTGCGCAAGTGGGAATTCGACATCGGCTGGGCGGCGATTTGCGGCCTGCGTGCGATCGGCCTGGCCAAGGTGTTGCGCGTGGCGCCGTCGCTCGATGTGCGCCCGAACGTACGCTTGCCGGATGCCGACACGCTGAAAGCCGTGCTGACCCACCGCTTCCAGGCGATGACCGACTACTACCGCGGCGTGATCGTGCCGACCTTGAGCGATGAAGCCTTGCATGCCGGCGAAAGCCTCAAGTCGATGCCGCGCCGCATCCGTCTGGCCATGGCAGACGGTGGTCGCTGGCTGGACAGCGAAGGTCGTGAACGCATGCAGGCCGTGCTGGCCAAGCGCCCAACCCTGAGCACCGTGTGCGATTTCCGCAACCGCCTCGCAGCGCTGATGGAGCAGCGTGGTGCCGAGCAGGCGCTGAACGGTCTGCAGCAGTGGATCCGCGAGGCCGAGGAAAGCGGCATCCGCACGCTGCAGGATTTCGCCCAGCGGCTCAAGGGTTACGCGGTCGCTACTGCCTGATCGCGTAACCGCCGAAAGCATTGGAAAAGGCCGCCGCATGGCGGCCTTTTCTTTTGTGCGGGGCTTCCGGCGTGCGAGAGTTGTGATGCACGTGTCGAGTATTTCTCAGGGAGCGGGTATGGCTTTGCGGGTGGTCTTGATCGGCGCGACGGGCGTGTTCGGTTCGCGTATCGCGCGGCGGCTGGTGGGTGATCCACGCTTCATGCTGGTACTGGCGGGTCGGCAGCGATCCGCACTGGAAGCGTTGCGCGAAGAGCTCGGGGATGCCTCGGTGGAAGTCGCCACGCTCGACGTTACTGGTCCCGATCTGCCGGCAGCGTTGGCGCGGTTAGCACCGCAGTTGGTGATCCATACCGCCGGCCCGTTCCAGAGTCAGGACTATCGGGTCGCGGAGGCTTGCCTGATTTGTGGTAGCGACTATATCGACCTCGCCGACGGTCGCGATTTTGTCAGCGGCATCGGATGTCTGGACCAGCGTGCCCGCGAAGCCGGTCGACTGCTGGTGAGCGGTGCGTCGAGCGTGCCGGCGCTGAGCAGTGCGGTGGTCGACGCGTTGCTGCCGCGCTTCGGTGCCATGCAGTCGATCGAGCATGCGATCAATCCCGGCAATCGCACACCGCGTGGTGATGCCACGGTGGCCTCGATCCTCGGCTATTGCGGACGGCCGATCCGGATCTGGCGCGATGGTCGCTGGCAGCACGTCTACGGCTGGATGTCCGGCAAGCGACAGGCGTTTCCGTTCGGGCGCCGGCGCGTCGGTGTTTGCGAGGTGCCGGATATGGAGCTGTTCCCGACACGTTACCCGCAAGTGCGCACGGTGTTGTTCCGCGCCGGGCTGGAGTTGCCACTGCTGCAATGGGGTACCTGGTGTGCGGCGTGGCTGGTGCGGCTGGGTTTGATCCGCAATCTCGCCGCGCACGCGCCACGCCTGCGCCGCTTCAGTGAACGCTTCATCCGTCTCGGCTCGGATGTCGGAGGCATGGTGGTGGAGCTTGCTGGTCACGGTATCGATGGTGCACCGTTGCGACTGCGCTGGTGGCTCGATGCGGCGGCAGGCGACGGCCCACAGGTGCCGGTGACACCTGCCGTGGTGCTGGCGCAGCGGCTGGCCGATGGTCTGGTCACGGCGAAGGGCGCGCAGCCATGCATGGGCCTGCTCACCCTGGATCAGCTGGTGGCCGGCTTCGCCGGCTATGCGCTGCGCACCGGGCTGGAGGTGCTGGATTGAATGGAATCAGTCCAGAAAACGAGTGGCGTGCGCGGCGTCAGGCAAACGGCATTGCTCGCGTCGCCCGAACAAGCGATAGCGATGCCGCGCAATCCAGCGATAGGCCGGGTCGCGCAGGAACCGTGGCACGGCACGCAACAAGCCGCTGACGAACGTCCAGCCACCGCCCAGTTGACGCAGCACGCGTGCGATCGCATCCGTATCGGTATAGCCATGGCCGTCCTGCACTAGCAGGAAGGACGACGGGTCATCCGGGGACAGACCATGTGTCCGCAGCAGGTGGCTGCCGTGGTTGCCCTGCATCGCCGCGAGCCGGAAGCGGCCATCACAGTCATGCTGCAGGATGAAGTCGACCCAGCGGCTGCACAGCAGGCAGACGCCGTCGAACACGATGACCGGCCCATCTTCAGTCGCCATCGACAATCTCCAGCCAGCCGCGATAGGCGACCAGGCGGCCGAGCAACGGCAACCGGGTGTCGATGTGGAAAGCGTAGCGGCCGTCCTGTGCGCCACTGCGCGACAGCACCTCGCCGAACACCACGCTTGGCAGTGGCAAACCGAACATGCGCGCACTGCGCAGTTGCCAGTCGATGGTCTTGTCATCGCGGAGCAACTCGAAACACAGCGTGATCGGACCCAGTCGCTCGCTCAGCAGCGGTGAGTTGGTCACGCGATCGAGTACCGAACGCATTTGCTTGCCGGCGAAGCGGCGTGTCCAGATCTCGCGTGTGCCACGGCGCTCGATGGTCACTTCCAATGGTTGTTGCAGGCCGGGCTCTGGCAGTCCCAGCAAGTGCCGCAACCAGCGTATGGGCAGGTTCGTGGCACCTTCCACGTCGGCTGCGCCGCGCGCCAGCACGTGGGGTGCGTTGCCATGCATCTGCTGTACGGGCGTGGCTAGCTGGTGCCAGCGCTCGCCGAGCAAGGCGGGGAACAGGGCCAGGTTCGGGGTCATCACGGGATGATGCCGGCTGCGTTGTGCTGGCGGCAAGCGGGCAAAAGAAAACCCGCCACGGGGGCGGGTTTTCTTGGAGGCATCTAGTGTCGCTGTTGCAGATGCGGAAGCAAGAGCGATCCCGGCCTGCGCCGGGATGATGTTCCGGCAAAGCCGCTCGCGCCAAGCGCGAGCGGGCCGTCACATCACTTGATCTTGCCTTCCTTGTAGAGCACGTGCTTGCGCACGACCGGATCGTACTTCTTGAACTCGAACTTTTCCGGCGTGTTCTTCTTGTTCTTCTGCGTGGTGTA
>Ga0302314_10010565_pt1 | contig 16148 bp, 11 predicted proteins | sample III_Palsa_N2_3_FD_200533 | JGI IMG/M metagenome (GOLD analysis project Ga0302314, IMG submission 200533) | Peat permafrost microbial communities from Stordalen Mire near Abisko, Sweden - III_Palsa_N2_3 | ecosystem: Environmental > Terrestrial > Soil > Palsa > Peat permafrost | place: Sweden... | reverse complement strand
CGCGCCATCAGCCTGACCGCACCGCGACTGTTCCACGACGAGACCCGGCGCGACATCCGCCCCCTGGAACGGCAGGTACTGCGGATCATCAGCGTCGCTGACTTCCTCTCCCTCAAGGTCGCGCCCGCTGCTGGCCAGTCCTGAGCGGGACCCGCGACGACGGCCTGCACCGACCAGGCCACTGAGCCGCGTCCCTTACCAGGTGACAGGCGACAGTTCCTGGTCGCGGCGGCCGTTTCAGAAGGCGATCCGGTGCCAGGTGAGGCCGGCGTCCGTGGTCCGCAGCAGCCAATGGCCGCCGCTGCTCACCACCGCTGAGCCCACCGTCCTGCTCACGTAGGACAGGGAACTCCTATTGCGCCGCCGCTGTAGAAAAGCACCGTCTTCCAGGTCTTCCCGCCATCGGCCGAGCGGTAGAGGAAGTACTCGGCGGCCAGGGTGATCACCGCGCGGCGGCGCGGCGGCACGGCGATCACGCCCCCGACGCCGGCCAGCGGGGCCGGTCCGGTTAGATGCTCGGTCTTGCCGCCGTTCACGGAAAGCAGCACCTCCTTTGCCGTGTGGCCGGCAGAGGACTCGCCGGTGCACAGGAACACCAGGTCGGAGGGGCTGGCCGCGGCGATGCTCTGCAGCCCGTAATTCCCCGGGCAGGCGAACGGGTACTGGTGCCAGTGCACGCCGTCCGCTGTCGCCCGCAGATGCGTGGCGCGGGCGCCGCCCCCGGCGCCCGGGGCGAACCAGGCCGCCCGCCCCGAGGTCGCGAAGGCGGCCAGCGTGGCCGTCATCCGGCCAACCCGCGCCCACGCGTTCCGGCCGGCCGGGCTCTTGTACAGCTCGTCGGGCTTGCCGTGGAACGGATCGGGTGAGACGACGGCATACGTGCTCCCAGAGGAGGCGGCCATCGTCGCGACGCCCCCGCCAAGCGAGGGGATGATGTCACCGCCGAGGAAGATCCTTCTCCAGTGCGCGCCGCCGTCATGGGTGGCGTACAGTCCCGGGCCGTACAGCCACCCGTCCAGCCGGTCGGCGAACACGACGCCCCTGACTGCGGATGACTGGGTAAGGCCGTTGCCCGCGGAGTTGAACAGGCGGACGTCCGGCGCGGTGAGAAAGCGCCAGTGTGCGCCGCCGTCGGAGGTGACGGCCAGCCGCGCCGTGCACGCCCCGCCGCCAGTGCAGCCCGCACCGCCCAGTGCCACGCCCTGGGCGGGTGACCAGAAGCTCGCCGAGACCGGCTCGAAGTTCGCCGGCACGGCCACCGTCGCCTGCCCTCTTCCGGAGGAGGCGGGTGCGGTCACGGCGCCCGCACTGGTGCCGACGAGGACCACTGCGCTCAGCGCCACGGCCGCCGTGACGGCACTCATGAGACGCGTGACATGTGCGCGCATCGGAAGACTCCTTCCCGCCCTACTCCGGGATGGTAGCCAAGCACACCACGACTCTCGCCGCGGCGAACGGCGCGGGCAAGGTGCCAGTGGCCGGCAAAGGAGGGGACCTTTGGCCTAGCGAACACGCAGGCAGAACCACCGCTAGCATCTCGCAGAATGCGGGCCTCATTATCCGCCGATCATGAGGTACGAGTCGGTCCGCTGTCTCTACGCGCGCGATCCCGCCGTGCTGGCGTATGACAGCCGTCCTGTGCCGTTCGCATGGGCGCACCCTGACCCGGCTGTCCGGAGCGTGAGCCAGGGCCCTGACAGCTCGCCGGCAGCGGGCCGCATCGGCGAACCTCGTGCCCGCAGGAAATACTTGGGGACATGACCAGCCTGCGTTACTCCGATTCCATCGTCGTCGCCCGCTCGCCAGAAGCCCTGTACGACATGATCTCCGACGTGACCCGCACTGGCGAGTGGAGCCCAGTCTGCAAGGCCTGCTGGTGGGACGACGGCGACGGCCCCCGGCCCGGCGCCTGGTTCACCGGCCGCAATGAGCTGCCAGAGCGGACCTGGGAGACCCGCTCCCAGGTCGTGGCGGCGGACCGCGGCCGGGAGTTCGCCTTCGCGGTCGGAGGCTCGTGGGTGCACTGGGGCTACACCTTCACTCCCGTGGACGGGGGGACGAAGGTGACCGAGTCATGGGAGTTCCTCCCCGACGGCATCGCCAGGTTCCGCGACCGATTCGGCGACGACGCCCCGGCCCAGATCGCCGACCGGACCGAAGCTGCGCACGAGGGCATTCCCGTCACTCTGGCCGCGATCAAGAAGGCCGCGGAATCAAGGTGAGCCAGCTCGGCTGACACTAGAGCGCGTTTCCTGGATCTTGAGCGGGCCGTTGCAGCGCCAGGTCGTTTAACGGCGGACATTACCGGCTTGTAGGATCTTGGGCCATGTGGAGGCGCAGCTTTCTGATCCTGCATGGCGTGGAGAACCGGCGCCCGGCCGAACACTGGCAGTATGACCTCGCGCAGCGGCTCCGGGAACGGGGCGAGCAGGTCTGCTACCCGCAGTTGCCCGATCCTGACCGGCCAGCGCTCGCTGCCTGGATCGAGGCGATCGAAGCCGAGCTGGGGATGATGCGCGGTGAACGAGTCGTGGTCTGCCACAGTCTGGCGTGTGCAGCGTGGTTCCACCTGGCGGCGGGACGCGATGAGCCTCCCGCCAGCCGGGTGCTGCTGGTCGGCCCGCCGGGGCCGGCCGAGTTTTCCTGGGACGTCATCGCTGGATTCGCACCCGGGGTCCTCGATCTGACCAAGTTGAAGCTCGCCGTGACGACGCCGCGGCTGGCGTGCTCCGACGATGATCCGTATTGTCCAGAAGGCGCCGCGGAGGTCTTCGGCCGGCCGCTGGGCTGCGATGTCGATCTGCTGGCCGGCGCCGGGCATGTGGCCATCCCGGACGGCTACGGACCATGGCCGTCGGTGCTGGAGTGGTGCCTGGACCCCGCCGCACGCCTGAAGGTCAACTGAGCGCGGGCCAGGTCGCTGCGCTGGCCGTGGATCACCTGACGGGGGCGCGTAACCAGATCCTGATCGAGGCGACATCGAGAATGCCCTGGCACCTCCATGATCATCCCGCTCTTCCCAGGCACGCTTACCAACCCATCGGGCCGCTAGATGATGACGGCAATGCATGTGTGCATCTGCACCAAGTGTTGGCCGCCTCCGGTCGATACCGGCAGCCGCGCCGTCGGCCTGCCGCATGCCACGGGTAGCAGCATCCGTTCCCCCACAGATTCCCCACAAGTCCGCGCTCCCGGCGACAGCCCCCACAAGAAACCCACGGACGAAACAGACGGAATGCGCTTGTCGACCTTTGGCTGCCGGTGAGCGAGTATGGGTGAGATGGCTGCCGTAGCCGCCTGGCTGGAATCCGCCGACGGCCTCGATGACGACGAAGTTGCGACGCTATCGACGAACCTGCTGTTCGCAGGCCATGAGACGACGGTAGTGGCAATCGACATGGGCGTCTTGTGCCTGCTGGCCAACCCAGCCGAGCGGCGGGCACTGGCCGACGATCCGGACCAGATCACCCCGACGGGGCCTCAGAGGCCGCTATCGGCTAGAGCGGCATGGGTGGCGGGACCTCGCCTCGTGCTCGGGCCGCGGCGCTTTGGGCCTCGCCTGTGCGCTTTGCTCGCCGACCGTAGGCGATGTTCCAGGCGATGAGAACTCCGGCGACGGCATAGCGCATCACCTTGGAAATGCCCAGGGCGGTGCCGGTAGAGGTCGACTCCACGATGACGATCCGAGCGGCGGCCTCGGCCAGGAACGCCACCCCCCAGACCGCCGTGGTCACCTTGAAGGCGTGGCGGAACCCCCGGTACCGCCACCGGTCGGCGAAGTCACGACCCTTGGGGGTGTCCGCCCCGATGAACTCCACGGCGAAGCGGTACATCAGCGGCCGCCTGGTCCACAGCGATCCCAGGCAGACCGCTCCAAACACGGCGGTGGGCACCGAACCCTCCAGAAGAACGAGGCGGGCATTGCCGCTGGCCAGCCCGAGACCGGTACCCACGGCGATGCCGAGCAGGACCAGGACCGCGACGACGTCCACACGGCGATCATGGGCCATTCCGAGGGCGAGCCCGACGGCCGGGAAGATGCCGCTGAGGACCAGGGCGCTCACCGCGGCGAGGCCGGCCGATCGCAGCAGCGAATAAGCCACCAGAGGTCCCGCGATATCGAACACGGCGATCTTGGCCAGCGGCCAGAACCGTCCACGGTCCGCGGCGGGCGCAACCTCTGCCGGCTCGGTCCCTGCTTTCGGCGATGAGCCGGGTGTCGGCAAGTCATGGGCGGTAGTCACGGGAGTCTCTCCTGTCGACGACAAGGCGTCGAACCCGCGCCGGGGCGACAGCCTGTGGGCGGCCGTCCTGTCGAATCAGGCGTCTCATGGATCAAGCTGCCAAGCCAGCGCTACCGGGGTCCGGAGCAACGCTCCCGGAGGCTGCCCAAGTCGCTAGGCAGAGTCCAACACGGCCACGGGGACTACCCGTCGTGTCGAACTCACCCTACCCAGGTCGAATGGCACTTCTGGACGCCTTTGTCGCCCACTACGTGTAGGAGACCATTTCCGGTAAGTTCCGCCACGAGCATGGGCCGACCCTTCCGCCGATAATGGGACCACCTCCGGGACCCCGCCGACGTCGAAGCCTGTCAGCCTGCGGAGAGTCTGCAACAAGTGCCTCAGTTGGCGATCCCGTGGCGGGACGCCCGCGTCCCATGATCGCGCCGGGAGAAACCGCGGCGGGTGCCGCACGACTCCGCCGGTAGCGGATAGCGGTGAGGCCGCCCCGAACGGGCTGATCTGTGCTTGATAGGGCGATGGCGGCCGCCCTCGGAGAGATGTAAATATTCGACGATCGGCGCGCTCCGCAGTGTCCGTAGCCTTGAGCCGCTGTCACCCTCCGTGGTGATGGGCGGCCCGGGCATGGGGCGCGATGACTGGGATCCTGGTGCGTGACCTGGGGACGGACATGCTTACGGTGATCGCCGGTGAGGGTATCGAAGGCGACTGACCCCGGCATCTCGCCACGCAGCTCTGACGAACGCCTTGTCCAGGGCGACCAGCCGCGGGCAGTGGCCCTTGGCACTGGAGTACAGGGCGTTCGCGGCGGCGAATTGCCAATCATCATGCCTCCACTTTGGGATGATTCGAACCAGGTTGATGGTCTCGACGTTGATAGGGATAGGTACGCCCCGGGTTCGGGGTCCGTTATCTGGCGACTAACGGGAAACGATGGCTGGCCGTGGCTCCGCCGGCGGAGAGGGAACAGACGGCGGATGGCCGACCTGAAGGTTGACTGCAAACTGCTTTGACGATGAACAGTTACCGCTTACTGGGCTAAGGGGCCAGGCGTGTCTGACCTGATCGTGGACTACCAGGTGCTTGAGCAATCCGAACAGTTGCTTGCCAGGCTGCACCAGCAGGTCAGCGCCGGCACGGGAGCGTCCGTCGCGGAGGATGCCGACTGGGGATTCGGCGGCGTCGTGTCCGCCATGGGCGGGTTTTACGGCGACTGGTCCTATCACCGGCAGCAGATCCTGGGCCGGATAGAAACGCTGCACACGATGACCCGCCAGTCCCGTCAGGCGTTCCAGGGCGCGGACGACAAGCTCGCCAGCCAGCTAGCGAGCGTCGGCACTGCGGCCGCTAAGAGGTGATGATGTGGCACTCAGGCCATACGACTGGTCCCCGCTCGGGCTCGACTCCGACCCGGTGCCCGGCAACCCGGAGACGGTGAGCGCGGAATCACGCCGCCTTGGCCAGACGGCGCAGGAACTGCGCACGCAGATCACGATGCTGCAGAAGATCGCGAGCGACACCACGCTGAAGGGTCGGTACGCCGGCACCCTGCGCGCGCACGCACAGCAGCTCTCGCAGGACCTGGGCAAGGTCGCAACCCGCTATGAGAGCGTGGCGGACGCGACGGGTGCGTGGTCAGGGAACCTCGCGGAGGCGCAGGCCGCGTCGCTTAGCGCGCTCCGCATGGCGGAGAGCCCTTACGAGCAGCTCCGGCGGCTGCAGGCACCCCAGCAGCCGCCGGCGAGCGCCTCCGCGGCCGCGCAGCAGCAGTACGCTGCGGACAAGCAGCAATACCAGCAGGCGCAGTCGTCCGCGCAGGCAGCGATGACGAACGCGCAGCGCCTACTCGGCCAGGCCACGGGCAACCGTGACACGGCGGGCGCGACGACCGCGCGGAAGATCGGCGACGCGAGCCACGATTCCCTCGCCGACAGCTGGTGGGATCAGTTCAAGCAGCTGATCAGCGGCATCGCGAATAACCTCAAGACGATCGCGACCGTCATCGGCTACATCGCCACGGCCTGCGCCATCCTCGCGGTGATCCTGACCGGGCCGCTCGCCCTGGTGTTCCTGCTCCTCGCCGGCGGGCTGCTCCTCACCGAACTTGGCATCCATACCGTGCTGGCCGCCACCGGCAACGGCTCCTGGATCGACGTCGGCCTGGACATCTTCGCGCTGGCCACTCTCGGCTACGGCGGCGCCCTCGACGCGGGCGCCGAGTCACTTGAGGAGACCGCGGAGGAAGCCGGCGTTGAGTCCGTTGAGGAGAGCCAGGGCTTCTTGGGCGTAGCCGAGCAGTTGTCGGAACGGGCTTCCGAACTGGAGGAGATCGCCAAGGAATTCGGGGAAGAAGAGGTGATGAAGCTGGCTGACGACGCCCGAGGTATCGCAAGCGATCTGAAAGGCGTGGCGAAGAATCTCGGCAAGAAAGACATAGAAGAGTTCGTAGAGAAGATCGAACGGAACCAAGTGGCATTCAAGACCGTTAAGGCCGTGATAGGGCACGGCAGCAGCGGCACAGGAAATGCACTCGATGTCGTAACCGGGCTTGCCAAGCGGTTCCCTAATGTCGAAAATATCACCCAGTCGCTGAAGGGTGTCCAGCAGATCGGGCTGAAGAACGCCATCACGTTCATGAGCGGTACAACGGCTGACGCGACCGACAAGACGCTGAGCCTGGCCTCCGACTCCTACAACCACCTCAAGGACCACGCGACCTGGGCACTCCCGGCGGACATCGGCATCCCGGTCGTCACGGCCGCCGAGCTTTTCGGGCCGACCGACTTCATCCTGCACACGACCGAGTTCGCAGACAAGTAACCAGAAACCAGCGCCCCGCGCAGAAATGGAGCCGGCTAGTGAGCTTTGCGGGACTAGAAGCCGAACGCTTCATGCAGAGTGAGGCCTTTCGCGCTTCTTACCAAGGGATTAGCAGGAAGGCCACATACGAAGCCGACGAACGAGAATATGACGGCGCTAACTGGGCGTTGCTGCCACCGCCGGCGACATCGGCCGAGAGCGAACGGGCGACACCAGTGCTAGCGCAGGGGTTTGCGAAGATCGCCCGCGCGCGCGGCGGAGCCCCGGTAGACCAAGCCGTGAAGGCGATGCTGGCGATACGTGAAGACCTGTACATGAACTGGGTGGGTCAGTACATGTACTTCTACATGGGACCGCCCCGGTACCGTCCTCTTCCGGTGATGCTCGGGATCTGGCAGATGATGGACGCACGCGATGAACAGCTGCAGATGCTGGCCGGATACGGAACCCAGGACCTGGTCGAACCGCCGGTCCTTGAGGATTTCTACACCGAGCACCTGGGAACCGGGGCAAAGGTCTGGTGCGTCCAGAAGGCCGAGAAACGCCGTAAGGCAGTAGTCGGGCTGCTCGGTTACGCCTGGCGGTCTGAGGAACTGGAGACCGACCTGCACCTGCAGACGATGTGCCCCGATCTCGGCTGGCTACAGGGCGCCATGCCGGGAATCGACGAGTTCGCGCGCGCCATCCGGATAGTCCCGAAAAGCGATGGCGGCTAGCGGCTACCGCCTTGTGCTGCCACCAGGCTGGGTACAGGTCCCGGTCAGGGACGCGGCACCGGGCACGGCGCACGAGGTGATCTCGACCGCATTCAGGAAGCCGCCGGAAGGGATTCCGCGCGACGCGTTCACCAGCGCCCGGATCGAACTGGAACGTCGCCTTGAGCGGATGATCCGCAAGGCGAAGACCAACGGCGGCCTGGAACTCTTCCTGGCATGCGGTCACGCCTACGCCAACCCTGTCCCGGCGTCCTTCCTGATCGCCGAGGGCTCGTTCGGCGGCGCCTGCGACGACCCCCTCGCGGTGGTCACCGCTATCGCCGAAGGAGCGGCCAGGGATGGCGGCAAGCCCGGGCAGTTGACGGTACTGGACGGCGCGCCCGCCGCCCGTGTCGAGCGGATCACCGCCCCGGAGGCCGCCGGCGATCAGGCCTCGCTGCGGGTCGAGTACACCATCCCCGTCCCCGGCGGCGCCGGCCGGTGGATGGTCATCACCTTCTCCACCCTCGGCGACGGCAACCCGTCCGGCGAGTACGCCAACCTTCTCGCCGAGCTCTTCGACGCAATCATGTCCACATTCCGCTGGACCTGACGGTCGCGCCCGGTAGGCCCGTCCGCCGCCCGCGTTAGCCAGCGGGGACGGTGCGGCTACGTGCTGCCGGCTGGCCGCGCCCCGGGTGCCCTGGTCGTTATTTCGGCCGCGAGCCGAACGAGCGGAAGAACGCCGGGCCTGGTGATCCCAGGCCGGTGACCATGTCATAACCGGGGCCGCAGGGAAGCGTCTTGAGGGCGCCGCACTGGCCCATCGTCGACAGGATGATCGCACCGTGGTCGAACGTCCCGGTGAGCACCGCGGCCACCGCCTCGGTGTACCCGCGGCCTTGCGGGCTGCTCGTCACGTCGTGGAACGCGGCCGAGTGCGCGGCGCGGTACAGCAGCGGGTTGGCGAAGCCAAGCCGCTTCCCGCCGCGGCCCTGAATCAGGTCGGCCTCGAATCCGGCGAACGCCGGGGCGGACAGGCTGGTCCCGCCGACGACCTCGTCCTCGAACCTGGTCTGGGTGCCGGTCCCGACGGAGATCGTCAGGCCGACCTGGTAGCCGAGTTGGGCGTCGCCGAACGCGGACACGTCAGGCACGGCGCGCATCCGCTTGCCGTGCCAGGTGTTACCGCTGACCACGCCGTCCTGGTAGCCGGGCTCGGCGAACTGCTTGGACACGCCGCCGGTGCTGCCGCCGCCCGCCGATCCTGGCGGTGCCGGGCTCCAGGACTTGCCGTTCGCGGCCAGGAAGGTCTCTTCCGAAGACCACCCGGTCTCCCACAGGGCATTGCCCGCGGCCCCGATGGCCAGGCTCGTGCCGCCGACGGCCGTGATCCACGGGTCAGAGGATGGGTACTGCACGCCAAGCACGTTGCTGAAGTCGCCGGAGGCGAAGTCGACCGTGATGCCCTCGGCCGCGGCCCGCTCAAGCACGCCTTCCCATGACCTGATCACGCTCGCCGGAGCCGACGTGGCCTGATACTCATCCCACGAGCTCGTCACCACGTCGGCCAGGCGACGCTGCACCACGGTGTCAAGCGCGTCGAGCAGGATGTCGCCGGTGACCTGACCGCTGCCGACCACGAAGTCCACCTTGGCGGCCGGCGCCATCCCGTGCACGGCCTCGATGTCGAGGGAGTCCTCGTCATCGTCAAAGCCCGAATCCGCCTCGTCGTAGGCCGAGAACTGGCCACGGGCGAACGGCGGGAAGCCCCGCTGCCTGGCCCACCGGTTGGTGTCGCCGAGCGCCGTCGAGTCGGGGCTCTCGCTGATGACCGCCACGCTGGCCCCGGCCCCGGTGAGCCCGGACTTGGTCGCACCATAGGCGTCGCGCAGCTGGGCCGGCTGGTAGCCGCACGGCGCCCAGGTGAGCGTCCGGCCGTAGGCCTTGGGCAGGCCGGTGGCCTTCTTCTGCCCGTAGTAGGCCGAGCACTTGGCGGCGACCGCGGCCGCCGCCTGCGAGCCGGGCACCGTCGCGGCGGCCGCCCGCAGCGACTGGTGCGGGCTGAGCGGTACCACCGCCGTGCTCACCCGGATGGTGGTGATGGCACCGGCGACCGCGGCCGGCACCGACAGGGGCCGGCTGGGCACCACCTGCGCGGCGCTGCCCGCGGGGTGGCCGAGCGCCAGGCCCGCCCGCAGCGTGGCCTCGGCCCTGGCCGTCGTGCCCATGGCGGTGATGACGAAGCCGTCGTCACCGGTGACGGCCAGGCCGGCGCCGCTCAGCCAGCCGCGGACCGCGGCCCGCTGCGCGGCGGTCGCGCCGAAGCGGGCCTGTACCTGGGCCGGGCTGAGGTAGCGACCGTAGTCCGGGCTGGCCGGGTCGGAAACGGCCGTGGCCACCGCGGCCAAGCCAGCCTGGTCCCGGCCGACGAACACGCTGAGCCGCACCCGGCTGCCCGCCGCCAGCGCCTCGAGCGGGCCCGACCCGGACACGGGCGCCGTACTCGCGATCGCCACCCGGCCGCTGTCGCCCTGGGTGGCTGCCCCGGCGGTGGCGGCCCCGGCGGCTGACGCGCCGGCCAACAGCACGGACGCCGCGGTTATGGCCAGGGCCGTACTGAGGCTGACGCGCATCGGCTTCCTTCTTTTCGGTAGCAAGTTCGGTGCCTGCTCCCAGTCGAGTATGGACAATGTCGCCTCCTGGCTGGCGGGACAGGCTTCCTCGCCTGCGACCCGGTCTCCACGCTGTAGTAGTCGATTCACCGCCAAAGCGTTCAGCCCTCCCGCTGCTGCCCGTCAAGCTCACGCAACAGCGCGAGCTTGCCCGGCAGGTGCTTCCTGCTGGGAAATGGGGGTAGTGCGCGCAGCGCCCAGCGGGTCGGCCGGCCATGCTGCCTGGCAGCGAGTCCGAGTGGTCCGAACGAGCGGATGGTGACTCCCTCAGCCACGCAGTCTCCGTACCGTGCGGGAGCGATGGTCGTGCTAAACCGTCCCCGGCCGCCCGGGGCGATGCGCAGCGCGGCCCGGGCGGCCGCGCGCCGACCGACGGCGGCCAGGCATCCCGCACCTGGGCGCGCAGCGGGCGGCGGCTGGAGTTGACGATCGTCGTGGTGACCGTGGCGGGCTCGCCGAGGCGGACCCGCGTGTCGCCGGTGCGCTGCTGTCCTCACTCGGAAAGCGACAGGACCTGCGATGCCGTCCGACAGCCGGCTGTCGTGAGTTCGAGGTTCGCGAGCGAGGCGATGTGCGCTTCCTCGGTCGCCGCTGCAACGCAGTCGCTCACCGGATGCACGACCAGTCCGCAATCGGTGCCGTGGCGTGCTGTCTGCTCAACCGTCAGGTTAGTCGCGACACCAGTCACGAAGATGGTGACGATACCGCGTGCTTGCAGCCATCGCAGCAAGTCGTTCCCAGCCAAGCCGGACAGCTTCTGGTTATCGAAAACGTGCCCCTCGGAGGCCAGCGGCAGCATCTCCCCGATCAACTGCGCCCCAGGAGCTTCTGGCCGGAATGCCTCCTGCGAATCGCCGACAGCGTTCATGAAGGCCGTATTGCGTACCAGGGTGCCTTCACCTGGCGGAATGACGAACCGCGTGAAGAGCAGCGGCACTCCCGCGCCGAGCATGGCCGCGTGGAACCGGGCAGCCCGCTCCACGACGCCGCTGCGCGCCACCGGCCCCGCGAGCATCCCGCCGAAAAAACCTTCCTGCATGATGACGTTGACCTGCCAGTGCAAGGCCACGACCGCGGCATGCGGCGATTGTCGTTGGTTCATGACCGTAACCGTGCCCGCACCCATTCGCACCTGTCAACCGAGCGGATTGCGCGGGCGCTTCCCTTAAAGATTTCTAATGGCGAGGGTTGCAGAAGGATGAAGATTCCTGGCCAGTGAGCCTTTTTCACGACCGATCCCGGCACCCGGCCACGCAGCGCCAGGGCAGCTGGCCCGCCCTGCCGGTTCTGGATTCTGCCCGCAGCATCGTCTGGGGGCGGTCAGTCTTCGTCGTCGTCGGGGTCGGCTGGGTCTGGGTCCAGGGCGGGCACGTAGAGGGTGGCGTCCGTGCCCAGCGGCGCGTGCCTGGTGGGGTGGAAGCCCAGGAGCTCGGTGACCAGGGCCTCGTTGTCCTTGAAGCCCGCCGTGGCGTCGATGAGCTGCCGGCCGTCCCACAGGAGCAGCAGGGCGCTGGTGGTCCTGGTGACCTTGTCGTGGAACAGGTCGTAGTGCGCGATCATCGGGACGGTGGCGGTGGTGACCCACAGATCGTGGCCGGTCATGAACAGGTCCAGATCGAACTTGACGGCCAGGCCGAACAGGTCCGGCTTGTACCGCTCGTCGATGCCGACGAACGCCTCATCCAGCGCGATCAGCCGCGGGCAGTGGCCCTTGGCGCTGGAGTACAGGGCGTTCGCCGCGGCGAACAGCGGCAGGTGGATCGCGGCTGATTTTTCCCCGCCGGACATGACGGAGTGCCTGGCCCGTGTCAGGCGCTGCTCGCCCTCCCCCGGGGTGATCAGGACCAGCTCGAACGCATGCCAGCTGCGGTAGTCCAGGACGACGGCCAGGGCCTCCCGGTAGGTCGCCCTCGGGCGGCCGGCACGGTACCCGCGGATCATGTCCCGGATGAGACCTCTCAGCTCGGCCAGGCGCTCCGGGCCTGGCTGGTCGCGGTCGAGCAGGCGTGATGCTGCCCGCCGGGCCTCGATGGGAACCAGACTGTCGGACCTGTCGGACTGACCCCAGCGGATGCCGACCGCGATGCCGCTCGACATGGGCTTGGACCGCATGTCCGCGTTCATCTCGCGGGTGAGGTCGCGGGCGGCGATGACTCTTGTGTGGATCTGGCCGGCGAGGGCGGCGAGCAGTTCGTCCTCAAGGACCTTCCGCTCCCTGTCCTCAAGGAGGACGCCCTGGTCGGCGGCGCGCTCGGCGATCCGCGTGGCGAACTGGGCGACGGGCTTGCGGCCCTCGTCGTCGATGACGGCGACGGTGACGATCGCGCGGGGCTCCCAGTCGACCCGGTAGTCCTCCTCGCAGGCGGCCAGGGCGTCGGTGAAGTCCTTGAGAGCCACCGACATGCGGTCTTGAGTGTTCTTCAGCACCCCATCGGTGACCTGACGGCCCCCTGTCGTGGCGGCCGCAAAGGCGTCGAGAATCACGCTGACGGCCTCGGGCAACGCGCTCCTGACCGCACCGTCCGCACCGTCCGCACCGTCCGCACCGTCCGCACCGACCGCGACAGCCGCGACAGCCGCGACAGCCGCGTCGCCGGTGAGCTGTGCGGCGAGGTCATCGCTCGCCGCTTCGGCGTCCGGCCAGGCCGACGGATCCGGCCAGGCGAGCGGGGTCGTGACGCCGATTAGAGGTCGCAGGTCGGGGCGGGCGAGCTCACCGAACGCCATCGCCTGCTCGTAGAGCTGGCCGACCGCCTCCGTGAGCGACTGGCGCTCGTTGCGCACGTCGCTGTCGGCCGCGGTGACCTTGTCATGTTCGTCCCTAGCCCGCTTGTCGTGCTGTTCGTAAGCCCGTTGTGCCGTTTTGAGTTCGCGTTCCGTCTGCCTGATCTGTTGGAGTACGTGCTGGACATCGACCTGGAGCGCCTCCTCGAGGGTGCGAAACTCCTCCTCGAGGGCGGCCTGGAACCGCTCGGCCTCGTCGAGGGCTTTCTGGGCGTCGGCGTATTCGGAGCGCTGACGTTCGGCGGCCTCGGTGCGCTCGGCCAGGTCCTCCTCCGCGCGGGTCAGGGTGACACGCTCGGTGTGCAGGGCGGTCGCCGCGTTCTCGAACTCGGCGGCGGCGCGGGTGATCGCGTCTACCTGCTCGGAGTCGGTGGGCATACGGCGCTCGGCGGCGGCCTGGCGGAGCTGGCGGGTCCTTGCGTCGGCCTCGGCGACCGCTGTGTCCAGCGTTGCTTGTGTGGCCGCCATGTCATCCCTGGCCCGGGTGAGCAGTGCGGACTGTGTGCTTGCGGCATCGGCGGCCTTGGCGACCGGGCGAGTGTCGGGGAGCTCGCGGCGGGCGCTGCCGAAGTCCTCGAGGAGCGTTGTGGCGTGGTCGAGGTCGGTTTTGATGCGCTGCTCATCGGCGGCTGCCTCGGCGATGAGTTCGTCCTGCTCGGCGAGGCGGATCCGGCGGCGGCTGGCTCGGTTGGTCGCGCCGATGTATTCCGGGGCGCTCTTGGGGCGGGCACCGACGTGGATGCCGTAGCTGAACTGGGCTTTCGTGGAGATGATGGTGCCCTGCTGCGTGCGCGCCCGTGCGGTGGCGGCCACTGGCGCGTAGCCGAAGACGTAGTCGACGCCGCGGGATGCGGGGCGGGCCGGAATGTCAGACCCGGATGTCATGATGTCGTCAGTGAGGGTGATGGAGCGGAGCACGGCGACGATGACGTCGCAGGGAACGTGTTCCTGATCCTCGGCGATGAGGACATCGGCGAGGGTCTTGGCACCGCTTGAGGCAGCACCGGGGCCGGCACCGGTAGCGCTGCCCGCGGCGGTGAGAATTGGGAATACGGTGGGAATGAGGTAGCCGTCGGCTTCGACGGCTTCGAGCGCGGTCCTGGTCAGCGCCGGATCTGGGTGCACCCAGGCGGTGAGCAGGCCCGCGCCGTAGAGACCACCCTCAATCGCGGCGGCGGTTTCGTCAGGGACGTCGGGGGCGAACCGGACGAGCTGCCAGAGCGGGGCACCGGGGCGGGCCTCGCGAGTGGCTGGGCGCAGGTCACTCGCGGGGGGCGCGTCGTCCTGCTCGGCCGCGATGACGTCGCGCTCGGCTTGCAGGTCCGTCAGACCTTTGCTCACCTCGCGGAGCGCGGTGTCAAACATAGTGCGAGCCGCGATCGCGGCGGCCTGGCGCGCGGCCGTCCGTTCGTCGTACACCTCGGCGAGGCTGGGCATGCCGGGGTCGCCGATCAGCTCGAGCGCGCTTGCTAGGGCGTCGGAGTCGGCGTCGGTGGCTACTTCGGTGGGGGCAGCCCAGCGGGTTGACCAGGCTGCCAGGCCGTCGGCGGCGGTCTTGCGGGCTTGTGCCAGGCGGGCGGCGGCGGCGTCGGCATCATGCTGCTGGCGTTCGAGGACCGCGAGCTTGCGGGTCAGTTCCTGCTCTGCGTAGGTGCGTCTGGCCCTGGCGTCGCGGATCGCCTCAAGGAGGCGGCGGATCTCGCCGATGTCGTCGCGGCGGGCGGCTACCCGGGCGCGGGCGGTTGCCATCAGGTCGTCGCCGGCGTCGACGGGGCCGAAGCCGTCGTCGGCGATGCCGGAGCGCTGGGCGGCGTCGGCCAGGTCGGCGGCGTGCCTGGCGGCGGCGGCGCGCGAGTCGGCGGCGCGGCGGGTGAGCCTGCCGACCGCGCTGACGGCCTCCTCGACGCGGCGGCGGTCGGTGTCAAGGCGGCCACGCTGTCGGGCGACCTCCTGGGCGCGGGCCGCCACCTCGCGGCGCTTGTCCTCGATCCGGCCCTGGGCCTTGTACTCCTCGGAGTTCTTCAGGCCGGCCAGGCGGCCTTGGAGCGTCTCGCCTTCGGTTCTGCTCGCGTCCCGTTCGGCCTCGGCATCCCGCTCCGCCGCGACGGCGCGGCGGCGGGTCTCGGCGGCGGTCCCGAGCCGTTTCGCGTGGTCGGCGGCTCCGTCTGCCCGTGCCTGAACCCGGTCAAGTGCGTACTTCACATGCGAACGGAGGTAAGCCTCATAGTGCGTCCTGAATTCCCCCACGGCCACGTTGGCGGCGGTGAGATCGTCGAAGAGCTTCTGCACGGCGGCGAGGTTCTCGAAGTCGCGGGCGGCCTGCTGTATGAGGTCGTCGTCGACCGGGGACAGGCCGGAGGCCAGCGTGTCCGAGACCTTGGCCGGGTCGAGGTCCTTGGCGAGCAGCGGGCGGCGCAGGGCGAGCAGCAGGTCGAGGAGCTGGGCGTAGCGCTCCCGGCCGAGGCCGAAGAGGCGGTTGTCGACCAGGTCCCTGTACTCGGTCGCGGTCCGCCGCCAGGCGTCCGGCTCGAGGACGGCGCGGAGCTGGCGTTCTGTCAGCGGGCGGGAATCCGCCGACAGCAGGCCAAAATCCACGCCGAGGCGCTTGCCCGTGACGAAGAACGACATCCGCACGCCGTCGGAGTTCCGATGCGCCCGCATCCCGATGATGAGCGTCACGGTCTCCGCGCTCGTCCGCGCGCCGGGGAGACAGCAAAACTCCATCCAGACGTAGCCGTACTCGGATTCCTGGCCCCGGTAGAGCAGGTTGGACTTCATCGTCCTGTTCTCGCCTGAGAACGGGTCGAGACGCCGGGAGTCGGCCACGCCGTCGAGGACAAACGGGAAGAGGACCTCGAGGGCCTTGGTCTTGCCTGAGCCGTTGTGGCCGCGGAGGGCGAGACGGCCGTCGGCGAACGCCCACTCCTCGT
>Ga0302314_10010560_pt1 | contig 16149 bp, 12 predicted proteins | sample III_Palsa_N2_3_FD_200533 | JGI IMG/M metagenome (GOLD analysis project Ga0302314, IMG submission 200533) | Peat permafrost microbial communities from Stordalen Mire near Abisko, Sweden - III_Palsa_N2_3 | ecosystem: Environmental > Terrestrial > Soil > Palsa > Peat permafrost | place: Sweden... | reverse complement strand
ATGACGACGATCGACACGTTTAATCCCGCGCGCGAGGTCCTGAATCAGGCCGCTGAGCTGCGACCCGTCAACTTCTTTGAGCTCGACCTGCCGTTGCAGGAGGCACTCGAGCGTGAGGGGGGCGCTTGGGGGGTTGATCGGGCGCGTGAAACCGGCGCCGTTGCGGGTAGCGTCGAAGGACTTGATCACGCGATCCGGGCCGAGCGCAACGAGCCGATCCTCCGCACCCATGACCGCCAGGGTCGGCGGATCGACCAGGTCGAGCTTGATCCAAGCTGGCACTGGCTGCTGCGCGGCGCGATCGAACGGGGAATGTCCGGCCTGCCCTGGCGTGAGCCGCGCATCGGCGCCCACGTCGTCCGCGCGACGATTTTCATGCTGTGGGGCAACCTCGATGATGGCGTGATGTGCCCGGTCTCGATGACCTACGCGGCGGTGCCGGCGCTACGTGACGGCTCGCCTGAGCTCGCCGCCGAATGGGAGCCGCGGCTGACCGCTCCTGACTACGACGGCGGGGCGCTTGCCGGAATGGCGATGACCGAGCGCCAGGGAGGCTCCGACGTGCGCGCCAACATCACCCGCGCGCACGACCTCGGCGACGGTAACTGGGAACTGCACGGCCATAAGTGGTTCTGCTCCTACCCGCCCTGCGACGTATTCCTCGTGCTCGCACAAGCCGGGGCCACCGGCAACGCGCCAAGCTGCTTCCTCGTCGAGCGCGGCCCGGGGATGGAATTCCAGCGGCTCAAGGACAAGCTTGGAACCCGCTCGCTGCCCAGCTCCGAGGTGGAGTTCCATGGCGCGCGGGCGCAGCTCGTCGGCGAAGAGGGTCGCGGCGTTCAGGCGATCATCCGGATGGTCAACCACACGCGGCTTGACTGCATGCTCGGTGCAACCACCGGCTACCGGCGCGGCACGGTCGAGGCGATTCACCACGCCCGCCACCGCCAAGCGTTCGGCTCGCTGCTGGTCGACCAGCCCGCGATGCGCAACGTGCTCGCCGACCTGGCGCTCGATTCCGAAGCGGCGACGGTGACCGCGCTGCGTGCGGCCCGCTCCTACGACGACGGTGAGGATGCCGCCGCGTTCCGCCGCTTCGCCACGGCGGTGATGAAGTATTGGCTTTGCAAGCGCGCGCCGAACCACGCGGCGGAGGCCCTCGAATGCCTTGGCGGCAACGGCTACGTCGAGGATTCACGGATGCCGATCCTCTATCGCGGCGCGCCGCTCGGCTCGATCTGGGAAGGCTCCGGCAACGTCGCTGCGCTTGACGTGATGCGGGCACTGGTCAAGGAGCGTGAGGGACTTCCGGCGTTCCTGGCCGAGGTCGAGCTCGCCGCGGGCGCCAACAAGCATCTGGACGCCCACCTCGGGCAGGTCAAGCAACAGCTCGCCGGCCTGCTGGCCGGCGAAGATCCGCAGTTCGGCGCACGGCGGTTCGTCGAGGACCTTGCGCAGGCACTGCAGGCGTCGCTGCTGATCCGCTACTCGCCGGACTACATCTCCGACGCGTTCTGTGCCGCTCGGCTTGGCGGTCAGGGCGGTCGGGCCTACGGCACGCTGCCGGCGAGCGTCGACGCCAAGGCGATCATCGACCGCGCCTACCCGGTCTGATCGATCCATGTCGAGCGGCGATGCGGTGGTCGTCGAGCAGGACGGGGAAGTCTGGACGGTGATCCTGGCCCGTCCCGAGCGGCGCAACGCGGTCGATGGGCCGACCGCCAGAGCGCTAGCCGAGGCCTTCCGTGCGTTTGACGCCGACGCCGGCGCAAGCGTCGCGGTTCTCTACGGCGAGGGCGGGACATTCTGCGCCGGTGCAGATCTGAAGTCCCTCGGGACGCGAGACAGCAACGCGATGACTCCCGTCGATGCCGGCGATGGCCCGATGGGGCCGACGCGCCTTCGGCTCAGCAAGCCGGTGATCGCGGCGATCGAGGGTCACGCGGTCGCCGGTGGGATTGAGCTGGCGCTGTGGTGCGACCTACGGGTCGCGGCCAGCGACGCGGTCCTTGGCGTGTTCTGCCGCCGCTGGGGGGTGCCGCTGATCGACGGCGGCACGGTGCGGCTGCCGCGGCTGATTGGCGAGAGCCGGGCGATGGATCTGATCCTCACCGGCCGGCCGGTCTCTGCCGAGGAGGCACATGCGATCGGCCTGGTCAACCGGCTTGCCGCGCCGGGTCAGGCGCGGGCCGCGGCCGAGGCGCTCGCGCGGGAGCTCGCGGCGTTTCCACAGACCTGCATGCGTGAGGACCGTCTCTCGATGCTCGAGCAGTGGCACAGCGACGAGATCGGTGCGCTGGCAGTCGAGTACGGCCACGGACTCACCTCGCTACAGGAAGTCCAAGCCGGCGTTGAGCGTTTCCGCGCTGGTGCCGGACGCCACGGTTCGTTCGCCGACGAAGCCTAGGCGGGGTTAGGGCTGGGGCTGAGCCGGCAAGCCAGCCCCAGCAACGGAGCGCTAGGCGAGCAACGCCCGGCCGATGATCTGCTTCATGATTTCGTTGGCGCCGGCGTAGATACGGGTCACGCGAGCGTCGGCGTAGAGCCGTGCGATCGGGTATTCGAGCATGTAGCCGTAGCCGCCGAACAGTTGCAGGCAGCGGTCGATCACGCGACCTTGGACGTCGGTCGCGAACAGCTTCACCTCGGCCGCGCGCTCGGGGGTCAGGTGGCCGTTGACGAGCGCCATCGTCGACTCGTCGAGAAACGCCTGTGCAGCGTCGACCTCGGTCTTACAGGCGGCCAATTCGAAGGCTGTGTTCTGGAAGCTGGCGAGCGGCTTGCCGAACGCCTCGCGTTCCTTCACGTATTCGACCGTCATCCGCACCGCGGCGTGGGCGGTACCGACCGCCGTGACGGCAACGCTGAGCCGCTCCTGTGCCAGGTTGTGGATCATCTGGCCGAAGCCCTGGCCCTCGGCGACCAGCAGGTTCTCGACCGGTACGCGGGCGTCATTGAAGAACAGCTCGGCGGTGTCCTGCGAGTGCAGACCAATCTTCTCGAGGTTGCGGCCGCGGTCGAGGCCCGGCGTGTCGCCCTCGATCACCAGCATGCTGATGCCCTTGTGCCGCTCGCTCGGGTCCGTTTTGACGGCGGTCACGATCAGGTCCGAGTTGATCCCGTTGGTGATGAAGGTCTTGGCGCCGTTGACGACGTAGTGGTCGCCATCACGCACCGCCTTGGTCTTGATTCCCGCCAGGTCGCTGCCGGCGCCCGGCTCGGTCATCGCGATCGCGGTGATCTGTGTCCCGTCGGCGATCCCGGGCAGCCAGCGCTGTTTCTGCTCGTCGTTGCAGTACTCGAGGAAGTAGGGCAGGCAGACGTCGTTGTGCAGCGTGACGCCGACCGCAAGGCCGCCGAGCGAGAGACGGAACAGCTCCTCGCCGAGCACGACGTTGAAGCGGAAGTCATCGACGCCGGCGCCGCCGTACTGCTCCGGGATCTGCGTGCCGATGAAGCCGTTGGCGCCCGCCTGGGCGAAAACGTCGCGGGGGACGATCCCGTCGCGCTCCCACTGATCGAAGTGCGGGGCGAGCTCCTTCGTCGCCCAGCGCCGGACGCTCTCACGGAAGTCCTGGTGGGTGTCGTCGAAGATCGCGCGGCGGGTGGGGGAGTCAACGATGCTCACAGGTTTCTCCTATGCAGTGGTTGAGCCGTCGAGGATTGTCTTGGTGACGAGCTCAGGGTTATCCCAGGCGGGCACGTGCCCGCAGTCACGCAGCAGCACGTAGCGGGCGGAGGGGATCTCGGCCAGCGCGCGTGGCGCTTGGCGCGGAAGCAGCAGATGGTCGTGTTCGCCCCAGGCGATCGTCACCGGCACGTTGATCTCCTCCCCGCCGCTGAAGCGATCGATGCACAGAGCGCCGAGCGTCGGCCAGAACCAGGTCGCGTCGGCGACCCCTTGCACGCTCAGCACCGCCTCGTCCGGCTGCATCTGCGCCGGTTTGCCGATCAGGCTCGAGAGCGTGAGTTTGCGGCCGAAGGGGGTTCTCATCGCTTTCGGCGCCAACGGGCGCCCCGCCTTCGCCAGTGTGCGCGTCACAACCAGCGACGCCAGCTCAAAGGCACGCTCGGGCGCGACATGAAAGCCTGCGGGCGACAGCCCGGTCGCCGAGCGCACGACACCGCGCCGGGCCATCTCAAGCGCCAGCCAGCCGCCCATCGAGTTGCCGGCCACATGCGGGCGATCAATCCCCAGCGACTGCCAGAACTCGACGAGCATGTCGGTCATCGTGGGAATCCCGGGCTTGGTTCCCTGCGGTGGGCGCGGCGAGGCGCCGAAGCCCGGGACGTCTAGCGCAATTACGTCCCGATGTTGCGCCAGCGCATCGATCACTGGTGACCACATCTGCCAGCGCGACCCAATCCCGTGGATCAGCACAAGCGGCTCGCCGGAGCCGCGCCGGACGTAGTTGATGTCGACGGCCATGTTGAGGAGCGAAACCTACTCCTCGCCGCCGTGAAGCGAGGCTCCCGGTGCCCCGGCCGCACCCGGCTCCCTACTAAGGCGCGATACCGTTATAGGAACCGGCACACACGCCCCGGGCCGTGTTTGGCGTGAAGCAAGAGGGAGAACTCTCACCGATGTCAGCCACGATCAGCGAATCCACCACCAGCACCGCGACGCTCCAGGAACAGGCGCGCCGCCACCTGTGGATGCACTTCAGCCGGATGGGCGCATACGACGCCGAGCACGAGATCCCGATCATCGTCCGCGGCGAGGGCTGCTACGTCTGGGACGAGCACGGCAAGCGCTACCTGGACGGCCTCTCATCGCTGTTCTGCACGAACATCGGCCACGGCCGTCAGGACATCGTTCAGGCCGGCGCCGATCAAGCCGCCGAGCTCGGCTACTTCAACAACTGGTCCTATGCGCATCCGCGTGCGATCGAGCTGGCGACAAAGATCGCCTCACTTGCCCCCGGTGACCTCAACCGCGTGTTCTTCACCAGCGGTGGCTCGGAGGCCGTCGAATCCGCGATCAAGCTCTCCCGCCAATATCACAAGGTCACCGGCAGCCCGCTGAAGACGAAGATCATCGCGCGGGACGTCGCCTACCACGGCACCAGCCTCGGTGCTCTCGCGGCGACCGGCATCACCAGCCTGCGTCAGCCGTTTGAGCCGCTGACCCCTGGCGGCTGCCACGTCCCCAACACCAACACCTACCGTCTGGCGGAGGGTCACTCGCCGGACGAGCTGGCGGAGGCGATCGCCCAGCGGATCGAGTTCGAAGACCCGCAGACGGTCGCCGCCGTGATCCTCGAGCCGGTCCAGAACGCCGGCGGCTGCTTCACCCCGCCGGACGGCTACTGGCAGCGGGTCCGCGAGATCTGCGACGAGAACAACGTTCTGTTGATCTCAGACGAGGTGATCTGTTCCTGGGGCCGCCTCGGCGAGTGGTTCGGCGCGCAGCGCTACGGCTACCAGCCTGACCTGATCACGACCGCCAAGGGGATCACCAGCGCCTACGCACCGATGGGCGCGCTGATCGCCTCAGACCGTGTCGCCGAGCCGTTCATGTCCGGCACCACCAGCTTCGCCCACGGCTTCACGTTCGCCGGCCACCCGGTCGTCTCGGCAATCGCGCTGGCCAACATCGCGGCGCTTGAGAACGAGGGGATCCTTGACAACGTCCGCAACAACGAGGCCGAGTTCCGCGGAATGCTGGAATCGCTGCGCGACCTGCCGATTGTCGGTGACGTCCGCGGCGCCGGCTACTTCCAGGCGATCGAGCTGGTCAAGAACAAGCAGACGAAGGAGTCGTTCGACGACGCCGAGTCGGAGACGCTGCTGCGCGGCTACCTCTCCGCCGAGCTGTTCAGCCGTGGCCTGATCTGCCGCGCCGATGACCGTGGCGACCCGGTGATCCAGCTCTCACCGCCACTGATCGCCGGCCCCGAGCAGTTCGCCGAGATCGAGGCTGTGCTGCGACCGGTACTCGCCGAGGCGTCCGTGCGCATGCACGTCGCGTCCTAGGGCATCTGGCGATGAAGGTAGGAGTTCCGACCGAGATCAAGCTCGACGAATATCGCGTCGGTATCACTCCCGCCGGAGTACGTGAGCTGGTCGACGCCGGGCACGAGGTTTATGTCCAGCAGGGTGCCGGCGAAGGTTCGGCGCTTGAGGATTCGGCCTACGTCGCGCAGGGCGCGAAGATCCTGCCGGATGCGGCCGCGGTCTTTGCCGAGGCCGAGATGATCGTCAAGGTGAAAGAGCCGCAGGCGGTCGAGGTCGCGATGCTCGAGCCGCGGCACCTGCTGTTCACCTACCTGCATCTGGCCGCCGACGTCGAGCTGACGCACGGCTTGATGAAGTCGGGCGCGACCTGCATCGCCTACGAGACCGTTGAGGATGTGCACGGCAAGCTACCGCTGCTGGCGCCGATGTCAGAGGTCGCCGGCAAGCTGGCAACGCAGGCCGGTGCGTTCATGCTGGAGAAGCCGCTCGGTGGGCGCGGGATCCTGCTCGGTGGCGTGCCCGGGGTAGCTGCAGCGAACGTGATGATCATCGGCGGCGGCGTGGTCGGCATGAACGCCGCGTTCATCGCGCTGGGGATGGAGGCCACCGTCTACGTCTATGACCGCAACATCGACCGCTTGCGGGAGCTCGACATCATCTTCGGTGGCCGCGCCGACACCTGCTTCGCCACCACGCTCTCGATCGAGGAGCGGCTGCCGGACATGGATCTTGTAATCGGTGCCGTGCTGGTGCCGGGTGCCAAGGCACCGCACGTGATCAATCGAAAGCAGTTGGGCGTGATGAAGAAGCACGCCGTGCTGGTTGACGTTGCCGTCGATCAGGGTGGGTGCTTTGAGACAACCCACGCGACTACCCACAGTGATCCAACGTATGAGGTTGACGGGATCACGCACTACTGCGTGGCGAACATGCCGGGCGCGGTTCCGATCACCTCAACCTACGCACTGACCAATGCGACGATGCCCTATGTGATCGGCCTCGCCAATCACGGGGCGGCAGCCGGCGTCGCTGCTTCGCCGGGTCTGAAGCTCGGTGTCAACGTCGCCGCCGGCTCGGTCACCTACGCGCCAGTTGCCGAGGCGGCCGGAGTCCCCTACGTCACGGTCGACGAAGCGTTGCGCCTGTAGCCGCCGATCCGGCCCTATGAGGCCAGCTTGTAGCTCTCCCCGGCGGTGACCTCGGCGCCTTGCACCGAGGTCAGAGTTCCGTTGACCATGATCGTCAGCCGTTTGTGATGCTTGAGCGCCGATCGGCCGGCGGAGGTCAGCGCCACCAGTAGCGTCGACTGGCGATGCGCGATGATCGTCGCTGTCAGTTTGGCGAGCGTCACTTTCCGGCCGTTCAGCCTCGCCGTCCAGCTGACGGTCAGCTTGCCGCCGACCGGCACCGCGTGGGCGAACCGGTAGCCACCATTGCTGCGCAGCTGTGGGATCAGTGCGTGCTTGCCGCTCGGCTGGATCAGCGTCGCAAGCGCGTTGACGAGCTCGCCGAAGCTGATCACCGGGGTGGTCAGCGACGAGACAGCAAAGGCGGCTCCCGTCTTGTTGTAGGCGGCCGTGACGATCCGCAATTGATCGCCGAGGTCCGCGCTTATGACCTTGTAGCTGAGGCTCGTCGCGCCCGGGATCGTCTGGCAGCTGCTCGCTTGGGCTGAGCTGCAGCGCTGCCAAACCTGGGCGTAGCTCAAATTGGCGCCACTGAACTGGCCCTCGCTGGCGCTCAGCGTGTCACCGACGATCGGATCGCCGTAGACCACCGGCTTGATCACCGCGCCGGGGGCCGCCGGCTCGATCGGGTCCGTCTCCAGTGACTCGGCGAGCACGTTGCCGTTGGTGTTGGTCGCGTTGACCTGCACCAGCAGCGTGTCACCGAGCTGACTCGAGGTAGGGACGTAAGTGATGCCGTCCGCGCCGCCGATCGGATTGCAGGTGAGGTGCGCGCAGTAGTACCACTGGTACGTGAAGCTGGGAGCGGGGGTGCCGGTCCAGGTGCCCGGTGAGGCGACCAGTGTGCCGCCCACAGACGGCGTGCCCGAGATCGTCGGCAGAGTCTGGTCAGACGGTGCGCCGGGGTTCGTCGTGACCGTCGCCGGCCGGGAGGGGGAACTCGTCCCCGCCAGGGCCTCGGCGGTGAACAGCCCGCCGGTTCCGACGATCAGGCTCGCTGCGCCAATCACCATTGCTCGTAGTTGCCTGCTTGTATGCATAGTCCGCTTCGCCTCCCGCATTTAGGACAGCGTCCAACCTACACCTTGAGAGGACCGCGGCGTAACGGATTGTCAGCGAGTGGACCGGGCGGGCGCGGCAGCCGGCCCGGCCTGCCCTGCTACATTTGCGCACCGCATGCCGACCACGAATCAGCTCGTAAACAAGGGCCGCAAGAAGCCCGCCAAAAAGCTTGCTACCCCGGGCCTGAAGTCCGGCAAGGGCCGCAAGACGAAGGTCGCCGCGCCCCAGCGTCGTGGCGTCTGCACCCGCGTTTACACGACCACCCCGAAGAAGCCGAACTCGGCGCTTCGTAAGGTCGCGCGTGTTCGCTTGACCAACGGCATGGAAGTCGGCGCCTACATCCCGGGCGAGGGTCACAACCTGCAGGAGCACTCCGTTGTGCTCGTTCGCGGTGGCCGCGTCAAGGACCTGCCGGGCTTCCGTTACAAGGTGATCCGCGGAACGCTTGATGCCGCCGGCGTCAAGGACCGCAAGAAGGCTCGCTCGCAGTACGGCGTGAAGGCCAAGTAAGGACTTAGATGCCCCGTCGCGCAGCAGCACAGATCCGGGCGATCGAGCCCGATGCCGTCCACCGTAACCGCCTCGTGCAGCAGGTCATCAACAAGGTGATGCTGGACGGCAAGAAGTCGACGGCGGAGCAAATTGTTTATGACGCGATGGCGATCCTCGCCGAGCGCACCGGCAAGCCGCCGGTTGAGGTGCTGGAGGCCGGCGTCAAGGCGCTGACGCCGGTGCTCGAGGTGAAGTCCCGCCGCGTCGGTGGCGCCACCTACCAGGTTCCGGTCGAGGTTCCGCCGCGGCGCGCACGCACGCTGGCGATCCGCTGGCTCGTCGGTTACTCACGGGAGCGTCGCGAGAAGACGATGGCCCAGCGGCTTGCGCACGAGCTGCTTGACGCGCAGGCCCAGCAGGGCAACGCGTACAAGCGCAAGGACGACGTGTACCGCATGGCGCAGGCCAACAAGGCCTTCGCCCACTACCGCTGGTAGTCGATCGCCGGCTCGTTGGCACTTCCCGGTGCCTGGTATGCAGAGACGTACGCCGCGTACTCCGGTCGCTGGATCAGCCTAACGGCGTGCTCTACACAGCCAACGATCGTCGCGTCGGGGACTATCGCTTTCAGGTCGACCTCTGGCTCTTTGATGATGCGCGCAAGCGTGCTCGCGAGCCAGCGTGCTTTGACCGACCCGGTTGGCGCGATGATGTGGGTTCGGTAGGTCGCTGCGAAACGTCGACCAGGACGACCGAGATAGCGCTCGATCAAAATCGCAGCGCGGGAGAACCGCGGGTACCAGTGCAGTTCTGCGCTAGTCAGGCCAACGTTGGTGCGCGGGATGGGGATCTCACGATGGGCGACACCCAGGCGATCCTCAAGAATGTTCAAGAAGCGATGCGGGTCATCCACCAGAAGTTCATATGGCAGCACGATCACGCTTTCGGCGCCAAAGGCCTGCTCATAGATTCGCACGACGCGATCGTAGGCGAGCGCGTCCGCTCCGGCGATCATCTCGGGCTCGCTGTACCACCTTGCGAGCCGGCTCACGCTCAAAACACCTCCCTGCCGCACGTACTGCGAGGCACCCGCCGCGATGGTTCCCTGGAATCCGCGGGTGATGATCAGGATCAGCGGGTCAGCAAACAGGGTCCGCAATACGTCACATACTCTCTGCTGGGCTTCGCGGTCCGAGACCGCAAGCTGCCCAGTAGCACTTGGCGCCAGCGGGAGCGCAAAGGCCTCGGCGCTTGTCACATAGAGCGCCGGCGTGGTGCTCTGCTCGGCGCTCTGGTTTGCGAGCGCGAAGCCCCCACCGAACCCGCCAAGACCATCGGCGGTGAACGCGATATCCGGCCGCGCGGTGAACCAGGCTTGCAGGGACGTCGAAGCGGCCTTGGCGAACCCGATGTGGATCAAATGTCGCGGCCGCCGAACGAAGCGGTCGGGTGGCATCGGCCGCAGCATAGCCACAAGGCGTTCGCCCACTACCGCTGGTAGTCGATCGCCGGCTCGTCAGCGCTTCGGGGATAGTGTCCGGCGCCGCGTCGGCAGCGGGAATCGCGCTGGACCGGCTTCGCTCCTGATGATTTCGGCGAGGTCGCCGGCCGGATCCGGAGACACGCGTCGCCGGATGTCCTCGGCGGCAAGAAGCCCGATCTGCGGCCACTCGGCACGACGCTGCCAGGCGCGCTCAAGGGCGTCCTCAAACACGGCCGCTTCAGTTCCGCCCGCCACAAACCCCGTCCGGCCGTCGTCGACGAGCTCGCCGTTACCGCCGGCGTTGGAAACGATCACCGGTCGGCCGCACATCATCGCTTCAACAAGCGCGAGCGGCAGACCTTCCACCCGTGATGGCAGGACAAGCGCGTGCTCCGTACGCCAAACCTCAAGCACGTTGGTTGCCTGACCGGCGAAGCGCACATTGGTTAGGCCGAGGTGTGCGGCCATCCCCTGAAGCGACGCTTGATCCTGTCCGACGCCATAGAGAGTCAGCAGAATTGAACGTGCTCGCCAGCGATCTTGTGCCAGGATCCGGAGCAAGGTGTCCTGCCCCTTCTCGGCTGGGAACAGACGAGCAACGCAGGCGAGACGAACCAACCCGGTGGGCGAATCAGGCCAAGGCAGCGGTCCCTCCTGACGGCCAGTCGGTACCGGGTTACTCAGCACACACGCGGCGGGAATCCGCAAGCCGAGTTGGTCTTGCGTCAGTTCAAGGTTGTGCTGAGAGACGAAAACGACGCGCCGCGCAGTTGCATAGTTGGCGCGATAGATCTGGCGCCAGGAGTCCGAGGGCCAAAGCGTTTCCGTTGCCCTGTGCGTGAGCACGACGTAGGGCACATCAAGGGCCCGGCACACTCGGGCCAACGGCATGCCGTCGTAGGCCTCGCCTTGCGATACGACTACAACTGACGGGCGAAACCGCATCACCAGCAAGGCGAAATGGACCGCGGTCAGTCGCAGGCGATCGATTCTCACTCGCAGCACACTGGAGAGGACAGCGGCGAGCGGGCCTGTCTTGGTCCGGACCTTCCACACTCGGGCACCGCGATTGGCTAGGGCCACAAAGCGAGGGTGATTCCTCTCGAGCCCCGGCTTGGCGATGCCAACACAGTTGGTCGGGTCGTCAAGCAGGTGCTCAGCCCCGGCGCACCACATCTCTTCGCTCCCTCCCCATTGCGACGGGCACGAGGTGACAAACAAGACCCTCACGTCATCTCCCGGGCGCCTCGTATGCAAATACGTCCGGCGCGTACTCCAGTCGCTTGGTCAGCCTGACGGCATGGTCGGCGCAGCCTACGACTATCGCATCCGGGATCAGGATCAGCGGGCCAGCGAACAGGGTCCACAGTACGTCACACACCTTCTGTTCGCTCTCGCTGTCGGGGAATGCCAGCCAGTGGGGGGATATCCGGGCGCGCGGTAAACCAGGCTTGCAGGGACGTCGAAGCGGCCTTGGTGAACCCGATGTGGATCAGACCTCGCGGCCGTCGGACTGAGCGGTCGGTCGGCATCGGCGCAGCATAGTGAGGGCGTTCGGCTGGGTACAGTCGCGACGATGAGTCAGACTCTCCCCCTCGTCAGACGACTTACCCAGATTCTCCTGATGAACGACGGTGTGATCACGGAGCGGGGCAGACACGATGAGCTGATCGATCGGGAGGGTTTGTACGCGAGGATCTACCGAACACAGGCGATCGGCATCGCGTGAACGGCCGCCTGACGTCGCTCAGGGATTCAGGGCGCGCGCTCGCTGTGATCCGGGCGGGCGACTGGTGGGAGCACAAGCTCGTACCGATGCTCGGGACCGCCTACGCGACAACGTTCCTGATTCACCGCCCGCTGTTGAGCGTCGCGCCAATGCTGTTGTTTACGTTGGCGGCCGTCGTCGTCGGTGCTGTGTATGTCAGCGTGATCAACGATTTCACCGATCGGGAGGACGATCGGCTTGCGGGCAAGCCGAACAGAGTCCAGGATCTGCCGGGCTGGACGGCACCGCTGCTGATCGCGGCTCTGCTCTTGGCTGGCGCGCTGTTCGGCGCGCTTGGCTGGCGACATGAGACGGCGCCGCTGGTTGTCTACGCTGGGAGTTGGATCGCCTTCACCGCCTACTCCGTGCCGCCGATCCGCCTGAAGACTCGTGGAGCGCTGGGGGTGGTGGCAGATGCCGCCGGGGCCCACTTGTTCCCGCAGCTACTGGCCGCGCTTGCTGTATTTGCAGCCGCGCGACACTCCGTGGACACGACGTGGGTGGTGCTGGTTGGGGTTTGGGCGATGGCGACCGGGGTCCGCTGCGCGCTCTGGCATCAGCTGGAGGACAGCGAAAGTGATCGTTCCATCGCCAGCGCCACGTTCGGCGCGCGGCATCCGCAAATCGGCCGGAGCGTTGGGCGCTCGATCGTGTTCCCGCTCGAGTTGTTGGCGCTTGCCGGCCTCCTGGTGCGTGCCGGGAACCCTGTCGCTCTCGGTCTCGTGCCCGTGTATGTGCTCGTCGAACTACAGCGCGCGATGCGCCACAAGGTGAAGTACGCCGTCGTGGATGGTTCTGATGGAAGCCCGCGTTCGGTGATTGCCACGTACTACATCGCGGTGTATCCGATCGGATTCCTGATCGGCTGCGTGCTCCAGTATCCGGCGGCTCTAACGATTCTGGCCGCCCAGGTAGTCCTATTCCCTCGCGCCTCAATCGGTCTCCTCGGTGATCTGTGGCGCTGCGGCCGAGGCGTTGTCATGATCGCCGTGCGGCAAGGCACAGCGCACCTGCACAGAACGACGTCGTGATCTCGGCCGAACCGAACCGCGCGCCCGCTTCACCGCCGGCCGTGTGGGAAGTCGCAACCCCGCGCGGCGCTGCTCAGCAGCTCATCCGGGTCAGGTAGGTCACACGGCGATCGTCCGCCCAGAGGCGTCTCGTGCCACGGGCGTCAGGCCGTGGATCAGTCGTAGCGGCGCGCCTCCGCCAGCCAGTAGCGGATCGCCGCGGGCGCCCGGCGAGCCACCCAGAACGGGTTGATGAAGTACGCGGCGGTCAGTCCGGTGGCGCCTCTGCGGGCGAGCGCCGAGCGGGTCTGTAGCTTCGTCGGTGGCGGAAACAGGATCAGGAAGAGGAAGCGGGCGCGGTCACGCCAGCGGTTGTGCTGAAGTGCCCATTGGACTGAGATCGCCCCGCTGGGGCTCGTCCTTGTATTCAGCCGCGCGGCCACGCTTGGATGCCGGGGAAGGTTCAACACGTCAGCGACCTCGCCGCCGGTAGGGCTCAGCCGCAGTCCGTCAGTGAACTCCTCGGTGGCGTCGAGTCGGACCGCAAGTGTCGCCGCGCTCTGCCACGTAGAGATCGGCAGCCGAGTCAGCGCACGGTTCAGGTCCTCGACCGGCCTGGCGATGTCGAGCCCGTGCAGAGAGACGTGGAGCGCACAAAGCAATGCGCTGGCGGGAGCATCGAGCACCCGACCGGGCAAGGAGGCGATCATCGCGGTCACGGTGTGGCGGTTGAGCTGCGCCCAAACCTCGGTCGCCGGTGCCCTTGTCCCAGGCAGACGCCAGTGCAGATCGATAGTGGCGCCGTCCGTCTCGCGCGTCCAGGTGTCTGCGTACTCCGGACGCGGGGCGAGGTGGCTGCCGCGGGCCGTGCGGTCACGAAACCCGAGATCTCGCAGCAGCGCCTCGGCGCGGGCGCGGTCACCTTCGCTGATCAGCAGATCGGTGTCACGGTAGGAGCGCAGCTCCCCCGGGTCGTAGAGGAGCGCTGCAAAACCCGCCCCCTTGATCACGATGCAAGCGATACCGGCTGCCGCAAACTCGGCTCGTACGTCGCTGCCCTGGGCATCGACCTGGAGCCGACGGGCCCACCCGAGCAGGTTGGTGCTGGCGTGCGAAGGCGGGACTGAGGAGTCTGGTTGCTCGGACAACTTCGGAGAAAGTTACGCTAGGTTTGGCGGCGGAGTCGGGCTGGGCGAGTTGTCGCGCTTAGCGCGGGCCTGGGGTGATCACGAGCTGCTCGAGGCCATGGGTGGTGGCTTTCGGGAGGTAGCGCAGCATGCACGCAGGCTGCGGCGAGTCGACCTCAGGCGCCACATCCAGCAAGGCTGAAATCACGGCGTGCGCCTGAGCACGTGCGAGCACCGCCCCGGGACAGCCATGCGAGCCAAAGCCAAACGCGATATGACCCTCGCTGCGATCAAGGCGTAGCTCATCAGGGCTCACGAATCTGCTCGGGTCACGGTTCGCGGCACCGATCGCCAACTGCAAGACGGCACCCTCTGGGATCGTCACTCCAGCAAGCGTCACCTTGTTGACAGCGGTTCGGCCGATCAGGAGCTCGGGTGGGTGCAGGCGAAGTGATTCCTCAATGAACGCGTCGATTGACGATGGCAACGCGACCAGCTCGTCGCGCACCTGCGGGTGGTCGATCAGCAGCCGGATCGAGGAGGCGACCACGCGCTTGGTCGTGCTCGTGGCCGCGGTCCAGAGGACGCGCATCAAGCTGCCGAGCTGCTCATCCGAGAAGTTCCCCGCAGCTCGAAGCCTTGCCGCCACGGGGCTGGCCCGTACCAGCAGCTCGGTCGTTTTCATCAGCCGCTCAAACAGCAGGAGGCTCTCAATTTCGCCGTCGCCAACTGAGCTTCTGACGACGCTGGCGGCTGCCTCGTCAAGTTCAAGCAGGAGAGCGGCCGTGTAATACGCCAGGGGCGCGGCGAGACAACGCACCACTTCAAGCTCGTCGCCCGAACCGAGCGGCGCAACCAATTCCTTGGCGAACGTGCGTAGTGCGGGCGTGAGCCGGCCAACGACGTCGGGTCCGAACAGGTCCGAGAGTGCCGAGCGGACCCGTGCGTGCGGAGGCCCGTCAGATCCGAGCAGCACCGGGTCGACCGGAGCGATCAGGCTGCTGGAGAATCGTTGTGGTTGGCTTAGGACTGCACGCACCTGCTCGTAGCCGAGCACCAGCCAATACTCGTGCAGCGCGAGGAACTGGACGGGCCCGCCGGCCATCAGAGCGCGGTAGTGCCGGAATGGGTCACGCGTGACGGCCGCTGAATCAAGCCGGATCGTCGCTGCCTCCGTCTGTAAGCCGTCGGCGACGTAGTCGATCCGGCGCTCGCCGGCCCTCGGCGCACGCCGTCGCCATCGAGCAGATTTCCCGGACACGGTGCGAACCGCGCTTGCCCAGGTGTCGAGCTCGGAGGTATCTCGTCGCATCGAGGCGACCGCGACGGTTGGCGCGCGCAGCTGCCCGATCGCGGTGCGGATCGCCCGTTCCTGGTCAGGGTGTGGTCCGATCGCTACTGCGTAGTCAACGTTCTCGCTCAGCGCGGCGGCTACGGCACGGTCGAAATGGAACGGTCGCGCCACCATCCAATGCCAGTGCTTTGCGTCGAACAGCGCCTCTTCCAGCCGCCCACCAGCAGCGGCCGAGTAAACGGGACAGGTGGGTTCTCGGGGGGATATGCCTCCTAGTCGACTTGAGAACTCGTCGAAGCCAACCATGCCGCCTATGGTGTGATACGCCCAGGCCACGGGACGCCCGCGGATCACGGCCGTGTGCTCGCGAAGATACGACTCGATTACGTCCGCGTCGGGCATCCGGGAAACCAGGAACGCTTGGTCGGGTTCAATCGCCCCCATCAGCTGCAGCCGGCGCGGCGCCTCGGCGCACAGTTCGAGTGCTTCACCCACCGCCGAACCAACGGTGAAAATCACTGCCGCCGCGGGGTCACGCGACGCACCATCGGCGATGCCGCAGAGAAGCGTCGCGGCGTCGGGGAGCGACAGCACCCCAGCTGCGTATGCGGCGCCGACCTCCCCGAGGCTGATCCCAAGCGCTGCGTATGGGTAGATCCCAAGACTGCGCCACAGGTCACACAGCCCAAGCTGTAGTACGCCAAGGCGCAGTATGTCCAGCCGGCGCCCGACGCGAAACCGATCGTCGGCCAAATCGAGTTCAGGGTG
>Ga0302314_10010559_pt1 | contig 16151 bp, 16 predicted proteins | sample III_Palsa_N2_3_FD_200533 | JGI IMG/M metagenome (GOLD analysis project Ga0302314, IMG submission 200533) | Peat permafrost microbial communities from Stordalen Mire near Abisko, Sweden - III_Palsa_N2_3 | ecosystem: Environmental > Terrestrial > Soil > Palsa > Peat permafrost | place: Sweden... | reverse complement strand
CGGCCGCGAAAAAGGCGAGGCGTCCGATTACTCCGCTCTCTCTCACGGCGTGCATCCTAATCACCGCGGTCCTGCGCGCGCAGAAGTTCCGCTTTGATCGATCGACACGTAACGCTCGACTGGACCTGCTGGTCGCCGATACGAAAGTTTTTGTCACAGAGTTCTGGCTCGCGGCAATTTACGGCGTGAATGGCTGAAGCAAGCGAGTTCATCGAGCTGTATCAGCGAGACGCGCAAGCGGTGCTCGTGTTTCTCACGCGTCGCGTCTTGGACGTCGAGGTCGCGCTTGATCTGACAGCCGAGACGTTTGCGCAAGCATGGCGTGGCTGGCCACGGGTTCGCTCGGGCAACGAAGCGGAGGTCCGCGGCTGGTTGTTCACGATCGCTCGACGACAGTTGAGTCACTACCTCCGTCGAGGGCGGGTCGAACGTCGAGCTCTGCTAGAGCTGGGCTTGACAGTGCCGGTTCTCAGCGAGGCAGCAGCCACCGAGGTCGAACGGCTGGCAGAGCTTGACACGCTGCGGTCACAGCTCGACCGTCAGCTTTCAAGGCTGAGTGAGGAACAGCGACGCGCGATCCAGTTGCGCATCGTCGACGAGCTCTCATATCCCGCCGTTGCGCTGGAACTGGGCACGAGCGAGTCAACGGCACGTGCTCGCGTATCGCGGGGCCTGCGCACTCTCGCGTTGGCGCTGGAACCTGCCGTCGCCCATCAGAGGAGCGCCCCATGAACCACGCCCTGGACGCTCTACAGGACCTCGGAGAACAGCTCGAACGTCTCGCCGCCGAACCGAGAACCAGCCGTCGCGCTTGGTGGCCGTGGCAGCGACGCACGCTCGCGGCAGTTGCGGTTGCCCTGATCGCTGCAAGCGGCGCGGCGGCCGTAACGCTCACCAGGGGAAGCAGCCCACCGGTCGCGATCTACGGCATGAAGCTATGTCCAGTGAGCTACCCGTACCTCGCTGCTTCAGCACCGACCAGGGTCGTATACCCAACGGACTATCCGCAGCGATCGATTCCTGAGAGCCGAGGCGTCACATGTTTCGCAAGTCTCACGGACGCCCTCGATGCTGGCTACGGGATAGCGCCGGCCCCGGCCGGTGACACGAGACTCGAGATGCTCTACATGCAACCCGCACCGGCCTCCGTTCTAAGCGTATGTCAGCGAGCCTCGAGCGAGATCGAGGCGACGGTGTACTGCCCCACGCGACTCCCGGCACCTTGGGTGACCCCAGCACTTGAGTACGAGTGCCCAACCGACGGGTGCGGCGTGGCGCTGCTCAGCCTCTCGGGAAGCTTCACCGCGCCCAACTCGTACGTCGGGTCGGCGCCCGGCGTCGGGGAGGTAACCATCTGGCAGGCGACCGACCGCCAGCAACGGTTGTATCCGTACCTAGTCGGCTGTCTCGGCAATCGCGCGCGACCGATTCGCCACGCTACATACAGAGGCAACCCAGGCGTGTGGTACGACTGTTCGATGTTCGGCGGGAGCACAAGCTCGATGCTCGAATGGCACCACGGAAACGAGTCCTACGGCATCAGCGCCGACGGACCAACGCCGCTCCGTCAACAAGTAGTCCAGTACATCGCGCAGCATATGAAGGCTCTGAACTGAGCTCAACGACTCTGGCTGAGCGCCTCAGCGCAGGCGGCGAGGTCGGCGTAGAGGCGCCGTCGCTGTTCGGGATCAAACGCGGCGAGCATCCGTTCCTGGACGGCAGCGACAGCCGCGGAGGCGCCATGGAGGTTTTGGATGCCGTTGTCGGTCAGGGTGAAATGCTCGTGGCGACCGCCACCGTCGCCGCGCACGAGGTCGGTGCTCTTGAGCGTGGAGAGCAACTGGTGCATCGCTTGGCGGGAGACGAAGGTGCCGCGTGCGAGCTCAGTGTTGGTGAGCCCGGGTTGGTGGGCGAGCTGTTCCAAGCACGAGTACTGAGAGACCGTTAGGTCATGCTCGCGCAGGGCTGCGTCCATCGCGGCCCGTAAGGCGACGGTGGCGCGTTTGAGCACGTAGCCGACAGCGGTATCGAGATCAACTTGACTCACGTCAACATCTTGACATATCCTGGATGTCAACACGTTGACAAAAACTGGAGTGCTTCTGATGCCTGTTGGCCCTGACTTCATCTCTCTGCAGGTCCGTGATCTCGATCTTGCCGCCGCGTTTTACGAGGAGCGTCTCGGCCTACGCCGCGCGCCTGCCTCGCCGCCCGGCGCCGTGGTCTTCGCTAGCCAGCCGATCCCGTTCGCCGTGCGCGAACTGCTGCCTGCCACGGATCTCGACGCAGGCCAGCCCGGCCTCGGGATCGCGCTCTGGGTTAAGGTCGATGCCGCCCAGGCACTTCATGATGAGCTCACCGCGGGCGGTGTCGCGGTGGTGACTGCGCCGTTTGACGGCCCGTTTGGCCGCACCTTCGCTTTCTCAGACCCCGACGGCTACGTGATCACGATCCACGACGGCGCCTAGATGACGATCACTCTGCATCCTCGCGGTCCGTTCTCGCTGACAGCAGCGGCCACGTTCGTCGGCCGCCACCGAGCATGGGTCGCGCCCCTGCTCAGAACCTGGCGCGAGGCCGAGACCAACGAATCACACCCCTACAAACATGCACGCGGGGGACTTGGCTTTCATCATTCGATCTAACGGAAAGTGGATTGCTCAGGCATCGGTGAGCGATCAGGCTGCGAAGGCGTGGGCGTCAGATCTCGCTGGTGTCTCGAGCAGGCCGCATTTTGGCGGCGATGTCGACGAGTTGATCTCTGGTGAGGTTGTCTGACATGAGGTTCACGTAGGTGCCCTGATCCTCGAACCGTGCTTGTGCTTGACCCCAGCGAGCTGGCCTCGTCTTGATTGTTCTTCCGGCCTGGGTCACCGTTTCCCAATCCGCTTGGTTCCCGAGCCCTGGTCGATCCGGGACCCCTGCCGCGGTCTGGGTGATGTGGATGCTCTCGTGCCCGTCGGTCGAGCGATACGAGAGTCCGACCTGAATTGATGAGTGCGGCCGTCGCGGCTCGACGAGCCTGCATTGCACCTGCCAGGTGGCGGGAACACTATCCGGCATCAAAACCGTGAACGGGGTCTGTTGCTGCGCTTCGACAAGGGTGACCGGGCGTGGCAGCGGCCCACCATGAATTAGCTCGACCTTCTCGCCTTCTGGCGGCTGGAAGCGGAAAACCTCCGGTCCGAACGGCTCGTCGAAGCCGATCGACAAAGCCCTGAGTATGCGAAAACGCTCGCCGTTCCGGAACGCCGTCGCTGCCAGCAACACTCCACGCTCCCGGTCCACCGCGAGTTCATAGCAGTCACCACCTGTCCCCAGAGCACCCAACCCCATCGACGCTCCGAACCGATCATCGACCGGTCTAACAGTCGCGCGTACAGAGAACGTAGCTCGTCCGGCGACTTCGGAGTTTCCGGTCAGACGAAACCGCAGGCAACTCAATAGTGCTGTTGGGTCGAGCATGATCTCGAGCTCCTGTCCTACGTGGTTGCCAACCGAGGGATCGTTCTCGTTGCTACGGGCGCCCATCCGCTCGTCCCACATCCACCACAACGGCGGAACAGCCACCGCGTAATACCCGTCACGCTGGCCACCGTGCTGCTCAACGCGAACCTTCTCGCCCTCGCGCCAGATCCGCACGGTCTCCTCCTCCTCATCCGACTCCGGCACACCCCGACCAGCGCCATAGCTGTGCACAGACCCCTTGCGCTCGCGCCTCTCTAGATCAGCGACGAACGCATCATGAGAACGCCGCTTGTGATGCCACACCCGATAGCACGCCTGTACCGACCGCACCGACCCTTGTGCGTCATGAAGCACCGAAAGCAAGCCACCAAGTGCCATGCGGGTACTGCTCTGACTGTCTGACTGGTCGGCGATCGCCCAAGACTAACCGCACGAGCCGCCACGCCCGCACAGCACCACGTCTCGATCTGGCTGCCCGATAGTCGGGCATTGCAGATCCTCGAGTCATTCCAAGGCCTGCAAGCAAGAGACGTGTCGATCGCGTCTCGGCTGGTAGCCGGCCAGAGTGACCGCCCGTGCGAACCATCGCAGCCGAGCGAGTTTCGGCCACGTCACCGAGCCACTCAGTTGGTGGGCGCGTAGCTCCAACAATGAGACCGCGTCTGTGGTTGCGACGAATGGATGCGCGATCACGCGGCGGCCACCGAGCGACATCGCCGCTACTAGTTCGCCGTCCAGGAACGCGAGTAGTACCTCACCCCTGAGCTCTGGCTGCTCATCGAGCGCAGCGAGCACCTTCAAATTGCTGTCATCAGCTGCCCGGGCCGGGCGTAGCAGAAGAACTTGAGTAGTACCCGCTATGGCGGGCCTGGGTGGCTGGTAATACTTGGCGGCGCTGCGTATCTCCGTAGCCTCGTCACTGGCGATGAGCGAGTTCAAGCTGGTCCTCATCTCGAGTCCTCTCGGTCTAACTGCGTAGCCCGATGATGCGCCTAAGAACGGCTAGCCACATCAGGCATCCGGTGGCAGTTTTCCGACGTGACTCCTTAGCTCGATGTAGCGCGGCCTCACGTGGCACTCAGACGGCATCGCAGGGACAGCCTGGGAGAAGCGAGATTTAGCGGCGCGACCACGGTGAGCCCGAACTCTTGAGCTCGCCGTTGGCGAGAGCCGGTCTTATTCGCTGTGGCGACAGGGTGGGATTAGACTCGCATCGCATGCATCGTGCGAGGCTCGGCTTGTGCGCGCTGGTAGCCGCAGTGGTTGCGGCGCTCTCACTCATGGCGGCGACCGGCAGTGCCGAGAAGACCGGAACATACCTGTCGTCGCTGCACTCGATCACGACGATCGCGTCGACAGTGCCGCGCAACGGGGACGTGAATCCCTACGGGATAGTCATCGTCCCGCGCACGACCGGCGCCTTGACCGCAGGCGATTTTCTCGTCAGCAACTTCAATGCCAAGTCGCACAACCAGGGCACAGGATCGACGATCGTGCAGATATCGCCTGCAGGGAAGCTGTCCGTGTTTGCCCGAATCACCGCGCATGCGCTCCCTGGCGCCTGCCCGGGCGGCGTCGGACTCACGAATGCGCTGGGCGTCCTTCCCCACGGATATGTCGTGGTCGGCAGTCTGCCGACAACCAACGGGCGGCCCGTCACGGCACGGCACGGCTGCCTCATCGTCCTGAACCGAGCCGGCCGTGCCGTCGAAACGATCAAAGGTCCCGACATCGAGGGACCGTGGGGCATGGCGACCGTCACAAGAGGCGCTACCACAACGCTGTTTGTCACCAACACGCTCAGCGGTGGCACTGACGCCGGTCTCTGGATCGTGCCCACCGCAACCGTCGTGCGCATACGGTTGACGACATCCGGTGGCGCTCCGCGTGCGACAAGCCAAAAGACGATCGTCGCTGCGATCCCGTGGATTGATGACAAGGCGGCGCTTGTGATCGGGCCGACCGGCTTAGCTCTCGGAGCGAACGACACTCTGTACGTGGCCGACACGCTCGGCAATCGCATCATCGCGGTTCCGCATGCGATGACCCGCAGGAGAGCGGTACCCGATCGCAACATCACGCTCACAGCTGGACGTGATCTGAGCGAGCCACTCGGGCTGACCATCGCACCCAACGGCGACATCATCACTACCAACGCCGGCAACGGAAACATCGTCGAGACGACCCCATCCGGCAAGCAGGTCGCAACCGTTGCCGGAGACGCACAATCAGGCGCGGGTTCGCTGTTCGGGCTGGCGATCACAAGCAGCAACGCCCTCGTCTACGTTGACGACGGGCTCAACACCCTGCGGATGCTCAGCTGACAACTACACAGACGTGCTCGGGCGTCAACTCGCGACGTCATACGATCACCTTCGTGGCGCGTGGACGGAACGGCGTGTCATTTCCGCCACCGACGACGCCTTATCGGCGGGGCCGAAGCAAAGGACCGAGCAGCGTCGGCAAGAGGCCCTTGTCGGACGCTACTCGTGGGACGGTGAAACGGAACTGAAAAGGGTGGCCAACACTCAAAAGCTGCCGTTTTACCGGCATTCTTGAGGGGACCACCCTTTACTTCAGAACTCAATCACCGCTAACTACAAACGTCCCAGGACTAAGACGGGCTCCGTGAGGAGCCCCTCACACCCAACCCCTGACCGAGGCCAAAAGGTAAGGCTCGAGTGTCATGCCTGGGCGGCGTGACACTCCCGACCGCCGGGACTGGCCACCTCCTCGAGGGAGGCGCGTGGCCCAGCTGGATCTTGCGACCCTGGCCGAGTGGGCGATTCGCCTGAAGCTCCAAAAAGGTTACAACGAGAGCTGCGACGGAGCGTCAGATGACGCGCGACATCGACTGCGTGCCGTGCCCGAGCAGCCGGCCTTGGCTGTCGTAGGCGTGGCCCTCAGCGAAGGCAACCTTGCGACCGATCTTGAGCGCCCGCCCGCGTACCTCAACCTCACTGCCGTCGGTTGGCAGTGGCCGCAGGAAACTGACGCTCATCTCGATCGACGCGTAGGCAACGCCTGCCTCGAGTTGGGTCTGTACCGCAACGCCCATCGCCGAGTCGAGCAGCGTGCAGAGCACGCCGCCGTGAACGAGCCCGATCGGGTTGAGCAGCGACTCGTCCGGCGTGCAGTGGAACACGGCTTCTCCCGGTGATGCCGTGCTGAGCCGCAGTCCGAGGGTCGACGCGATTGGCGGCGGCGGGAAGCGCCCGTCGATGATGCCGTGCACGTAATCAAGCCCGGAGAGCCCGACCAAGTGCGGGCGCAGGCTCTCCGGTGCCCACCACCAGCTGACCGTCTTGGTACGGGGCTCCCCCCAGGTATCGGCGGTCTCGGACTCCACTAGTCGGCAACCGTAGCCTGAACCGCAGAGATGCGCGGTGCAGCGTTCTCCGGCCGCGGGCGCCTAAGGGCGACCATGCCGACTACTGCTGCGGAGAACCCGATCACCGCGATCACAGTCCAGCCGCGCTCGAATGCCACCAGCGATGCGTGCGGTGTCGCGGGCGACCCCACCACGGCCACGAATACCGACACGCCGATGGCGAGTCCAACCTGGCGCAGCATGTTGACGACGGCTGATCCGGTCGCGAACGACTGCGGCGGCAGTGACGCCGCACCGGTCGCCATGAAGGTCGGCAGCGTCAAGCCGACGCCGATGCCGGTCATCAGCGTGCCCGGCAGGACCTGTCCGAGGTAGTTCGGATGCAGGCCCGCACGCAGCGCCCACCAGGCGATGCCGGCTGCGTAGATCGTCGCGCCGGCCCCGATCACGCGGCCTGGCCCGAAGCGAGCGATCAGCTTGCCGGTCAGCAGGAAGCCGAACAGCGGAACCATCAGCGGCCCTGGCGCGAATGCCAGGCCGGTGTGCAGCGCCGACCAGCCCCAGACATCCTGCATCCAGAGCACGATCGAGAGCAACATCGCGCCGAAGGCGGTTGAGAAGGTGATCGCCACGACTGAGGCACCGCTGAAGACCCTGACCTTGAAGAGGCTCGGATCGATCAGCGGGTTGTGATGCGTCTGCATCCTCGCCACGAACGCGGCCAGCATCAGCAGCGCGACGACCAGCGCGCCGATCACTCGCAACGACCCCCAGCCCCAGCTGTTGCCCTGCACCAGCGCCAGGCTGAGCAACGCGATGCCCCCGGTGATCAAGCCGGCGCCGAGCGCGTCCGGACGCTTGACCGGATGACCGGGAACGTCAGGCAGGTGCCTCCAGCCGTATGCCACGGCGAACAGGCCGATCGGCACGTTCACGAAGAAGACCCAGCGCCAGCTCAGCGCAACCAGTACTCCGCCGACGACCGGTCCCAGCGCCGCCGCCGCACCGCCGACTGCCGTCCAGGCACGCACCGCGCTGTGACGCTTCTCGGGCGCGGTGGTCGCGAGGATCAGACTCAGCGAGGTCGGGGTCAAGAGCGCCGCGCCGACGGCCTGCAGGATCCGGAAGGCGATCAACATGCCCAAGCTGGAGGCGGCCCCACAGGCCGCCGAAGCGAGCGTGAACAGCAGCGCTCCGAGCAGGAAGCCGTGCTCGCGGGAGCGGCTCTCTGAGAGCCGGCCGAGCAGCACCAGCAGCGACGCGTAGACGATCGCGTAGGCGTTCAGCACCCAGGAGAGCGTGCTCAGGTCCTTCTGGTGCAGGTCCCTGGCGATGCTCGGCATCGCGACGTTGACGATGAAGAGATCGATGCTGGCGAGCACCACGCCCGCGCAGACGATGATCAGGACGCGTGTGGCCGAAGCGTCACGCTTCCGAAGCTGGCTTAGGGTTTTCATAGCCAGGACTGTATCAGGGCTAGCTTAGGTGTGCATATGTCAGCTACAATCCGGCACATGAGCACAACCATCCAGATGTCCGAGGAACTTGGCCCGCGCTCCGGCTGGGGCACGGCGATCGAGTGCCCGATGGCCAGCATGTTCGAGATTCTCGGGACCAAGACCTCGTACCTGATCATGCGTGAGGCGTTCTACGGGGCCACGCGCTTCGAGGAGTTCGTCGAGCGGACGGGCATCAGCGAGCCGGTCGCCGCCGCGCGCCTACGTGAGCTGACCGCCGAAGGGCTGCTGGAGAAGGTCCCCTACCAGGAGCCGGGCCAGCGCACTCGCAGCGCTTACGAGCTGACCGAGAAAGGCTCTGACCTGCTGCCGGTGCTTGTCGCGATGATGCGCTGGGGCGACCGTTGGCTCTTCCCGAACGGGGCCAGGGTCGAGCTGACCCACGCGGAGTGCGGTGCCCAGGTGCGTGCCGAGCTACGTTGCGACGCCGGTCACCCGGTGCCTACAGACGAGCTCGAGCTCGGCCTCAACCCGCGGCGCCGGGCCGCTCGCTGAAATCAGACGGCAGCGTCTCGTCGAGCGCGAAGATCGTCGCGATCGATGCGGCGTTGGCGGTCGGGCTGGTCGTCATCACCTCGCCTGACTTGAGACGCGCCGAGTAGATCGAGGCGGCGTTGAGACGGCGTGAGACGACGGTCGCCTCAACCACGGCGATTATCGTCGGCACCATCAGCTGGTCGAGGTGGCGCGTCAGTTCGAGCACGATCACGACACCGGAGAGCGGGCCCTGCATGGCTGCGGCAAGGAAGGCGCCGCCGCCGATCAGCGCGTAGCTGCCCGGTTGGGCGCCGTGCCAGATGTGCGTCCAGAGCGCACCGCCGACGCCGGCCAGCAAGACGCCGACCGAGAAAGTCGGCGTGAACAGCCCACCGGGCGCGCCCGAGGCGACGCAGGCCGCCGTGATCAGCGGCTTGAGCAGCAAGAGCATCACCATCAGGCCCAGTGAGATGCTGCCGACGATCCCGAGCTGCACGATCCCGCGGCCGTTGCCGAGCAGCTGCGGGTACTGGAGTGAGAGCAGACCCAGGATCAGGAACACGCCGGCCGGCGCAAACCAGCGACCGAGCGAGCTCGGCCGATGACGGTTGGCGGCTGAGATCAGGCGCGTCCAACCAGTCGCCACGAAGCCGATGATCGGTCCCATGATCACCGCGAAAGCGATCTGCGAGGCGTGGAACTGGACGTTGCCGACCTGGTAGATCGGCTGGTTCCCGATGAAGATCCAGGCGATCGCGGTGGCCGTCACCGACATCAGCAGAGCCGGCAGCACCAGCGGCAGGGCCAAAGTTCCGAGCATCACCTCGAGTGCCAGCAGTGCTCCGCCCAGCGGCACGTTGTAGATCGCGCCGAAGCCGGCGCCGGCACCCGACGCGACCAGCAGCCGCCGCTGCCAGACCGGCAGTTTCGCCCACTCCGACAACCAGCTCGATGAGGCAGCGCTGACCAACTGCGGCGCCGCCTCGCGACCAAGCGAGACGCCCATGCCGACGGTCACGATCGAGAGCAGGGCACGCGCGATGCTCGGGAAGAAGTCGAGCCGGCCCGAACGCAGCCAGATCGCCTCGGTCACCTCGGTCCCGCCGGTTGAGCTGCGGCCGAGCAGCCGCAGGCTGACGGTCACGATCACGGCGGCTACCGCCAACGCCGCGATCCGCCGCCAGCCGGGCGACGCTTCGACCGAGGCCAGCAGCGTGTGCCGGTGCACGCCGTAACTTAGGCGTTCAACCAGGCGCAGAATGCCGACCAGCAGCGACGCCGACGCTCCTGAGATCACCCCGAGTGTCACCACCAGCGCCCAGAATCGGCCGCTGTACGATGCGACGATCCCCATGCCGGTGATGTTGCCCTGGGGCGATACCCAGCGCGCCGAATCCTTGTGCTCGCTGCTCACGGGCTCGTCACTCTAATGGCCGCTCAAGCACCGACGTGGCGGCCCTCTAACTTGGGTGGTGATGCAAGCCGTCCCAGAACAGCCGAACGTACTGCTGCGACCGTTGCCCGAGGGCGAGGGGCAGGAGGTGGTGCTGGCGTTTCCGTACGACGGCAACCTCGTGGCCGCGATACGGACCCTGCCCGGTCGCAGGTTCGACTGGGATCGCCGAGAGTGGTCGGCGCCTGCCGACGGCTGGGTCGCGGCCAAGCTCACTGAGATCCTACGCGGGCGCCCTGAGTTGACGCGAACTTCCGAGTTCGACCAGTGGCTCGAGGCGACGGAGCGGCGCTGGACCGGGTACGTGCGCGCCACCAGGTACGACGGCAGCGGCTGGTTCGTGCTCGACACACAGGGCGGCACCCCGCCAGAGGCGCTGCGCGCCGGCGCGCTGATTCAAGACAAGCGCTGGCTTGTGCCGCTGACGGCGGCGTCAACCGAAACTTTGCTGGAGCTGCACGACGCTAAGTTCACGCTCGGCGCCCGCCGCTGCATGGAGGCGCTCGAGCACGGTGAGGATCCGCCCGCCGCGCGCCTGATCTTGACGCGCAGCGTCGCCGGCGAGCGCTTCGTGCTCGAGCCGTTCTGGGACAACGAGATCCAGTTCGCGTTCGAACAACAACTGCCGGGCGCGATCCGCAACGAACTCAAGCTCGATCCCTGGATCGTCGAGCAGCTCGACGCGTTCCTGTCGCTGCACGAGGTGCAGGTCGCGCCGCTGGCGGCAGAGGCTCTGAGTGATCTTGCTGAGCAGCAGCGTGCTGCTCAGCGGGCTGTGGCGGCCTCGAGAGCTATCAGCGCCGAGCCGATCCCAGAGGTCGCCGCCCGCTTGGGCGGCGACCTCGCGCCGTTCCAATGGGCCGCGGTCCGCTACGCGCTCGAAGCCAAGCGAACCTTCCTTGCCGACGAACAGGGGCTCGGCAAGACCGTTGAGGCATTGGCGACACTTGAGGCCGCCGACGCGTTCCCGGCGATCGTCGTCTGCCCCGCCTCGATGAAGCTCGTCTGGCAGCGCGAGACACAAAAGTGGCTGCCGCACCGCTCAGTCACGGTCGTCACCGGCCGCGGCGGCACGATCGAGCACGCTGACGTCACGATCATCAACTACGAGATCGCCGCAGCCCGCCGGGAAGTACTCGCGCGCAGGCGACCGCTGGCGCTGGTCGCAGACGAGTCGCACTACTGCAAGAACCCGCAGGCCAAACGCACCCAGGCGGTGCGGCGGCTCGCCGAGTCGGTGCCCGACAGCGGGCTACGTCTGGCACTGACCGGCACCCCGGTGATGAACCACGCCGACGAGCTGATCCCCCAGCTACGGCTGATCGGGCGGCTCGCGGACTTCGGCTCAGGGGCGAGCTTCAGTCGCCAGTTTGAGGGCGAGCTGAGTGAGGAGCGGCTGCACTGGCACCTTCGCCGCCACTGCTTCGTGAGGCGGCTCAAATCCGAAGTGCTGCCCCAGCTTCCCGCAAAGCGCCAGGTGGTAGTGCCGGTCGCGCTCAACAACGAGTCTGAGTACCGCCTCGCCGAAGACGACGTGATCGCCTGGCTGCGAGCCCAGCCACTCGACCTCAAGGTGCTCGACGGCAAGATCGCGGCGGCGCTGCGGGCCGAGCGCCTGGCACAGCTGACGACCCTCCAGCGCCTTGCCGCACGCGGCAAGCTGGCGGCGGCACTCACCTGGATACATGACTTTCTCGCGTCCGGTGAGGCGCTGGTCGTGTTCGCCCGCCACGTCGAGGTTCAGAAGGCTGTCATCGAGCACTTCCCCAACGCTCTGCATCTACTGGGTGAAGATTCAGCGACCGCCCGCGAGCAGTCGATCGCCGCCTTCCAGGATCCGGACGGGCCGGCGCTGATCGTCTGCGCGACCCGCGTGGCCGCACAGGGCATCACCCTGACCCGCGCCTCGAACGTCTGCTTCCTCGAACTCGAATGGACCCCCGCGATCCATGATCAGGCCGAGGACCGCTGCCACCGCATCGGCCAGCGCGACGCCGTCACCGCCTGGTACCTGCTCGCCGCCGAGACGATCGACGAGACGATGGCCCGCCTGATCCAGCGGAAGCGCGAGATCGTCGATGCGATCACCGACGGTCGTGAGCTGCCCGACGGCGGCCTGATCGAAGGCGTCGTCAGGGAGCTGCGCGACGGCATGCCGTTCCGCCACCTGCACGCGGTCGCGACCGACACCGGCGCCGACGCTCAGCTGGCGGGCGACGCCGGCAAGCGCTGGCGCAAGCGCGGCAGCGGCTCCTGAGCCTCCGGGCCTAGCTGGCCTGGATGATCTCCTCGAGCCTCTGCGTGAGGCGCTGGACCTCAGTGGCGTCGCCGCGCGTCTGCGCAACCGCGAGCGCATCCATCAGGTAGTTCTCGTCATTCTCGTGATCAGGCACCGACGCCGACGCTGGTCCCAGTGACGCCTCGGCTTTGGCGATCTTCTTCTCGCGGTCAGCGTCGTACGCGGCCTTGGTGTCCGCGATCAGCTTGGAACGATCGATGCTCACCCGGGACCGATCCTTGGGGTCGTAGAGCACCGGGATCACTGTCCCAACCGAGAGCGGATACGGCTCAAGCCCGCTCGCCGGGCCAACCGCGTCGATGCCTAGGTCAAAGAGCTCGCAATCGCTCTCAGTCGTTTCGCCGTCCTCGAACTTGACGCGCACGCGAACCTGCCACTTGCGCTCCCCGTGCGAGTTCAGGACGTTTCCCGGCCTCGCGTCAACGATCACGCCGCGCGTTTGCGCCCCATCCTCTGCAGGTTTGTCTCTTCCGAACATGTTGCCCCCGTTGGCGTTTGCAGTTCCCGATGCGGCGCGATCATATCCCGACTGACACAGCCAGATGTGACGAAGAACGCGTTAGCGGAGCGTGGGATTGCTGGGCGGACCGGCGCCTAGCCAGCGCGGCTGTCGCGCGTCACTTCGCGGGCCGCGGCGACGTACGCCCGTACAAGCGGGTTCTCAGTGTCCCGTCGCCAGGCAAGCGCAAGCTGACACGGCGGCAGACCGCGTACGCGCCGGGTTACGACCCCACCCCGCGTCAGCGACGGGGCATTGCCGATAGCAAGCAGGCAGATGCCGCGTCCCTCAACGATGAACTCGTAGGTCTCGTCAGGACTGGTGATCTCGGCACCGATCACCGGCGGTTGCCCTCTTCGCTGTTCGACCGCGAGCCAGTAGTCGCGCAGCGGCCCTGCGCTCTTGGGGAGCGCCAGGAACGGTTCAGCCAAGAGCTCTTCAAAGTCGATCGCCTTCGAAGTCGCCAGCCGGTGCGCCGCGGGCAGGGCGACGACCATCGGCTCCTGCACGATCAAGGCCCATTGGAAGCGTCGGGCATCCGGTAGCGGAAGCCATACGAACCCCGCGGCGCTGGAGCCGTCGGCGAGCCCGGCCGTCGGGTCCTCCCAACCGACCTGGCGCAAGGTAATCCGGGCGTCTGGCAGCTGGTCGCTGAAGCGTGAGCGGATCGCTGGCAGCAACCCGTCACGCCCAACGCTCGTGCTCATCCCGATGATCAGCGAAGCGGCCTGAGTGCGTTTGCTCTTCTCGATCGTCTGCCAGGCCTTGTCCCACGCAGTGATCACCTTGCGAGCCTGAGGCAGGAACGCTGCTCCCGCCTCGGTCAGGCGAACTTCTTTGGCGGTACGTTCGAACAGTGCGACGCCAAGCGTCCGCTCAAGCATCTGGATCTGCTTGCTCAGTGCGGGCTGCGAGATGAACAGCCGCTCCGCGGCGCGAGTGAAGTGCAACTCCTCAGCGACCGCGACGAAATACCGCAGATCTCGACCGTGAACATCCATAACCGATGGTTATGCTCGCATGTCTTGGACAGGCCAGGCCCGCCGCCGGATCATCTTCTGAAACCGAAAGGAGAAAGACATGACTGGTTCATCACGGAAGGTTTGGCTGATCACTGGTGCGAACAGCGGTTTCGGCCGGGCCTTGGTGCAAGAGGCGGTGGTGGCGGGCGACGTGGTGGTTGCCGCTGTGCGATCAACGGAGTCGATGCGGGACCTCGTCAGCCAGTATCCGGATCAGGTACATCCGGTTCAGCTCGACGTGACCGACCAGGCCAGGATCGCAGCGGTCGTCGAGGACGTGATGGGCAGGCACGGCCGCATCGACGTGCTCGTCAACAACGCCGGGCGCACGCATGTCGGCGCGGTCGAAGAGACCAGCGACGCGGACCTGCGCTCGCTCTTCGAGCTGCACTTCTTCGGCCCGGCGGCACTCGTGCGTGCCGTACTCCCGCACATGCGAGCTCGCCAGTCCGGCGCGATCGTGCAGCTCAGCAGCATGGGCGGCCAGATGTCATTCGCCGGATTCTCCGCCTACAGCGCCACCAAGTTCGCACTCGAAGGCCTCTCCGAAGCGCTCGCTGACGAGGCCCGGGCATTCGGGATCAGGGTCCTGATCGTCGAGCCAGGAGCCTTCCGCACCGGTCTCTTCAACGCCAACAGCGAGAGCGCCGCCAGCGAGGTCTACGCCGACTCAGTCGGTAACACGCGCCAGATGATTGAGGCAGGCCACGGCACCCAGCCCGGCGATCCAGCCAAGGCCGCATCCGCCATCCACACGGCGCTCAACGCCGATCAGACACCACTGCGACTGCCGCTCGGTAGCGACGCAGTTGATGCCGTCGCCGCACACCTAGATGCTGTCCGCGACGAGCTTATGGCTTGGGAAGCGGTCGCCCGCGATACGGCGTTTGCGTAGTCGACCACAGCACACTGATCGACTTCAGCGCAGAGGGTTGGCCGTTGAGCTCGACTGGTAATCGCGTCGCTCCACTCTGGGGGACTTAGTCGTCGTACGAGCTACTTACTCCCCCAGAGTGACGGACGAGACAGCGCATGGCACTGCACCCGAAGCCCTACCAAGTCCCACGGTGCACGACCTCATCAAACGGCCGGCGGTCGGGCTTGCGGATCGGCTTCAGGGATGCGCCGCCGGCGGGATAGCCGAAGTCGAGGATGTAGCGGGCGATCTTGCCTTCGGGCAGACCGAGCAGCTGCTTCGCCAGGTCGAACTCGCCGACCGACGAGTGGCCTGAGACGACGCCGACGTCGATCGCGGCGATCATCATCTGCATCGACGCTTGGCCGATGTCGTAGCGGGCGGTCTCACGCAGGCGCTCGTCCGGTTCGTCATCGATAACGAGAACGACCGCCGCGGCCGCGCCGGCGATGTGGGCGCCGCCGCGCCAGACCTTCGAGAGCTCCTCAAGCTCCGAACGCTCGGTGACCACGACGAAGTCCCACGGCTGGCTGTTGCGCGACGACGGTGAGCGCCAAGCCGCCTCGAGGATGCGCTCGAGATGCTCCGGCGCCAGTGGCTCAGGACTGAACTCGCGCACGTTGCGCCGGGTGGTGATCGCTTCCCATGTCTCCATGGTTCGCTCCCTTCCTACTTCTATTCGACGGAGATCGTGAACGTGGCGGTGAACTCGCCGCCAGGCTCAACCCAATTCAAGCGATCGCCCGAGACCATCGCGTCGATCGGGGCGGTCATCGGCTCAAAGCAGATGAAGTCCGAATTATCGGAGGCGTAGACCTGGCTGACCGGATAGCCGCTGACGTGCTGCAAGGAGATCTTGCGGCTGCCGTCGGCCAGGCTGAACGGCCGCGAGGATCCGTCGGCACCGTCGCTGTAGACGGTCGGGAAGCTGGTGTCGAACGTGCGGTCGCCGAACGGCCCATCGAGTTCGCCCGGCGCGATCACCTTGGTCTCCCCCGTCGGGATCATGCGCTCGTCCAATACACCCTGCGAAGCGACCGGGATCTCTAGCTGCCACTCGCGACGGTCCGAGCCGGGCAGTGTCAGGTAGGGATGGAAACCGAAGGAGACCGGCACGCGCTGATCGCCGGTCGCGATCACGCTGAACGCGACCGTCAGAGTGGTCTCGG
>Ga0302314_10010558_pt1 | contig 16152 bp, 18 predicted proteins | sample III_Palsa_N2_3_FD_200533 | JGI IMG/M metagenome (GOLD analysis project Ga0302314, IMG submission 200533) | Peat permafrost microbial communities from Stordalen Mire near Abisko, Sweden - III_Palsa_N2_3 | ecosystem: Environmental > Terrestrial > Soil > Palsa > Peat permafrost | place: Sweden... | reverse complement strand
TCCTCGCCGAGCGGTTTCAAATCCTGATCACCCCGACTGAGTAAAAAATGCCGATTGCTTTCAAAGAATGGGCGGTCACCGTCCGCGCGCTCGCTGAGGGAGAGCAGCTGCTGACGCTCCGCAAAGGTGGTATCCGTGAACCGGATAAGCACTTCGAGTTGGAGCATGACCGTTTCTTTCTGTACCCCACGTTCGACCACCAGCGCACCGATCTGGTGCGTGAGTCGCACCGCCCGGAACTAGCCCGGGCATTGGAGGAGGGGGTTTGGAGCGACGGAGAGCCGTCTGCAGCAGCGATGCTGCGCGGCGTGGAGATCAGCCAGCCCGACCGCGTGCGCATCCGCGCCTGGGCCGAGGTGGCTGCTCACTACACGATCACGGATCGCCGTGCGGTCGACGCACTCTCGCCGTTCTATGTGTGGACGACCGATTACGCAGAAAAGCGCCTCGACTGGAAGCGCCGCCACCCGCTGCACGTGGTGGTACTTCGCACCTATCGCATCCCGCGTCCGGTGACAGTCAAGGTTCGCGACGAGTACGGCGGATGCCGCTCGTGGCTGGAGATCACGCGCGACCTCCCCTTCGAAGGCACTCCGGTGCTCTCCGACGAGGAGTTCGAGCGCGCATCTGAGGAGATCGCGGCACTCGCCGCGGGCGACCGCCAGCCGGTCCTGGTCTAAGGCGACCTGGACCCACGTCTCTCGAGAGGGGTGGCCAGCGGGCCACCCCTTCTCGCTTTAAGGGCGCGTAGGAAAATTATCTGCGGTTTTGACGGCGTCTGGACGCGCCTGGGTTCGCCCGTCTCGAGGCAGGTACCACCAGTACCTGCCTTGCGAGACGGTCTTCCCAGCCACGCCCAGCCACTCGTCAATTCCCACAACTAATGTTCCCTACGCGCCCTAAGCTGCTTCTCACGGCATGGCATGGGCTGAGTCGACATCGGCATCGTTTGCCTGCCGGCACTCTTCGGCGCGCTCGGCCGACGCCGCGCGCGTGCTGCGGCTGCTCGAGCGCACTCGTGAGCGGCTGATGGAGCAGTTCCCCGACCCGGGCTCGGGGCTCACTGTGGTACTGCACGACAGCCCGCAGGCGCTGGTGCTGTCGAACCCGTTGATGCCGCTGGTCTGGGGGCTGACCGCGAGCCGGGCGCGGCGCTACGTGACCGGTTGGGCCGGACGCCACGAGCTGCACGTGCTCTCCCCCCGCGCGCTGCGAGAGCGCGCGTCTAACACCTCGGGCTCGTTTGAGATGCTGGCGCTCGCGCCCGCCTCGCTCTACGCCAGGCGCGTGATCACGGGGTCCAATCGCGAGCTTCAGTCTGCCCGCCTGCCGGCACGATCCTGGGCGGAGCTGCGCTGGGCGTGGCTGGTCGAGGGCGCGTCACGTTGGCTCTCGGGTGAGAGCGGCCACGCGCGCTCGGTCGTCGGGCAGTACATGCGCTCGGGGCACCGCCCGCACTTCCCGCCGGGGCCACGGGACGCACCGCTGCTGGCGCCGTCGCTGATCGAGCTGCTGGCCGAGCGGGACGGTCCGGTCGGGGTGGCGCGGCTCGTCGGACGGCTGCATGCGGGCGGCTCGGACGCGGCGCTGCTGCACGCCTTCCCCGGTCAGGGCCTCTCGAGCATCGAGAGCGAATGGCGGTCGCGGCTGCGGCGTCTCGGCGAAGGCGGATAATTCAGGCGGGCACCTGAGTCAACCCCGGACGCTTCGTGCAGAAGTCTGCACATAACGTCCACGGCTTCCGTTCAGACGACCGTCAGGAGCGCTTCCTCGACCTGAGCGTCGCGGATCATGTATGCGCGAACCACGGGCTCGGGCGTGGCCGTCCCGACGATCACGTAGAGCGAGTCCGGATAGGAGGCGAGGTTGATGTCGGTCTGTGACGGATACGGGTCGCTGCGCGTGTGCGAGTGGTAGATGATCCCGACGTCGAGCCCGGCGTCCTCTATGCCGGTGACGACGTGCAGCAGCTCGTGGGCGTCCATGCTGTATTTGAATGGCGTGTGGAAGGTGTTCTCCATGCGGAACACCTCGACCGCCTCACCGTCGCGGCTCGACACTATCCCGCAGCACTCGTCGGGCGCGTCCTCGAGGGCGTGCGCGACGATCTCGTCGTGGAGCGAGCGGGCGATCCGCATTCCGAGCAGCCGGGCCGATCAGCGCCCGACTACCACCAAACGGTGGAGTCGAGGTTCTCGATCTCCTCGATCGGGCGCGTGTAGATGCCCGATGAGAAGTACTTGCTGCCGTCGTCGGCGGCGATGAAGACGACGTTGCCCTCGTCGAGCTCGCCGGCGATCCGCACCGCGACACGCGCAATCGCGCCGGTCGAGACACCGACGAACAGCTGCTCCTCGTCGAGCAGCTTGCGGGTCCAGGTGATCGCGTCCTGGTTGGTCACGAAGATCTTGCGGTCGAGCAGGCTGATGTCGATGATCGGCGGGATGAAGCCGTCATCGAGCGATCGCAGGCCCTGCACCGGCTCGCCCTGCATCGGTTCGGCGGCGACGATCTTGACCTTGTCGCCGAGCTCCTCCTTGAGCCGCCTGCCGTTACCCATGAGCGTGCCGCCCGTGCCGAGCCCGGCGACGAACGCGCTGACCTCATCGAGCTCCTCGAGGATCTCGAGCGCCGTGCCGTTGTAGTGCGCGTTGGGGTTGGCCTCGTTGCCGTACTGATAGGGCATGTAGTAGTCCGAGTCCTTGGCGGCCATGTCGAGCGCCAACTCGACGGCGCCGTTGGAGCCCTTCGAGCCCTCCGAGTAGACGATCTCGGCGCCATACATGCGCAGCAGATCGGTGCGCTCGGGCGTGACGTTGTCGGGCATCACGACCTTCAGCTTGTAGCCCTTGCGCGCGCAGATCATCGCCAGCGAGATCCCGGTGTTGCCGGAGGTCGGCTCGAGGATCGTCTGCCCCGGCCGGATCAGGCCCTTGTCCTCGGCGTCGAGGATCAGTGCCCGCGCAACGCGGTCCTTGACAGACCCCGTCGGGTTTCGCGACTCGAGCTTGACCCAGAGCCGCACGCCCGGCTTCGGACTGAGACGCTTGAGCTCGATCAGCGGCGTGTGGCCGATCGCCTCGATGATGTCGCCGTAGCGACCCCCGCAGGGCTTGTTGCGCAGGTCTGTCGCCATCGCTTCAGAAAGTATAGTCCCACCCGCCCGTGCCTGTCGTCCGCTGACGACAGGCTTCCGACCCTGCGCGCGACTAACGCGCTCCGCCGGCCATCGCCGGGAGGATGACAAGCGTATCGCTCACGCCGACCGTGGTCGCGAGCCCCTCGAGCACGCGCACGTCCTCGTCGTTGAGGTAGACGTTGACGTAGCGGTTGAGGTCGCCGTCCGCGCCGAACAGCTGCGCCTGTGTCGAAGGGTGCTCCTCGACGACGGCGCGCAGGATCTCGCCGACGTTGTCGCCGTCGGCGCTGATCTCGCGCTCTCCGCCGACGGCGGAGCGGAGTACCGGTGGGATCTTGATCGTGGCCATATCTAGTGTGCTCCTGCGCAGAACGCTTCGTAGTCGGGGAAGACGCCCATCTCCTCGTCGCTGATCTCGTCGGGATCGCGTGAGCAGATCGGGCAGTTCGGATCGCGGCGGATCTTGACCTCGGTCATCGTCGCGGCCAGCGCGTCATACATCAGCAGGCGCCCGATCGCGGGGTTACCGATGTCGAGGATCAGCTTGATCACCTCGGTCGCCTGCAGCAGCCCCATCGTGCCCGGCAGCACGCCGAGCACGCCGTTGGCGCCGCAGGACGGTGCCAGCTCGGCCGGCGGCGGCACCGGGAAGAGGCAGCGGTAGCAGGGGCCCTCGTAGGGCTTGAAGACCGACAGCTGGCCGTCGAAGCCGAGAATCGCCGCCGACACCACCGGGATCCGCAGGCGCACCGAGGCGTCGTTGAGCAGGTAGCGGGTCGGGAAGTTGTCGAGCCCGTCGAGCACGATGTCGTAGTCGGGCAGGATGTCCATGATGTTGTCCGGCCCAAGGCGCAGCTTGTGCTTGACGACGTTGACGTCGGAGTTCAGGGCCTGGATCGTCTCTTCCGCCGAGTCGACCTTCGAGACGCCAACTCGGGCCGCGTTGTGGATGACCTGGCGCTGGAGGTTCGACAGATCGACCACGTCGTCGTCGACGATCCCGAGCGTGCCGACGCCGGCCGCCGCGAGGTAGAGCGCGGAGGGCGAGCCGAGGCCGCCGGCGCCCAGCAGCAGCACCTTGGCGTCGAGCAGCTTCTGCTGGCCCTCGATGCCGACCTCGTTGAGCAGCAGGTGGCGCGAGTAGCGGTCGCGCTGCTCGGCGCTCATGAAGCGCGGGATCTCGACGTCGTAACCGCGGTCCTTCCACAGCGTGAAGCCGCCGGTCATCGAGGAAACGTGCTCGTAGCCGAGGTCCTCGACGAGCGTGCGCGTGGCCCAGGCCGAACGCTGCCCGGAGGCGCAATAGAGGATCACGGGCAGGCTCTTGTCGGGCGCGTTGCCCTCGATGCGGGACTCGAGGTGGCTCTTGGGCACGTGGCGTGCCCCTGGAATGTGGCCGACGGCCCATTCCTCGTCCTGGCGGACGTCGATGACGATCGCTCCGGTCTGGAGCTGATCACGCACGGCTGCCGGATCGAGCTCGTCGATTCGGTCCTTGATCTTGCGAAGAACCTCTGCTCCAGAGGGACTCATTGAAAACTCCTAAAAGGCGCTCGGGTTTCGTTAGATAACAAAGTATAGGCAGGCCTATAACCTGCTCCCATCCGCGCTCCCGTCGACCACATACCGGCACCGGCCTTTCCCGCGAGACTGCCCTGGATCAACGTGGCCTCGCTGAGGATGGACCAGCAGCGTGGCCGGCCCGTGCTGATCGAATTCTGGGATTTCTGCCGGCCCAACTCGATCCGCACGCTGCCCTACCTGAAAGCATGGCACGCCCGCTATGGCGACCGCGGACTTCGTGTGATCGGCGTACACGCGGCCGGCTTCGAGCCCTCCGATGACCCCGATGCCGTGGCCGCCGCGGTCGAGCGCCTGGGGATCGAATACCCGGTGGTCGTCGATGTCGGCCACCAGATCTGGCAGGAGTACGAGAACCTCGGCTGGCCCGCGCGCTACCTCTGGAATCCCGACGGGTTCCTGTTCGAGTTCCACTACGGCGAGGGCGGATACGCCGAGACCGAGCTCGCGATCCAGGAGCTGCTCGGTGTCGAGCAGGAGACCGTTGCGCCGCTGCGACCCGAAGACGAGCCGGGGGTGGCACTGGTGCCCCAGAGTGACGACGTGTCCGGCCCCTACAGCGGTCCCTACGAGGCTGGCGGCGTCTGGGGTGTGTTCGACGGCAGCGGCATCGCGACCGTCAACGGCGCCGAGATCGAGATCCCCCACGCCGGCGCCTACGAGCTGATCGTGCACGAGCACCACACCGAAGGCGTGCTCGATCTGAGCGTCAGCGACGAGCTCAGCGTGCTCGCGGTGTGCTTCACGCCGGGGCTTGCTGGCCCCGGCGTGTCCTAAGCCTCGCTCGGCGACGACGCCGGCCCCGGCGCCGGGAAGGCGACCGTGATCGTCAGGCCGCCGCCGGAGCGTGGCCGTGCGTCGACCTCGGCGTGGTGGGCCTCGGCGACAGCGCGCACGATCGACAGACCGAGGCCGTGCTGACCGGACTCCGGGCCGGTCCGTGCAGGCCCAAGCCGCCGGAACGGCTCGAACATCGTCTCGATCTCCTCGAAGGCGATCATCTGACCACTGTTCTCGACGACCAGCAGCGCGCGGTCACCCTGCTGGCGCGTGCTGATCTCGACTCGGCCGCCGTCGAGGTTGTGGCGCAGCGCGTTCTCGAGCAGGTTGGTGATCAGCCGCTCGATCAGCGCCGGGTCCCCTTCTGTCATGGCGGGCTCGAGGTCTGCGACGAGCTCGAGCTGGTGCTCCCCGATCTCCGGCAGCGGCCGTTCGAGCACGCGCGCGGCGATCGCGCCGACGTCGGTGCGCTCACGCCGCTCGAGTCCGCGCTCGCTACGAGCCAGCGTCAGCAACGCCTCGATCAGGCGCTCCTGGTCACGCCCGTTGGACAGCAGCTCCTCACACGCGGCACGCAGCGTCGCCGCAGTGGCGTTGGGGTCGGCCAGCGCCACCTGCAGCAGCGTGCGCTCGAGCGTCAGCGGCGTGCGCAGCTCATGGGATGCGTTGGCAACGAAGCGGCGCTGCGTGTCGAAGGCGGATTCGAGCCGCGCGAACAGATCGTCGAGCGTCGCACCCAGCTCAGTGAACTCGTCGCGTCCGCCCTCGAGCGCCAGGCGTTCGTGCAGGTTACCGGCCGAGATCGTGCGCGTGCGAGCGGTGATCTCACGCAGCGGTTTCAGCATCCGGCCCGACGCGAACCAGCCGAGCGGGAAGGCAACGATCGCCGTCAGCAGCAGCACGATCCAGCAGATCACCGCAAGCCTCGTGATGTCGGCGTTGTGCTGCTGGCTCAGGAACGCCGGAGTGCTGATGATCTGTGGCACCGCGTTCACCCGTGTCGCGATATGGATCGTGGGGGTGGCCACCGCCACGGTCGAGCCTCCTCGCTCCGCCAGCAGGATCACGATGATCACTGCGGTTCCCAGAGCGAGGAACGACGCCGAATAGATGAGCGCGAGCCGGCGACGCGCGCTGCCACCCTGCATCAGCCTCATATCCGGTAGCCCCCTTCGCGTACGGTCTCGATCAGCGGCGGCTCGCCGAGTCGCGAGCGCAGCCGCGCAACGGTTGTTTTGACGGTCGTGGTGAACGGGTTTGCCGCCTCGTCCCAGACGCGCTCGAGCAACTCCTCGGAGGAGACCGCGCGCCCGTCGGCGGCGAGCAGGTGCTCGAGTACCCCGAACTCCTTGGGGCTCAGATCGATCCGCCGATCGGCGCGAGAGACGATCCGGCGTGATGGGTCGAGGCTGAGGTCGCCACGCACGTAGACAGGTGGCAGCGGGGCGCTGGAGCGGCGAGCGAGCGCCCGAACCCGCGCAACCAGCTCGGAGAAGTCAAACGGCTTGCCGAGGTAGTCGTCGGCACCGAGCTCGAGGCCACTGACGCGGTCACGGATCGCGTCGGAGGCCGTCAGCATCAGCACCCGCGTCGGGCTGCGGCGGTCGGCGAGCGAGCGGCACACCTGATCCCCGTGCACGCCCGGCAGGTCGCGGTCGAGCACGACAACGTCGTAGTCGTTGATCGTGGTGTGAGCCAGCGCATCGGCGCCGTCGAATACGAGGTCGACCGCCATGCCCTCGAGTCGCAGGCCGTTGGCGATCGCCTTCGCGAGGCGTTGATGATCTTCGACGACGAGCACACGCACCGGCACAGCATGCCGCCTGGCGGTCACAGCGGGGTGACAACCGATGTGACGGACCCGGCACCGCCTGGGGCGTACAACGGCCCCATGAACTCGTACCGTCGTCTCTCGCGCACCATGCCGCTCGCCCTCGTCGCAATCTCAGCCGCTCTGCTCGTCTCCGCCTGCGGGGGCTCAAAGAAACCGCCGGCGGCCACCGGGTCAGGGAATTCGGCAGCGACCAACTCGGTGATCAAGGACGCCTACCGGTACTCCGCCTGCATGCGCACCCACGGCGTCACCAACTTCGGCGATCCGCACGTGAGCACGAACGGAAACTCGGTTCAGATCGCAGTCCACGTCGATCCGGCGATCACAGGGTCGCCCTCATTCAAGTCCGCGCAGCACGCCTGCGCGCACATCATGCCCAACGCGAGCAATGGCCCCACCCCAGCTCAGATCCAGGCCCACACTGACGCGATCCTGGCATTCGCCAAATGCATGCGCGAGCACGGCTTCCCCAAGTTCCCGGACCCCAACAGCCAGGGTCAGCTGTCGCCGTCAGCACTCAGCCAGGCCGGGATCAACCTGCAGCAGCCGGCGATCAAACCCGCCGCCTACACCTGCGTGGCGGTGACCCACGGGATCATCACCAAGGCCGACATCAACCGCGCGATCGCGAATCCGAACGGCGGCTCCCAGAGCTCGTCGGGCGGATGATCGCGGCGCGCTAGCCGACGTGGATGAAGTGAAAGCGACGCCCGCTCATGGCCCGATCATGACGCGGTGGTAGCTCACGCCGCCGTCGGTTGTGTAGTAGAGGCGGGAGTCCTGCATGCCGCCCTTCCCGAAGCCGCCGATCGCCACGCCGTGAGTGGCGTCGGTGAAGCCGAGGTAGATCCAGTTGGCCGACGGCGCCTTGACCCGGGCCCAGCTGGCGCCGGCGTTGCCGCTGCGGTAGAGCGGTCCCTGGCTGGAGGCGACGGCGACCGTGCCGGTGGCGGCGGCAAAGGAGTCGATCGGGCCGTAGGGCACCTGCGCGGCGGTGGTGAAAGTGTTGCCGGAGTTGGTCGAGAGCAGGATGTCGTCGGGGGCCATGCCGGTCGAGCACAGTGCCCAGAGAGCCTGCGGGCCGCCGTCATAGGTGCAGTCGCTGACGCGGTGCGTCCCGCCCACTCGACGGAAGCTGGCCCCGCCGTTGTCTGAGACCAGCAGGTGGGTACCCGAGTTGATGAACACCGTGCTGCCCTGAACCCAGAGCCCGGAGAGATAGCCGCGCCCGAGGCCGCCGAGCGTCGTCCAGTTGTTTGTCCCTATCGCCGAACTCATCAGGTGCGTCTGGCTGTGGCGGTAGGCGATCGCGTAGACGTAGTTGCCCGCGATCTGCAGGTCGTTCACAATCGAACCCGGCTGCTGGTGCGTCCAGCTACGACCGCCGTCAACTGTGCTCCACAGCTGCTGGCCGAAGGCGTAGCCGTCGTCCTCGTTCCCGAAGCGGACGTTCTGCACGTTGGTCGTCGGCGGTGCCGCGATGCGCGTGAATTGAGGGCCGCCATCGGTCGTGCGGACGATCGCCGTGCACGTATGCCCGTTGCAGGGCGCGGTTCCGAGCAGCCACCAGCTGAACTCGCTGATCGCGGTGAATGACACCGGCTGGAAGCCGACCGGCACGGTGCCGGCAGTCGTGAAGCTGCGCACGGTGGCTCCGGTGCCGGCGGTGACTGCAGCAGGCTCAACAGGCTTTGGCTTCGACTTCGAGGCCGGGAGCGTGAGCGTGGCGGCGATCGCGCTTGCCGCCAACGCCGCCCCCACCCCCGCCGCGATCCCGACCGTGGGCGCGCGCAGCGGGAGCCGTTGCATCCACAGCAACGGCCGGCGCCAGCGCCGGCGTTTTATCCCGCGCTCGGTTGCCGCCACGAGCTGCTCCTCCACGGCTTCGAGGAAGTCCATGCTCATGCCGGCCCCATCTCTGTCAGTTGATTGCGCAGCCGTCCGAGCCCGCGACTGACGCGCTTGCGCACGACCATCTCCGAGCAGTTCAGCTGCTTTGCGATCTCGTCGTAGCCGACCTCGTCGACGACGTGCCAGCGCACCGCCTCGCGCTCCATCGGTGGCAGCTGCTCGAGCATCTGCTCGAGCCTGCCGACGCCCGCATCGGCGAGCTGTTCGATGCGCTCGAGCGCGAGGTCGTCCAGTTCGACCGGCTCGAGTCCGAGCCGATGACGGGCGCGCGCTTCGACGCGGCCCCGCCGCCAGCTCATCAGCAGCTTGTGGCGGGCGATGCCGATCACCCAGGGCAACGCCGAGGAAACCTGCGCCTCATAGCGTGCGGCCGACAGCAGCACCGCCGCGAAGACCTCGGCCGCGAGGTCGGCGGCGAGCTCGACGTCGCCGGTCTCTCGCACCAGGTAGGCGAGCACCTCGGCCAGATGGCGGCGATAGAAGGCCGAGAAGGCACCGCCGTCACGCTCAGCGACCGCGGCCAGCAGGTCAGCGTCTGCCCAACTCGCTCGATCGTCGCGCCGCACATTCATCGCCTATCTATTGCGCAAGCCTATGCGGGTGTGACACGGGAAGCAAAATGTCGGCTAAGGCGACATTTTGCTTCCCCGATCCGGTGCAGCCAGCGCGTCAGTCGAGCAGGTTGACGAGCCGCGGCGGTCCGTGGTCGTCGAGCTCGACCGCGAACCCCGGGCGGTAGGGGTTCTCGCGTGGCTCTTCAGACATGAAGGTGGTCGACTCGTGGACCCAGCAGCCGGTGTTGAGCAGCTGAACCCCGGAGGTGGTGATCCACTCGGAGCGGTCGTCACCGGCGAGCGGGCCGGCCCGGTGCGAGTGCCCGAAGAGCGCATAGTGCGGCCGCAGCTTGAGCACCGACAGTACCTTGCCGTAGGCCACGAGCGACGAGCGACGCAGGGCCACGGGCGACAGGTCAGGGCTCAGCGGGCCGAGCCCCGCGGCATTGGCGGCCGCCAGCACACCCCGTAGCCCCGCCTGCACGGCGAGCGCTTGCCCTCCGCGTGATTCGCGGATCAGGTGCAGAGCGCGAGCCGAGCCGCCCCCGTCGGCGGCATCGATCTCGCGCTTGCTCGTCTGCGAAATCGCGAACATCCAGGCATAGACCGGCGCCAGCAGGCGCTCGTAGTCGTTGGCCTCCGTCATCTCCGAGAACGGCAGCTTCAGGAAGCGCGCCATCGCTCCCGCGGCAACGCGCTCAAACGCCGGCGTCGTCGTGTGGCGGTCGAGGTAGTGGCCATGCTGGGCGTAGACATCGTCTCGCAGCCACAGACCCGGATACTCGAACCGCACCGAAGCCCCGTTCTGCGAGAGCATCCACTCGATCTGGCTGAGCGACTCGGGCTGCAACTGCAGCTGGTGGTCGTGGTTGCCGAAGACCATCACCACCTCGCGGCCCTCGCGCAGACCGGAGACCAGCTGCGGTAAGACGCGCGAAGCAGCGGCGAGCGCGTCCTGGATAGGCCCCTGACGAAGTTCGATGACGTCGCCGAGCAATACGAGCCGGTCAGCGGTGGCGATCGCCGCGGCCAGGGCCTCGACAACCGGTGAATCGTTCAGCGCGGCGCGTCCGTGACCTGCACCGATGTGCAGATCCGAGATGACGAGGGTGCGCAAGCTCTATGCGCTGCCGAGCGCCTGCCGGATCGCCTTGGGGAGCATGAAGCGGGTGTCTTCCTTGATCACTTCGAGCTCCTGCACATCACTGGTCCCGCGCGCCCGGAAGAACTCCACAAGGCGCGCGACGAGCTCCTCGGGGGCACTGGCGCCGGAGGTGATGCCGACGGTTCGCATGCCCTCGAGCCACTCCTCCTGGACCTGACCCTCGTTGTCGATCAGGTGCGAAGCCGCGCCGCACTCGCGGGCGACCTCGACCAGGCGGTTCGAGTTCGACGAGTTGCGGCTGCCGATCACCAGCACCAGGTCGCACTCGGTGGCGAGCTCCTTGACGGCGGCCTGGCGGTTGGTGGTGGCATAACAGATGTCATCCGTGCGCGGCCCGACGATCGCCGGGAACTTCTCGCGCAACGCGACGATGATCGAGCGGGTCTCGTCGACGCTCAGCGTCGTCTGCGAGATATAGGCGAGCCGCTGCGGGTCGGGAACCTCGAGCGCGGCGACGTCCTCCTCGCTCTGGACCAGCACGATCCGATCGGGCGCCTCACCGATAGTGCCCTCGACCTCCTCGTGGCCCTCGTGGCCGATCATCACGATCGTGTAGTCGTCGGCGGCAAACTTCTTCGCCTCGACGTGGACCTTGGTGACCAGCGGGCAGGTCGCGTCGATCACCCTGAGCTCGCGCACCGCGGCGTTCTCGTGCACGCTCGGCGCGACGCCATGAGCGGAGAAGACAGCGGTCGAGCCCTCCGGGACCTCGCTCTCGGACTCGACGAAGATCGCACCACGCTCGCGCAGCTGCTGGACGACGTGCTTGTTGTGCACGATCTCCTTGCGCACGTAGACGGGCGCGCCGTACAGATCGAGTGCCCGCTCGACGGTCTGAACCGCACGATCCACCCCAGCGCAATATCCCCGTGGCGACGCGAGCAGGATCTTCTCAGGGGTGTGAGCCATCCGGATATGAGTCTAGTCCCTGCCGGTGGGGTAGCCGGGGGTGGCGGGAGGGAGCCAATCCGACCGCCGGACCTCGGCGTCGCCAGTTGCACGCGTACTCTTGGGCCAGCTTCGATCACTCAGGCGACGAAAGGCGCGGGGCGTTGTGGGCCAGCAGCACTTTGACCGGCTGACTTCAACCGACACGGGCTTCCTGCACCAGGAGACCTCGAGCGCACACATGCACGTCGGTGGTGTGCTGCTGTTCGAGGGGCCGGCGCCGCGCTTCGAGGACTTCCTCGAGCACATCCGCGGGCGCCTGCACCTGGTGCCGCGCTACCGCCAGAAGCTCGCGATCCCGCCCGTCGGCAGCGGGCGGCCGCTGTGGGTCGACGACTCCAGCTTCAACATCGAGTACCACGTGCGCCATTCGGCGCTGCCCGCCCCCGGCAGCGAAGCGCAGCTGCTGGAGATGGCGGCACGGATCGCCTCGCTACCGCTGGATCGCAGCAAACCGCTCTGGGAGTTCTGGCTGGTCGAAGGCATCGAGCCCGCAGCAGGGTCCTCGCACGAGCGCTTCGCGATGCTTGCCAAGAACCACCACGCGCTGGTCGACGGCATCTCCGGGATCGATCTGGCGACGGTGCTGCTCGACTTCGGACCGACACCGACGCGACTGGACACCGAGGCATTGGCGCCGTGGCAGCCCCGCCCCGAGCCCAACGCGCTGGATCTGTTGGTGGCCGGCGCGCGTGACGGCGTCGGTGCCATCGCTGGTCTCGCGTCGCAGGCGCTGAGCGCCGTCTCGCAGCCGGCGCGCAGCCTCGAGGTCCTGCTCGACGCGGCCGAGGGCGTCGGCGAGCTCGTCTGGGCGGGGCTCAACCCGGCGCCGGAGACGCCGCTCAATGTCACGATCGGACCGCACCGTCGCTTCCGCGTCGTGCGCCAGCAACTGGCTGACTACAAGACCGTCAAGAACAGCTTCGGCGGCACGGTCAACGATGTCGTCCTGACAGTCGTGGCCGGCGCGCTCGGCGGCTGGCTGCGCTCACGCGGGATCAGCACCGACGGGCTGGAGATGCGGGCGCTGGTGCCCGTCTCGGTCCGCACCGAGGATGACCGCGGAGCGCTCGGCAACCGGCTGACGGTGATGCGCGGCCCGCTGCCGGTTTACATCCAGGATTCGGTTCTGCGGCTGCCGGTCGTGACCCGCGCGATGGATGACCTCAAGAGCTCCAAGCAGGCCGTCGGCGCCTCGACGCTCGTCGCCGTCAACGACATCGCACCACCGGCGGTGCTGGCGCAGGCCTCGCGCCTGCAGTTCTCGACGCGGCTCTTCAACCTGCTCGTCACGAACATCCCCGGACCTCAGGTCCCGCTCTACATCCTCGGCAAGCAGCTGGAGGACCTGTTCCCGCTCGCGTTCCTCCCCCAGGGACACGCGCTGGCCGTGGCGATCATGTCCTACAACGGCCGCATCGAGTACGGGCTGCTTGGTGACTTCGACGCGCTGCCGGACATCGACGTGATCGCCGAGGGCATCGATGAGTCGCTGGCCGAGCTGCTGGCGGCCACCGGGGCGCCGGCGCGCAAGGCCAAGACCAAGAAGGCTCCGCGTGCGCGGACAAAGCCAATCGAGCCGGCTGAGGCGCTGAGTGCGACGCCCACGCCGCTGCTGCCGACGCCGCTGCTGCCGACGCCGCTGCTGCCGACATCGCGTCGGCGCCCGGTCAGTGGGCCGGCCGCCGATATGCGGGCCAAGCGGGTGCAGCGTTCGAGGCGCGATAGCGGCTCTGGCCCCGGCGCTGCCTGATCGCGCCCGGCAGCCGGCCTTTACGCCGCAAAAAGTTTTTGTTTGGGCACCACTTTCCCGGGTACCAGACGTGTACCAGGCACATACATGGAGCTTCCCCCAACCCCAGCTCCAGTAGGCAACCGTCCAGTCTCGGTTGGTCCGTAGTCCGCCCCCCTGAGCCACGGACCAACGGACGGTTGACCCCAATTAGGCGGGCCCGAATGATTCGGGCCCGCCTAATTTTTTGCGCAACTGCTCGCCGCTCCTGCGGATCTGGTGATTGCCGTTGAGGACATGACCGGAAGGCTTCGGCCAATAGCGGTCGCTTTCGGTCCTCGATTGCCAGGGCAGCGGTCACATCCTGTCCGCAATTCCTGAAATGCTGGGCTCACCATGATCGAGACCTCCGCACGCCTGCTGGCCCTGCTGTCCCTGCTTCAGGTGCGTCGGGAGTGGACGGGGCAGGAACTCGCCGACCGGCTCGAGGTCGGTCCGCGCACGATCCGCCGGGATGTCGACAAGCTCCGCTCGCTCGGCTATCCCGTGCAGGCGGCGCCGGGCGTCGCCGGTGGCTACCGCTTGGGGGCGGGTGCCGAGCTGCCGCCACTGCTGCTCGACGACGCCGAGGCGGTGGCTGTAGCGGTGGGGTTGCGCATCGGCGCCTCCGGCTCGATCGCCGGGATCGAGGAGATTTCAGTCCGCGCCCTGACCAAGCTCGAGCAGGTGCTGCCCTCGCATCTGCGCCGGCGCGTCAACGCGCTGAGCCAGGTGACCTCGGCGCTGACCGTCGACGCGCCACAGACCGACACCGAAACGCTGGCGACGCTGGCCTCCGCGTGCCGCGACGCCCTGCGCGTGCACTTCGCCTACGTCGCGGCTGACGGCGCCGGCTCGATGCGTGCCGTGGACCCTGCGGCCGTCGTCTTCAGCGGGCGGCGCTGGTACCTCGTCGCCTTCGATCTCGACCGCGACGACTGGCGCACGTTCCGGCTCGACCGAATCGACAGCACGCTCCGGCTCGGCGGCCGCGGCAAGACACGCGCGGTTCCGGGCGGCGACGCCGCGGACTACCTCAGGCAGCAGCTCAGTCGCTATGCAACGGGTGCCGACGCCGATGCCGAGCCGGCGCAGATCCGTGTGCTTGCGCCCAGCTCGCGGATCAACGGCCGGGTCCCGGGCCAGTACGCCACGGTCGAGCCCGACGGCGAGAGCGCGTGCATCATCCGCAGCACCGGCGCATGGTCACGGCATTTCCTGATGTGGGTCGCGATGCTCGACGAGCCGATCGAGGTGATCGGGCCGCCTGAACTGGTGGAGACGGCTCGGCAGGTCGGTTCGCGGCTGAGCGCGAGCGTCTAGCGCTCTAGAAACCGAGGGCGAACTTCGCGTCCTCGCTCATCAGGTCGGGCGACCACGGCGGCGTGAACACGAGCTCGGACTCGACGGAGGTCACGCCCTCGATCTCGCCGACGAACTCCTGCATCTGACCTTCGACCTGCGGGCCGATCGGGCAGCCTGGCGTCGTCAGCGTGTAGGTGACCTTGATCGCACCGGCATCGTCGATGTCGACCCCGTAGATCAACCCGAGCTCGACGAAGTCGAGTCCAAGCTCCGGGTCGATGACCTCGCGGAGCGCGTCGTGAACTTCTTCGATAGTGACCATTTGCTGGATTTTACGAGGCTCGGACAATGTTGACGAAAGATTAAGCTTGCGTTACCGCCCGTATGTTTTGTAGTTTCCGCAGATCATCGAGTTCGCTGACAACCCGCCGGTGCTGCTTTGCGCCGGGGACGAGGACCGGAGCACGCAGAGTCTTCGCCGACGGGCGCTAGTGCTTGCGTTCCGCGCACAGAGCGATGTACTCGTCGATCTCCGCGGTCTCGTGTTTGCTGACACGACGCTGATGATCGACCTTGCAATGCTCTCCAACCGGCTGCGGCGCCGCGAACGGCGGCTGCTGTTGCAGGGCGCCCAGCCGCAGATCATGCACCTGATCGAGCTGGTCGGACTGCACCGGCTGCCCGGCGTCGAGCTGCTCGTCGACGGCGCATCCCAGCCGGCTATCGCCTGAGCTCCGCTTCGGTCCCCAGCCTCTCCCGACCGGTTGCGCCCAGCGCGGGCAACCCCGGCGCCGCCGACCACTACGCTTAGACCTGCCGATGATCTGGTTCGTCCTGCTTGTGCTGTGGCCGCTCGCCGAGCTATTCGTGATCGTCAAGCTCTCGGAGGCGATTGGGTTTCTCTGGGTTCTGCTGCTGCTGATCGTCAGCTGGCCGATCGGATGGCGCCTGATCCGTTACCAGGGCCGGGCCGCGCTCCGGCGCCTGCGCGACGCGCTGGGCGCGGGCCAGGCGCCCACGAGCGCAGTCGTCGACGGAGCCCTGGTACTGACGGGAGCCGTGCTGCTGCTCGTGCCGGGGTTCATCACCGACACGATCGGCCTGCTGCTGCTTCTGCCTCCGACGCGAGCCCTCGCCCGCCGCGGCGTCCTGCGCAACCACCAC
>Ga0302314_10010557_pt1 | contig 16153 bp, 12 predicted proteins | sample III_Palsa_N2_3_FD_200533 | JGI IMG/M metagenome (GOLD analysis project Ga0302314, IMG submission 200533) | Peat permafrost microbial communities from Stordalen Mire near Abisko, Sweden - III_Palsa_N2_3 | ecosystem: Environmental > Terrestrial > Soil > Palsa > Peat permafrost | place: Sweden... | reverse complement strand
CCACGTGGCTCCAGCGCATCCGATGCGACTGCACGATGCCCTTGGGCGCGCCGGTGGTGCCCGAGGAATAGATGATGTTGAAGGCCCAGTCGGGCTGGATCTCGACGACAGGCGGCTCGGCGCCGTCCGGCTCCAGCCACGCCTCGAAAGCCTGGCCGACGTCCGATCCGTCCAGCGCCACCTTCGGCGCCGCCACGGCCACGTCGCCCATCTCCTTGGCGACGGCCTTGTCGACGAAGAAAATCTTGGCGCCGGAGTCGGCGATCATCACGCCCAGGCTTTCCGCCGTGGATGACGGCGCCAGCGGGGCGACCGCCGCGCCCGCCCGAAGCGCGCCGAAGAAGGCGGCGACATATTCGATGGAGGTCCCGGCGCAGATGGCGATGGTGTCCCGGGGGCCCACACCGTCCCGGTGCAAGGTCGCCGCGACCCGGTCGAGCAGGCCGTCGAATTCGGCGAAGGTCAGGCTGCGTTCGCCCTGGATCAGGGCGACCGATTCCGGCGCGGCTTCGGCGCGGGCGCGAATCAGCGCGGGCACGGTCCCGAACGGTTCGAGCAGAATTTCTTCGGCGGTCATGGGCAAGCCTCGCTAACTGGGACGGCTAGCGCATACCGAACAATCGAAGCGACCGGAAGGGGTGGTGCTGGGTCAGCCGGCCGTCTTGCCAGCCTGACGCGATGATCTAAAAGCTGGCCCAACGGGGGGTTGCTTATGCTTCGAAAACTATGTCTCGGCGCGGCCATGGCTTGGGCGGCGCTGATCGCCGCGCCGGCGCTGGCGGATTGCCAGCTCGGCATCGTCGCCGAGTTCCATGTCGATCCCAAGGCCGCCGTCCCTATCGCCGATGGCGAGATCAACGGACAGCCGGTCAAGGTGCTGATCGATACCGGCAGCAATGTCACCCTGATTGTCGGCGATCAGGCCAAGCGGCTCGGCCTGCCGATCCGTAAGCGGCTGGATGTCGAACTCCACGGTATCGGCGGAGAGCGCAACAGCATCGAGGCGACCGTAAAATCGCTCAAGATCGGCCAGCTCAACGCCACCAACATGCAGCTCTTGGGCACTGCCCCGCTCGGCGATGAACCTGACGTGGCGCTGATCCTGGGCGACGACATCCTCTCCCAATACGACGTCGAATTCGCGATGACCGACGGCTATATCCGGCTCTTGAAGCCGCGCGGCTGTTCGCCCGACCAGCTGGTCTACTGGAACAAACCCTATTCGCAGGCGGATCTGTTGCCAGCCGACCGCGATTCTCCGGCGGTGATGGCCACGGCGCTGCTCAATGGCAAGCGTCAGCCGGTTCAGGTCGACTCCGGCGCGGGCCTCACCCTCGTCGACCAACTCGCCGCCTCGGAAGTAGGTGTCAGGCGTAGCGCTGGCGGCGAGGGCCTGGAAGTCCGGGGCAATGGCCAGCAGAAGCGGGAGGGCTGGGTCGGTCAGTTCGACAGTTTCGCCCTGGGCGACGAGCAGATCGGCCATCCAAAGCTGTCGGTGATCAAGCTGGCGCAGGACACCGTCGATAGCGGCGGCGCCTCCATCGTGCCGCGCAGCTTCGACGGGAACACGCCGCCGACCATGTTGATCGGGGCCGACTTCATCCGCGCCCATCACCTCCTCATCGGCACGCAGGAACATGTGCTGGTCTTCAGCTACAGCGGCGGTCCCATCTTCGCGAACCTCTTGTCGAAGTAGGCAGGGCGTCGTCCTGAGCGGTCGGGCTAGGGTCCCGCCGCCGGCGCCACGGCCGGCGCATCGCCCTTCAATGCCTGGGCGGCGGCATAGAGCGGTTTCCAGCTCAGCGAGATCATGATCGGACCTGACCCCACCGCCGCCCGGTCGTCGGCGAAGCGCGGCGCCTTGAATGCTGGCGCGAGATCGTCGGCGACCTGGCGTCCCGGCTTGCCGCTGGCCTGGCAGTCTGTGAGGCCCCCGTCAGGCTTTACCCAGCACATCAACACATCCGCGCTGTGATCGGCGCCGGTGTTCAAGGTGCTGGCCAGGGCCGCCATCGCACTCGGCCGCGCCACCCAGGTGATGAAATGGATTTCGCACCGGTGCGGCGGTTGGGCGACAAGGCAGCCCAGGTGGGTGAGCGCGCTAGCGTCGCGCGCAAAGTCGGTATTGGTCAGCAGCATGGCCGAATCGCCCAGGCGAAAGCCCAGTTTCGGTATCGGCCGGCCAGGCATGCCGAACACCATCGGCATGGCGATGCGGCCAGGGATCGGGAGGGTTTGCTCGAAGGTCCCCGGCTGCAGCCGGAAATAGGCGGCGAGGTTCACCGCCGCATCGCCGAACCCCATGTTCGCTGGCTCTTCCGCATAGGCCTTGCAATGTAGCAACCCGCCGTCCGGCGCTACATCGCAGCCGATCATCGCCCCGCCAGCAATGCCCTTGGCGAACGCGGTCGGCGGATAGACCCGGCGCACGTCGTCGAGGGTGGGGGTTCTTTGCCAGACCAGCTTGGTCGGCGGTCCCGCCGACGGACCTGATTGGGCGCTCGCCGACAGCGGGGGCAGGGCGATGGCGGCGCACAGTGTCGCTAGAGCAAGGATATGGCGCATGGGGGCCTCGCGTTTTGAGGAGGAAGGCGCCTCTTATAAACTCCAAAAACGCGACAATGTTGCCAAGGCGCCGGCTGATGACGGATAGGTTGCGCCTAATCCATCAGTTTGCGGACGAAGTAGACAAACTCCAGCGCGCTGGTGTGGGCCTTCTCGTTCAGGTTGGCGCCCGAGCCGTGGCCGCCCTCGATCACCTCATAATAGAGGTAGGGCTTGCCCAATTCCGCCAGCCTGGCGGCGAACTTGCGCGCGTGCTGCGGGCCGACTCGGTCGTCCTTGGTGGTGGTCCAGATTAAGGGCTCCGGGTAGGTCACATCCGCATGCAGGTTGTTGTAGGGGCTGATCTTGGCCAGGAAGGCCCGCTGCTCGGGAACCGAGACGCTGCCGTATTCGCCCACCCAGGAGGCGCCGGCGGCGATCTGCTCGAACCGCAGCATGTCCAGCAGCGGCACCTCGATGTCCACCGCACGCCACAGCTCCGGATGCTGGGTGAATTCGACCCCCATCAGCAGGCCGCCGTTGGAGCCGCCCATGATGCCCAGCCTGCGCGGCGAGGTGACGCCACGCGTGGTCAGATCGCGCGCCACCGACGCGAAGTCGTCGTAGATCAGCTGGCGATGGGTCTTCAGGCCCGCCTCGTGCCAGGCCGGGCCGAACTCGCCGCCGCCCCGGATATTGGCCAGCACGAAGACGCCGCCGCGCTCGAGCCAGAGCTTGCCGATGTTGGCCGAATAGAAGGGCGTCTCCGAGACCTGGAAGCCGCCATAGGCGTTGATGATGGTCGGGTTCTGGCCGTTCAGCGCCATGCCTTTGGGGTGCACGACAAAATAGGGGATTTTGGTCCCGTCGCTGGAGGTCGCCTCGAACTGTTCGACCACGTCCTTGGAAGCGTCGAACTTGGGCGGCAGCGACTTGACCTCCTGCGCCGCGCCCGTGGCGGCGTCGGCCTGATAGAGTTTGGTCGGCGCGATGAAGCTCTGGACGCTGTAATAGAGGGTGTCGTCGCGGTCGCTGGCCGTGCCCAGGGTGACGGAGGACTTCGGCGCCACCGGCAGCTTCGCGGCGGACCAGCCATTCGCGGTCGGGGTGAAGGCGACCAGGCTGCCCAGGACATTGTCATAGATGGCCGCCTCGACCCGGTTACGCGTGACCGCGACGCCGTCCAGCGACTGGCGCGAATTGGGCGCGAAGATCAGGTGTTCGGGCGCCATGGTCACCGCCCCGCCGCGCAGCTGCGCCGGCGCATAGGCGATCAGCGAGCCGGCCTTATAGCCCTGCCAGTCCTCGTCGGCGGTGAACACAAGCTGGCCATGGAGCAGCCCATAAACACCGAGCTTTTCCGGCAGCGTGAGCTTGGCTAGGGCGCCGTCAGATACCTGGAATGTGTTGGAATGGAAGAAGTCAGTCGCTTCTTGGATGCCAGCAAGCAGGTGACCCTCGCCATCGCGAAAGGTGAACTCGACAACCTCCACGTCACTTGGCTTGCCGCGGAATATCTCGCGCGCTTGATCCAGCCCTTGGCCGCGCTTCAGCATTTTCACGACGAATGGGTAACCGGACGCGGTCATCGTCCCCTGGCCCCAATCCCGTGCCACCAGCAAGGTGTTCTCGTCCAGCCACGTCTCTGATTGTTTGCTGTGCGGCAGCGAAAAGCCTCCCGCCACGAAGCTGTCTGTCGTTAGATCGAATTCGCGTACTGTCTTGGCGTCCTCGCCACCGTCGGACAGTGAAATCAGGCAGCGCTTGTAAGTTGGCGCCAGGCAGTCGTCGCCTTCCCAGACCCAGTTGGCCTTCTCAGCCGTCGATATCGCGTCCAGGTCCAGCACGGTGGTCCAATGCGGATCGGCGCTGGCGTAGTCGGCCTTGCTGGTCTTGCGCCAGATCCCGCGCACATGGGTCTGGTCGCGCCAGAAGTTGTAGACCTCGTCGCCGATCAGCTCCGGCGCCGGGATGCGGTCCTTGGCCTGGGCGATGGTCAGGGCCTGATCATAGAGGCCGGCGAAATGCGGATCCTTTTCCAGCACCGCCGTGGTCTTGGCGTTCTCCGCATGGACCCAGTCCATGGCGCGCGGGCTGCTGACGTCTTCGAGCCAGATATAGGGATCGGCGGGGACGGCCGGCGTGGTTTGGGAATGGGCGGCAGCGGAGAGGGAGGCGGCGGCCAGGGCAATGAGGATGCGGCGCACGGGGAGGTCCCTACAGGTTCGCCGCATAACTACCGTCGCTGGGCAGCTTGGTCCAACGTTCAAAATCCGCTCATCCCCGCGAAGGCGGGGACCCAGGCGACTGGGCGCCATGCGTTCCGCCGCACTGCAAGGCGTGCCATGGAAAGATCGAGCTCGTAACCCTGGGTCCCCGCCTTCGCGGGGATGAGCGGATAAAATATGGGTCTATCCGAGTCTTGAAATCGCCGCCGCGACCTCGGCGGTCTTTTCCCACGGGACCATGTGGCCGGCCTCGGGGATCGAGACCAGCGCCGCGTCCTTGATCGCCCGCTTGAACGCCTGGGCGTAGACCGGCGAGACCACCCGGTCGGAATCCCCCCAGATCACCACCGTCTTGGCGGTGACGCGATAGAGCCGTTGCGACAGGCCGCGTTCGGGGATGGGGAACAGAATGCGCCCGGCCATGCCCAGCTGGCGGGCGTTGCGCACCAGATAGGCCTGCAGGAAGCCCGGGTCCTCGACATTGGTCCCGGCGGTGAACATGGCCGCGCCGGCGACCGCGTCATGGAACATCAGCGCCGGCATCTCATAGGGCATGACCGAGAAGATGTCCGCCGTCGTATGATCGTCCAGCCAAAGGCCTGTCGGGCAGATCAGCGCCAGGCGCGAGACCGCATCCGGACAGATCGCGGCCATCTCCGCCGCCATCATCCCGCCCATGGAATGGCCGACCAAGATCGGGTCCTTCAGCCCCAGGGCGCGGACCACGTCCCAGGTGTGCAGGGTCACGTCCAGCATGTCGCGGATCTCGCCGCATTCCTCGCTGTCGCCATAGCCGGGCAGCAGGGGCGCATAGACGTGGTGGGTCTTGGCCAGGGCGTTCAGCAGCGCATCGTCCGCCGTGACCCCGCCGGCCGAGTGCAGATAGACCAGCGGCTGGCCCGAACCGCCTTCCAGATAGCGGACGGGGACGTGGTGGGTTTGAACGGTCTTCAGGTCCATGATGCGACCTCCAGGAAGATTGAACTCACGCAGTCGGCGGGTCCGAAATCCTCTGATGCTTCGACAAGCTCAGCATGAGGATTTCTAATGACCCGTCATTCGTCCTCATGCTGAGCCTGTCGAAGCACGAGGACGCTCTCGCTCAGGCCAGCGCGCCCATGACCGAACGGCGCGCCTCCTGTTCGGAGGGCAGGCTGTTCGGTGTGACCCGCTTTTCCAGCGGCTTGCACCAGAACCGTCCGTCGTCGGCATAATCCGGGAACATATTGCGCAGGTGCGGCATCACCTTCTCGGCGAACAGCTTGGTGGAATACATGCACTTGTCCGCCGGCATGTTCCCCACATGCATCAGGCAGAAGATGTTGCCGACGTTGAGGCCCTTGATCAGGTCCTCCATCCGATGGCGGACGGTCTCGGAGCTGCCGGCGATCACGTGGCCGCCCTCGATCAAATCCTTCCAGGTTAGTTCGGTATAGCCGCCGCGCGGCGGAGCGTATTGCGACAGGGCGCCGGTCTGGATGGTCTTGATGGTGCGATAGCCCGGTGCGTCGGCGAAGCCCGGATAGACGTGCAGACAGCGATTGTAGAAGTAGCTGACATGCTCCGAATACAGACGTTCGGCCTCCTCGTCGGTGTCGGCGACGCAGATGGTCTGGGCGAAGCCGGCGCGGTAGGGCGAGGCGTCCGGCGCATTGCGCTCCGCAACCCGGTCCCAATAGCCCTGCATCAGCGCCTTGGCGCGGATGTAGCCGGAGAAGCTGAGGTAGGAGTAGCTGTAGGTGTTGTCGATGCAGAAGTCGTAGGTCTCCACCGAGCCGCCGCCGGGAATGTGAATGGGCGGGTGCGGCTGCTGGATCGGCCGGGGCCAGATGTTGACGTGCCGCAGCTTGTTGTAGCGGCCGTTGAAGGCGAAGGGGTCGCGCGTGGTCCAGGCCTTGATGATCAGGTCGTGGGCTTCCTGATACTTCTCCCGCGTCAGCGACGGAATCTGGCCATAGCAGTAGTTGGTGTCCATCGAGGTGCCGACGGGAAAGCCCGCCACCAGCCGCCCGCCGGAAATGCAGTCGAGCATGGCGAACTCCTCGGCCACCCGGACCGGGGGATTGTAGAGGGCGATCGAATTGCCCAGCACCACGATGGCCGCGTCGGACGCGCGCCGGGCCAGGCCGGCGGCGATGATGTTGGGGCTGGGCATGATGCCATAGCCGTTCTGGTGGTGCTCGTTGACGCCGATGCCGTCGAAGCCGATGGACCCGGCGTAGTCGAGCAGGTCCATATAGGTGTTGTAGACCTCATGGCTCTTGGCCGGGTCGAACAGCTTCTGGTCGATGTCCACCCAGACCGACCGGTTCTTCTCCCGGAAGTCATCCGGCAGATAGGGCCAGGGCATCAGATTGAACCACGTGAACTTCATGGCGCGCGTCCTCCCAAATGGCGTTCAGACCCGTCTTGTCGCGGGCTGTCGGTTATCGATGATAACCCGATGGGCGGCGGCGGCTAGGGGGTTTGTATGGGCGTCCCGGCTAGATTGGCGACCACGGGTTCAGAAGGACCACGCCTGTTGGCTGTAAGTTCCGAAAATTGCGAGTAACCACCGTCAGGCCATGAACAAGGGCTGTGGCGGCGATCAAGGCGTCACGTTCGGGACGCGGGTCTGGCGAATGCAGCGCCGCGCAGCGACGGACGACGGCGGTGTCGACCGGCAAAATGCGACCCTCGAACGCAGATAAGACTTGGCCCGAGAACCAACGACGCAGCATCGAACCCTGGCCGGCGTCGCGGCGTTCGGCCTGCAGAACGCCGTGTTCGAGTTCGAGGATGGTGATGGCCGACAGGTACAGTAGGGCGGTCTCCACGCGTCCCGCCCATGTGACGACGTTTACATCCGCCCTCCCGGTCCCCACTTTGCGCAGTTCGGACACCACATTGGTGTCGAGGAGATACATCAGGTCAAATCGGCGGGGCGGAGGCTGATCGTTATCGGCGCGGGGTCGAATTCGACGTCATCCGTCATGGCGAGCAGATCGGTTATTCGTGGCTGGTCGCCGGCTAGCTTGCGATAATCCTCGATGGTTAGCAGGACATGCGCGGGCTTGCCCCTGTCGGTGATGAATACGGGACCCGTCTTGGCGGCCTTCTTGGCGCGGTTAGAGTCCTGATTGAATTCCCGGCTCGATAGGATTGTCATCGGCGGCACACCTCAATACACGATGTAGATACGTTACTACATATGCTGGCGGGTGCAAGGCGCCGCTAAATTCCTACCCCTTGCCCACATGCAGGGCGATCAGGATCGGCGCGACGACCGCGACCATCGCTTCGCCGGCGATCAGGCCCGAGGCGACGGCGATCAGGTAGCGTTTGGCGCTGGCGGGGTTGAGGGCCAGCCAGGCTGAACCGACGATCCCGCCGATGAACATCACCGAGATCGACGAGAACGGCAGCAGCACCCCCAGGCTCAGGGCCACCGTCGAGGGCACCCACTGTTTGATGCTGTCCTTGGTCTCCAGCCAGGCCAGCAGGCAGCCGATCACGGCGAAGATCAGTCCGGCCCAGAGGGCGGAATGGGGCAGTTTGCTCACCCCGGTCGACAGCAGCTCCGCGAAGGCCGCCGTCCGCCGCGCGCCGGGCGCCGCCAGCTGGGCGTGATCGCCGATCAGGCCATAGGTCTTGACCAGCAGGGGATAGGTGACGGCCAGGGCCGCGGCGCCGATGGGCGCGCCCATCACCTGGGCGACGAACATGGCGCGCGGGCTGGAGCCGATCAGATGGCCGGCCTTGTAGTCCTGGATCAGGCCTTCCGAGGTGGTGGCGATGGTGCCGGTCGTGCCGGCGCCCAGGACATTGGCCACCACATTGCCCGGGGCGATGCCGGCGAACAGGCCCTGCATCAGGTTCGACAGGGCGCCGATGGGGCCCCAGTTGGTTTCGCCCAGGGCTCGCAGGCCGACAAGCATCAGCGGGATTGAGAGGATGATGCCGACAAGGCTCATCCAGATCGGCAGCCCGAAATAGACCTTCTGGACGATGCAGAGCGCCACCGACAGGACCAAGACGCCTCCGACGATCCAGCTGAGCGGCGCGTCCTCGCTGTTGCCGGCGTCGGCGAGGCTCTTGAAGGCCTCGAACAGCATCCGCCAGCGCAGCACCAGGGTGGTCATGCCGCCGGCGATCATCATCCCCAGGCCCGGCCACATCACCCACTGCAGCACCAGGGTGCGCGTCGGATGGTCCGGCAGCAGATGGTTGTGCACCAGGAGCAGGGGCGCGACGATCCAGCCGATGACGCAGCCGATCATCATCCAGGTCGTGACGCGCAGGCCGATGATCATGCCCGACCCGACGCTAAGCAGGCTGTAGCCGACGCCAACGCCCATATTGGCCACCACGAAGGCGGTCCCGGTCGCGCCGAGGGTCAGCGCACCGGTGTCCCAGCCGCCCGGAATGAAGTCGAGCAGGTGGGAGTCCTTATTGATCAGCATCAGCAGGCCGGAGGCCAGCATGCCGACGCCCATCACCATGGCGGCCGTGCGGGCGACGTTGCGCTCGGCGGGCGGCGCATCGCGTGGCGGATCCAGAACCAGCAGGGTCTCGGCCGCGGCCATGCCGTCCGGGAAAGGCAGCTGCTGGTCGACGATGAAATGCTTTCGCATCGGGGCCGAAAGCAGGACGCCAAGCAGGGAGGCGATGGTCAGCCAGACAAAGGTCTGGAACGGCGTCGGATCGAGGGTGAAATGCACCACCTTGGAGGCGCGCAGCATCTCGAAGGTGGCGAGGATCCCGCACATGAAAGCGGTCTGGGCGCCGGAGGTGCCGGCGGTCTGGACGATGTTGTTCTGGTAGCGGTCATAGCTCTTGCGGGCGATGACGCTGAGGATGATGTAGCCGAAGAAGGCCGAGACGATGGAGACGTTGGGTCCAAAGCCCAGCTTCAGCACCATATAGGGATAGGCCGCCCCCATGATCGCCGCGACGATGGCGCCGGCGATAAGAGACTGAGGCGTCAGCTCGCCATGGGTCGGGCGCCCCTTGTGGGCCTCTATTTCCGCTTCGATCGCCGCCTCTGTCATGGCCGGACCCTTACCCGGCCCACGGCGGGCGTCAACTGAAGGGGTGTCAGGCCGTAGGCTGACGAAGATCGATGACATTTACTCGTCACCGCGGCCGCCTAGAAAGCGGAGTGTTCGGCTTGCCCCAGCGCGCTCATCCCCGCGAAGGCGGGGACCCAGGGTCACCAGACTCTATCGTGCCGCTTGCGCACTTGAACGTTACGACTTTGCGAGTGGCGCCCAGTCCCCTGGGTCCCCGCCTTCGCGGGGATGAGCGGATTTGAGATGGCTTGGATCAATCCCAACCCGCTCCAGAAAGCACCGCCTCAGCCGTTCCAGAAGCCCTTCAACGCCTCGGCCTGGGCCTGCCCCTGGGCGTAGCCGGCCTTGGCGGCGGGCGGGCGGCGGCGGGCGTCCATCAGGTTGGGCCCGAAGGCCGCGATGCTGTCCGTATCCGGATAAAGCACCTCGACCTTGGCGCCGGTGTCGTTGAGCACCTTCAGTTCGGCGTCCAGTCCGCGCTTCATCCGCTCGCCCATCGGCCCCTCCATGGCCACGCGAATGGCCACCAGCAGCACCCGGTCATAGCCGACAGCATAATCGGCGTTGCCGCCCGAACGTACGCCGCCGTCGATATAGCGGCGCCCACCGAGGGTCACCGGCGGAAAGATTCCGGGTACGGAGCAGCTCGACGCCACCGCGCGCGCCAGCCCCACGCCGCTGTCCCTGGTCCACAGTTTGAAGTCGCCGGTCAGGGCGTCGATCGCCGTGCAGGCATAGTTGGCGGTCGGCCAGAAGTCCGCGGGCAGCTCCGTGAAGGCCCGGCCAAAGCTTTTGATGAAGTCTTCCTCGCTGACCGTCTCCGCTTCCAGAGCGAAGGCGCCGATGTCGGCGCGGACCTCTTCGGGCGACTTGCCGGCGTTGCGCGCCCGTTCCATCCGCAGCCACAGGGTCGAGGTGCTCGGCGGCGCGGCGGACTTTTCCGGCTTCGACGCCGGCAGACGCGGCGGCGCGGCCTCGTCCATGGCCAGGAAGGGCGCGGCCAGCGCCTCCGGCGTGGTTCCCCGCGCCAGCAGTGAGCCCACGAAGGCCCCCGCCGAGGTGCCCATGATGAAGTCGGCCTTGGAGACGTCTACCCCGCCGACGGCCAGACCGCCGATCAGGCCGCTCTCCCAGGCGATCCCCACCGGGCCGCCGCCGCTCAGCACCAAGGCGCGCGTGGTCATGACGTCGTCTCCTAGATCTGTTTCACCCGGCCGGCCCAGTAGGGCGCGCGGACCTGGCGGCGCTGCACCTTGCCGGCTTCCGAACGCGGAATATCGTCGGCGAAGTCGATGCTGCGCGGAACCTTGAACCCGGCGAGCCGCGCCTTGGCATAGGCGATCAACTCCTTGGCCAGGGCGTCGCTGGGCGCATAGCCGGGGTGCAGGGCGACCACCGCCTTCACCTCCTCGCCCCATTCGTCGTTGGGTACGCCGATGGTGCAGACGTCGCGCACGGCGGGGTGGTTCGTCACCTCGTTGTCGACTTCCTGCGGATAGATGTTCACCCCGCCGGAGATGATGCATTCGGCGGTGCGGCCGGTGAGGAAGAGGTAGCTGTCCTCGTCCACATAGCCCATGTCGCCGACGGTGAAATGGCTGTCGCCCAGCTCCGCCGCCTTGGTCTTTTCCTTGTCGTTGAAATACTCGAACCGGGCGATCTGGCTGTGCGGGAAATAGATGGTGCCTACTTCGCCGACCGCGACCTCCTGCCCGGCGTCATCGAGGATCAGGGCGCCGAAGGCCTTGTCCAGCTTGCCGACGCTGCCAGGCTTCTTCAGCCATTCCTCGGCGTTGATGGCGAAGTTCCCGCCGCCTTCGCTGGCGGCGTAGTATTCGTTGATGATCGGCCCCAGCCATTCGATCATGGCGTACTTTACCTGGGGCGGGGTCGGCGCCGCCCCGTGCAGGATGTGGCGCAGGCTAGAGACGTCGTACTTTTTCCGCACCGCCTCCGGCAGCGCCAGCAGCCGCTGGAACATGGTCGAGACCAGGTGGACGTGGGTGACCTTGAATTTCTCGACATTCTGCAGGAAGCCCTCGGGATCGAACTTCTCCATGAAGACGATGGAGATCCCGGCGTTCAGCGGCTGGGCGATGTCGAAGGCCATGGGCGCGGCGTGATAGGCCGGGCCGCAGCACATGTTGACGTCCTCGTTCATCCGATAGCCCTTGGGCGATTCCGCGCCCCAGTTCGGCGGAATGACCATGGTCGCCTTGCGGAACACCCCCTTGGGCCGGCCGGTGGTGCCCGAGGTGTACATCATCGACGAGCCATGTTCCGGGTTCGGCGGATCGGCCGGGCTCTCGGCGGCCAGGGCCGCATCGTACGATTCAAAGCCCTCGAGCTCGCCGCCAATGACCAGTTTCAGCTGCAGCTGATCGTTCAGGGACGCCGTGGCGGCCGCGGCGAAGTCGGCGTGGACGATCAGGGCCTTGGCCTTGCAGTCATTCACGATATAGGCGGCTTCCGGCGCGCTCAGGTGCCAGTTGATCGGCGTCAGGCGAAAGCCGCTGCGCAGATTGGCGGCCATCACCTCGACGAACTCGGCGGTGTTGGGACAGATGACCGCCATATGGTCGCCGGGCTTCAGACCCGCGCGGCGCAGGGCCGCGGCCAGCCGGTTGGCGTTCTCATGCAGCTGTTTGAAGGTGCGGTTTCCGCGCGGGGCGTGGATGGCCGTGGCGTTGGGTTTGATCCGCGCATAGAGCGCCGACAACATGCCCTTGTGCGCCAGATCGACCACCTCATTGCGGTCGATTTCCACGTCCATCGCCAGCATCGCCTTCTCCCGACCTTCGCCGGACTAAGATCGCCAGCGCTTGAGATCAGTTAAAGCGGCGAATGGCCGACCGCGCCACCCCAAACTTGCGGAAACCGGACGATTGACCGGTAAATTTATACCTTCCCCCTAAGGGGAAGGAGAGGCCCGCGCCGCAGGCGTGGGAGGATGAGGGTTTAGGGACGGTGCAAGATAAGGCGGCGATTTCAGTGTTTATTCTGCGGCGCCGTAGACCCTCATCCTCCCAAGCTTCGCTTGGGCCCCTCCTTCTCCCTCAGGGAGAAGGTATTTACTTCTTGCCCCCCGTCGGGGCCTTGGCGATCACCGAGGCCTTCACCGGCGCGCCGGTGGCCTTGGCCTGGGTCAGCAGGCTGGCGCAGTCGGCGTTTTTGGCCAGACCCGGATCGATGAAGGGCAGGATCGCCGCCACTGGGCCCAGCACCGCGCCCAGCCCCACGGCCGCCATCGCCTGGCCCGCCGCCTTGCCGGCGTTGACGCCGACCTTGGGGCTGCGCAACTGGCCTGTCAGGGTGATCGGCGCCATGACGCGGCCGATGCGGAACTTCTTCGGCTCGCCCGAGAGGCTCAGATTCAGCGTCTCTTCGCCGAGGTTGATATTCCCTGACCCGTGCGTCAGCACGCGGTCGGTGTCCAACACCACATTGCGCGCGGTCAGTACGCCGTTGGTCGAGGCGAAGTCGGCGATCGCGCAGCGGACCCCCACCTCGCTCTGGTCTTTGGCGAGATAGAGGCTGAGGGCGTTGGCCGCGTCGATGCCCAGCCCTTCGGCGAACAGCTTGCGGATCTTTCCTGACGGCACGGCGATGGCCATGGTCCCGTCGGCGGTCGAAGCCGCCTTGTGGACGGAATCGCCGACCCCGTGCAGCTGGGCGCGGGCCTCCAACACCCCCTCCAGCGGCGGGTTCGCCTGACCCTTGAACAGCTCCTCGAGATGGGCGTTGGTGACGCGCACGTCGATGTCGTCCTTCGGATTGTCGGTGCGGGCGTCGATACGGATTTTCGATGTCACCGTCCCTTGCGGCAGGCTGAAGTTCAATGGCGATAGAGTCAGCACGCCGTGGTCGAGCTTAAGGTCCAGCAAGACGGCCCTAAGCGGCATGGCGCCCGCCACCACCTGGTCGGCGGTGTAGTGCAGCGTGGCGTCGGTGGTGCGGATGCGGCCGACGTTCAAGGTCGTGTCCGGTAACAGCCGCCCCTGGGCCTTTCGCTGCGCCGCCTGGGCCTTCTCCAGCGGCGTGCCGGTGCCGGGCTTGGGCGCGCCAACCAGGGAGCCGAGGTCATAGATGTTCAGCAGGTGCGAATGCAGGTCGGCCTTCAGGTTCGGCCGGTCATCGACCCGGGCCACCTTGAAATCGCCGGCCAGGTCGCTCGACCCGACACGCCCGTGCACATGGGTGAAGGTATAGCTGGTCCCGCTGCGCACCAGATCGCCCGATAGCCGGTAGGGTGGGGTGTTGGGCAGAGCCAGACCGGTGAGGTCATAAAGATTGGCGAAATCGCCGCCCGAGACCGTCAGATCGGCCTTGAGCTGGCCAAAGTCGAACGGCTTGGACAAAGCTCCCTTCGCGACGACATGGGTGTCTGCGGCCGTGACGTCGGCGGAGAAGCCGTAAGGATGGTCGGCCTTCAGGTTCAGCAGTGGATCGCCGCGCACGTCGAGCATGAAGGGATAGCGGTTTTCCGTCCCGCGCCCGACCAGGGCGAAAAAGCCGCCGCCAGCCGCTTCGGCTGACTCGCTGGACTGCAGCGTGCCGGAAATCCGCAATCCCTTGGGCAGATCGACAAAGCCCAGCTTGCCGGCGTCGATGATGAAATGCTCGATCGGGGGCAGCTTGGTCGGCTGACCGTGGGTTGGGCCCGAGCGCCAATTGCCCTGGCCGTTCTTATCGACGAACAGCCAGAAGGTCGGTTTCTGCAAATCCAGCAGCGGCAGGTTCCAGTGGCCGACCAACAGCGGCAGCAGCTTCACCTTGACCCGCACATTGGGAATGTCGGCCATCAGGCCGGGCGCGTGCTGGGGATTGCCGATCTTCAGGCCGCCGATGTCCGCTTCCGGAGACCACGACCAGGGGTGGACCTTCAGATCTCCGCTGAGGATGATGGTGCGGCCGGTGACACCGGAGGCGTAGCGGCCGATCGGGCCACGTAGCATGTTCCAGTTGGCGAAAGTCAGGAACAGGACAATCGCCAGGATGACGGACAGCAGGACGCCGCCGGCCCACCGCACCGGCTTGGGAACGTTGATATGATAGTGGACCGCGGCGTCGGCCATGATCGCGTCTCCGCTCAGCAGTTTTTGTAAGGTCTGCGGAACGGATGTTGTTCCAGACACTGCTCAGCTGCGACGCTGCTAACCTTCGGCCTGGGTGGCGAATTCCAGCCGGGTGGTGACGCCAACTTCGGTGGTCGGGTTGGTCATGACCCCCTTCACCTGATCGGTCAGGCCGCGGATAAGCCACAGGCCCAGGCTGCTGCGGCTATTGTTCTTTGGATTGATGCCCGCGCCATCGTCGACCACGATCAGCTCGGCCTTGCCGTCCGGGAGCGCGTGCAACTCCACCCTGATCGTCCCCGCCCGCCGGGCGGGAAAGGCGTGGGTCAAGGCGTTGGAGACCAATTCGTTGGCGATCAGCAACAGGGCTGAGATCAGGTGCTCGCGCACGGGTACGGAGTCAGCCGTCAGCTCGATCTCGATCGCGCGGCCGGCCGTCCGCCGGCGCCATTGCGGCAACAGGTCCTGCAGATAGCCGGCGAAGTCGTTCGGGTCCGACCCCAGCAGGCGCTGCTGCATGGAGGCCAGCACCCCGGTGGCGTCCAGCATCCAGGTCAGCTGACGTTTGGTTTCGACATCCTGGGCGCGTTGCACCCGCATGCGGGTCAGGGCCGACAGAAGCTGGAAGACGTTGGCGAACCGGTGGCGGACATCGGCCTGCTGTCTTTCGGACAAAGGCTCTGTGCTACTCACGGCAGACTCCCTAAGGGTTCGGCGCATACGTCGTCTGGTTGCGGCCTTGACGCAACCCGCATCGTTCAAACATTTGCGGACAAGCTACCCAAAATGCCAAGCCGCGCCTTGTCTTTTGGAACCTTGAGCGGCCTTGGCGCGCTTTGATCTAGCGGAGCCGTAGACGAGTGCGGCGGCGGGGGCGTGTCGGACCTTGGGTTTCATGAACGAACGGGACGTCCTGGCGCGGCCAGATCCATTGTCAGACCAGGGCGTGTCGGTGTTGCTCGATCTGGACGGCACGATCGCGACGCTCATGCCCAGGCCCCACGACGTGGTGCCCGTCGCCGCCCGCACCGCCCTGATGAAGCGGTTGGGCCGGCGCCTTGGCGGACGCCTGGCCATTGTCAGCGGCCGCACCATCGCCGAGGTCGACCGGGTCTTGGAAGGCGCCGTCGCCGCGGTCGCCGGCGTGCACGGGCTGGAGCGGCGGCGTGCCGACGGCAAGCTCGAACGCGCCCACCCCGATGGGGCCCTGGACATCGTCCGCGCCGAACTTCCGACCCTGCTGACCCGCTATCCC
>Ga0302314_10010556_pt1 | contig 16153 bp, 19 predicted proteins | sample III_Palsa_N2_3_FD_200533 | JGI IMG/M metagenome (GOLD analysis project Ga0302314, IMG submission 200533) | Peat permafrost microbial communities from Stordalen Mire near Abisko, Sweden - III_Palsa_N2_3 | ecosystem: Environmental > Terrestrial > Soil > Palsa > Peat permafrost | place: Sweden... | reverse complement strand
CTCGCCCGAGTAGGCGAGGAAGATCACCGGCCGCACCACCCCGTCCGCCAGCGCGGGCCCGTAGCCGTACACGTAGTCGGAGGCGGACCGCTTCGACCCGTCCGCCTCGGGGACGTAGGTCACGAAAGGGATCGGGTTCGCGTCCGACCGGAACGGCGTCCCGGTCAGCGCGAGCCGTCGCCGGGCGGGCTCGAACGACTCCCGCACCGCCTCGCCCCAGGACAGGGCGTCGCCCGCGTGGTGCACCTCGTCGAAGATGACCAGCGTGCGGCGGCTCTCTGTCCGCGCCCGGTGCAGCGCCGGATGGGCCGCGACCTGCGCGTAGGTGACCGCCACGCCCTGGAAGTCGGCCCCGGCCTTGCCCTGGGCGTTCCGGTAGGACGGGTCGATCGCGATCCCCATCCGCAGCGCCGCGGCCGCCCACTGGTACTTGAGGTGCTCGGTCGGCGTCACGATCGTGATGCCCGCGATCTCGCGCCGCGCCATCAGCTCGGCCGCGACGGTCAGCGCGTAGGTCGTCTTTCCGGCTCCGGGCGTCGCCACCAGCAGAAAGTCACGCCGGGGCACGCGAAAATACTCTGTGTAAGCAGCCCGCTGCCAGCCTCGGAGAGAAGCAAAAGAATGATTCCGAACGGACCCGGCTGACTCTGGTTCGCCCACTACTCCGCAGCGCCGTCGCCGTCGTCGCCCGGCGGCAGCGACTCGTAAATTTCCTTGCACTCCGGGCACACCGGGTACTTCTTCGGGTCCCGGCTCGGCACCCAGACCTTCCCGCACAGCGCCTTGATCGGCGTGCCGAACACGGTCGCGTTCATCATGTCGTTCTTGTCGACGTAGTGCGCGAACCGCTCGTGATCGCCATGCGAAGTATCGACCTTGCGGTCTTCATGTACCTTCAGGTCGCCCTCAGGCATTACTTCGGTGCTCACGGTCTGAGTTTACCTACCCGATGGCATTCCGTGGGGACGACCCCCCGAGCGGCCGCCCGCTCGGCCGATAAGTTCTGCTCAGTTCTGCGCCGGGTCGTCCGGGAAGGTGGCGAGGAACGCCAGGTCGCCCTCCTGGCGGCGCAGCACCTGCCGCCAGAGGCGGTCGGGGTCGCCGATGAAGACATCGCCCGGCTGGGCGGCGAGCACGTACCACGCGCCCTCGTCGATCTCCGCCTCGAGCTGGCCCGGTGACCAGCCCGCGTAGCCCACGTAGACGCGCAGGCTGGTGATGGCCGGGGCGAGCAGCCGAGGCGGCGTGTCCAGGTCGAGCAGCCCGAGCCGGGCCAGCGCGGGGGCGCCGTCCAGCGGGCGCCAGCCGATCGGCTCGTCCTTGCCGGGGACCATCGCCAGCGCCAGGGCGCTGTTGGGCGCGACCGGGCCGCCGCGGAAAACCACCGAGGGCTCGGTCGCCAGTTCCGTCCACTGCTCGAGCACCTGCCCGACGCCGACCGTGGTCGGCCGGTTCAGCACGACGCCGAGCGTGCCCTGGACGTCCTCGTGCTCGACGAGGAGCACCACCGCGCGCCGGAAGTTCGGATCCTCGAGCAGCGGAGTCGCGACGAGCAGTCGGCCAGCCTTCGGATCCGAACCCATGGGATCCATGTAACCACCACGATCGACGTTGGGCGATCTGGTTCGGCCTACTCCGCCTACTCCGCCTACTCCGCCTACTCCGCCTGCGCCGCCTCGCGGACGGCGGCGGCCACCCCGGTGGCGACGTCGGGGTGGAACACCGACGGGATGATGTAGTCGGGGCCGAGTTCCTCGGCCGGAACCACGTCGGCCAGCGCCCGCGCGGCCGCCACCAGCATGGTGTCGGTGATCGTGGTGGACTGGGCGTCAAGCAGGCCGCGGAACACGCCCGGGAACGCCAGCACGTTGTTGATCTGGTTCGGGTAGTCGCTGCGGCCGGTGGCGACGACGGCGGCGTACTCGCGCGCCTCGTCCGGGTCGACCTCGGGGTCGGGGTTGGCGAGCGCGAACACGATCGCGCCGGGGCTCATCGTCTTGACGTCCTCGCCGGCCAGCACGTTGGGCGCGGACACGCCGATGAACACGTCGGCGTCGACGACCGCGCCCTTCAGGTCGCCCGGGTAGCACGCGTCGTTGGTGTGCTCGGCGATCCAGTTGAGGCTCTCGTTCAGCCCCGGCCGGCCGCGGTAGACCGCGCCGTCGACGTCGCACGAGATGACGTTGGTGGCCCCGGCCGTGAGCAGCAGCTTGAGGACCGCGGTGCCGGCCGCGCCCGCGCCGGCCATGACGATCTTGACGTCGGGCAGCTCCTTGCCCACCACCCGCAGCGCGTTGGTCAGCGCGGCGAGCACCACGATCGCGGTCCCGTGCTGGTCATCGTGGAAGACCGGGATGTCGAGCATCGCCCGGAGCCGCCGCTCGACCTCGAAGCAGCGCGGCGCGGAGATGTCCTCCAGGTTGATCCCGCCGAACCCGGGGGCGATGGCCGCGACGGTGGCGACGATCTGGTCGGTGTCCTGGGTGTCCAGGCAGATCGGCCACGCGTCGATGTTCGCGAACCGCTTGAACAGGGCGGCCTTGCCCTCCATGACCGGCAGGGCCGCGTAGGGGCCGATGTTGCCGAGGCCGAGCACGGCCGACCCGTCGGTCACCACGGCGACGCTGTTGCGCTTGATCGTCAGGCGGCGGGCGTCCTCCGGGTTGGCCGCGAGCGCGAGACTCACCCGCGCCACGCCCGGGGTATAAGCCATCGACAGGTCGTCGCGGTTGCGCAGCGGGACCTTGGACCGCATCTCGATCTTGCCGCCGAGGTGCAGCAGGAAGGTGCGGTCGCTGACCTTGTGGACCGTCACCCCGGCGATCGCGGCCATCGCGGCGACCAGCGACTCGGCGTGCGCCGTGTCGGTTGCGGCGCAGGTCACGTCCACCCGGAGCTTGCCGTTGTTAGCCGAGTTGACGTCGATGGCGGTCACCAGACCGCCGGCCTGCTCCACGGCCCGGGTGATCTCGCTCACCGCACGACCGTGCGAGGCAACCTCCAGCCGTGCCGTGATCGAATACGACACGCTCGGCGCCATGGTCACGTCAGCTACCGCCTTTCCGGGACAACACTGTCCGCCCGACCCGCGCACGATCCTGCGCAAAGAGCCGGGATTCTAGAGTATGAGGTCCGCGCGAACACCGCGTAATCTTCATGCATGGCGCGGGACACTACGATAAGCCCGTCGGCCGCCGGCCCGAGCGTGATAAGCGCGGAAGGCGGCGTGATCGATGTAACACGGCTGCGCGTTGCCCTCGCTCGGCTCTCCCGTCGGCTACGTCGGCACGAGCTCGCCGGGCTGACACCGACCCAGCTGGCGGCGCTGTCCACCGTGGAGCAGGCCGGCCCGCTCCGCCTGGGCGACCTGGCCGCGGCCGAGGGCATCGCGCCCTCGACGCTGACCCGGCTGGTGGCGGTGCTCGAGGAGCTCGGGTACGTCCGCCGGGACGCCGACCCGAAGGACGCCCGCGCCTCCACGCTGGCGATCACCGTGCTCGGGCACGAGACGCTGGAGCGGCTGCGGGCGGAGAACTCGGCGCTGCTCGCCCAGCGGGTGATGCTGCTGACCCCGGAGCAGCGCACCGCGCTGGCGTCGGCCCTCCCGGCGCTTGAGGCGCTGGCCGATCCCGATCCGGCCCCCCAGCGGCCCGCCCGGGGCTAGCTCCCTGAGAGCAAGCGCCCCTTAGAACAGGAGCAGCGCGAGCTGGGTGCGGGCCTTCTTCACCCGGTCGTCGTTGGGCGGCAGGACCTCGAACAGGTCGAGCAGGCGCAGGCGGGCCGTGTTCCGCTCGGCACCCGACGTTCGCTTGATCACGCCGAGCACCCGGTCGAACGCCTGCTCGGCGTCCCCGCTCGCCATCTGGAAGTCGGCCATCAGCAGCTGCGCGTTGATGTCGTCGGGCGAGCCCGCCGCCTCCCGGCTCGCGGTCGCGGGATCAGCCGACGAGACCCGCCGCATCAGGTTCACCTGCGCCAGCCAGCTCTTGGCGAGCGGGTCGGCCGGCGCGTCGACGAGCGCCTTCTCCAGCGCCCCGGCGGCGGCGTCGAGATCGCCGGTCTCCATCGCGTCCCTGGCCGCGGCGAGCGCGGGCGGCAGGTCGTCGACCGCCTCGCCGTCCTCGCCGGGCGCGCCGGGCTCGCCCGGTTCGCCGCCCTGGACCCCGATCTGGTCCGCCACCGCGAGGATCTGGGTGATCCACTGCGAGACCTGAGCCTCGGGCATCGCGCCGAGGAACGCGTCCACCATCTGGCCGCCGACGATCGCCACCACCATCGGGATCGACTGCGCCTGGAACGCCTGCGCGAGCCGGGGGTTCGCGTCGACGTCGATCTTGGCCAGCACCCAGGCCCCGGCGGCCTCGTTGGCGAGCTTCTCAAGCACCGGGCTGAGCTGCTTGCACGGACCGCACCACTCGGCCCACAGGTCCACGATGACCGGGGTCGTCCGCGACCGGAGCACGACGTCGGTGTTAAAGGTCTCTTCCGTCACCTCGAACACGAAGGCCGGCTGCCCGGCGTCGCCGCCGTCCGCGCCCGCGTCGGCGGCGCGGGCCGCCTGCTGCTGCCTGCGCTGGGCGGCGGCCTGCCGCGCGCCGAGATCGACGGCACCGTACATGGAGAAGTCCCGCGGCGTCTGCATGTCTCTATCTTGCCCTATGAGTCGTTGTGATCTGCGCCCCGTATTGAGCGCGCGCGGGCGCGCTGGCAACATGTTGCGCTAATTATCATCCAGTGTAGCATTTAATGTGCTACCGTTCGTGCATGCCACAGAAGGGCGACCGGCGCCGGGGCAAGCCGCTCAACCCGGATCTTGGGTACGCGGGTGACCCCGTGCACCACGCCACGAGCAACCTGCCGTCGCAGCGGATCGGCATCCGCGAGCTGCGCCAGCACGCAAGCGTCTACGTTGACCTGGTCGAGCGCGGCTACACGGTCGACATCACCAACCGCGGCAGGCTCGTCGCCCAGATGGTCCCGGTGCGCGATCCGGAGAGCCCGCTCGAGCGCTGGATAGCCAGGGGCGTTATCGAGCGCGCCGAAGACGACGGCAGCGTCCTCGAGATCGAGCCCTACCTCGGCCCGTCCGGCGGCCCGACCGCGAGCGGCGCGCTCGGGCGGCTGCGGGCGGGCGAGGAAGACGGCGGCGCCGGGACGGGGCGGCCGTGATCTACCTCGACTCCTCCGCCCTGGTCAAGCTCGCCCTCTCCGAGCCCGAGTCCGCCGCGCTGACCAGCTACCTGGCGACGCGCCCGGGCCAGGATCTCGTCTCGAGCACCCTGCACCGGGCCGAGGTGCTCCGCGCCATCTGGCGGTCCGAGCCGGGCGCGCTGCCCCGCGCCCAGCGCATCATCCGCCGTGTCGCGGTCGTCTCGCTCACCCACGACCTGCTCGACAACGCCGCCACCCAGGCCCCGGCCAGCCTGGGCACCACGGCCGCGATCCACCTCGTCTCCGCGCTGACCATCAGGCGCGACCTGACCGCCTTCGTCAGCTACGACAAGCAGCTGCTCGACGCCGCCGAAGGCGCCGGCCTCCCCGTCGCCAGCCCGTCCTAGGCCCCGCCCGCCCGCGTCTCGCGCTCGGTCACGTGTCCCGCCGCTGCTTCGTTGTGGCCGTTGTGGCCGTTGTGGCCCCGTTGGCCCCGAGCCCATCTCCGTTGTGGCCCCGTGGGCCACGGGGCCGTCTCTGATGTGTGCCTGGGTGCCACGGAGCCGCATCCGTTGTGGCCCTGGGGGCCACGGGCCCGCTAGATGCAGCCCGGTGGGTCACAAGGCCGCAACGGAACGCGCCCCCGTCGGCCGCTACCCGGTCGGGTCGAAGGCCACGATCGCGAGGCGGGGGCGCTGGCGACCTTGATCGAGCGAGGACTTGAGCTCGTCGTAGACGCTCTCCCAGGCTCGCTCGACCCGGCTGGGCGCGATGTTGTGCGGGAAGATGCCGTGCTTGAGCAGGCGGCCGCGCTTGGCGTCCGTCCTGAGCCAGCCGTCTCGGTAGAAGTGGTACTCCTGGGAGTCGATCTCCACCGAAACGCCGGACTCGGCCCACCACGCGTCCACCTCGCCGATGTCCGTGCCGTCGGCGGCGCGCAGAAAAACGTTGAACGTCGGCGTCGGCAGGTCCGACTTCAGCACCCGTTGCCGGAAGCGCGCCTCGGCGACGGAGCGCACCCCCGCCCCGACTTCCGATAGGGCGGCGCGCAGCCGCGCGCTGTCATGGCTGCCGCCGTGCTGCAGTTCCAGCCCGATTTCGGCGATCGAGCAGGCCTGCTTCTGCACCGCCTCGGCGACCACCGACCGCACGTCGTCGAGCGAGGTGAATAGGCGGGCGGCATCGGCGACCGCGCGGGCCGGCTCGGCGAAGCTGATCGCGCCAGTCCGGAAGACGCGCGGCATTCGCCTGGTTCGATGGATCCGAACGAAGCCGGTGCTCTGCCGCTTGACCGACCACGGGATCAGCACGTCGATAACGTCCGGTCCGGGCGACCGCAGCCGGTGCAGTCGGATCGCGGCAGGCCCGGTGACCGCGCTGCACTGCCCGGCGTAAAGCCCGGCGGCCACCAGGCGCTGCTCGGCGGTTGGCTTTCCCGTCACCGTCAGATAGACGCCCGGCAGCAGCTTCTGCCACTTTCCGTCCGGCCTGCACCACACGCTCAAGGTGCTGCGCGATATCCCACAGGCAAAGGCCTGGCTGCGGCTGATCACCTGATGCTGCGCGGTCAGCGTGCGGCGCAGCAGCTCCCGGTCAAATACCGCGCGCTTGGGCATAATCACATAATGTCACTTAATATGCACTATGTGTCACAATCTTGGTGGAAATTATCCATCTCGTGTCGGCAGGCCGCCGACGTTGTGGCCCTGGGGGCCACGCGCCCGCATCCGTTGTGGCCCTGAGGGCCACAGGCCCGCTAGATGCAGCCCGGTGGGCCACAAGGCCGCAACGCAACGCACCGCACGGTTTAGCCGGCCGGCCGAACGCCCCACGATGGCGCGCCTTTGCGGGGCGCGGCTGGTCAGGCGTCCTCGGGGTCGGGGCCGAAGACGGTCGGGATCGCCGGGTACCCACGGGACAGCTGCATCGCGTACGAGGGGAGCTCGGCCAGCACCGCGGTGTGCCGGGCCCGCGCCGCCTCGATCGGCTCCCGTCCGACGATCTTCCCGTCGCGCACCAGTTCCTGCAGCAGGAAACGGGCGGTCGGCGTCGCCTCGGGCGGCGAGAGCCAGATCCGCTCGGCCACCGCCTCGCCGGCGTCGTTGTGCTCCCGCACCGCCCACTTGCGCCCGCCGCGCCCCGGCTTGCCGACGGACCGCTTCGCCACCGGCCGCAGATCGCCCGGCCCGGTCGGGGCGCCGTCGGCGAGCGCCTCATCGGACCGCGCCACCAGCTTGTAGACGAGCGCCGCGGTCGGCGCCCCAGACCCGGTGACAAGCGAGGTGCCGACCCCGTAGCCGTCGACCGGCGCGACCGCGAGGCCGGCGATCGAGTACTCGTCGAGGTCGCCGGTGAGGATGATCCTGGTCGAGGTCGCGCCGAGCGAGTCGAGCAGCGCCCGCACCGAGACCCCGAGCGCGGGCAGGTCGCCGCTGTCGATCCGAACCGCGCCGAGCGAGTCCCCGGCCGCCTCGACCGCCGCCCGCACCCCGCGTTCCACGTCGTAGGTGTCCACCAGCAGGGTGGTGCCGTGGCCGAGGGAGGAGAGCTGGGCGACGAACGCATCGTGCTCGCTGTCGTGCGCGAGCGTGAACGCGTGGGCCGACGTGCCCGACGACGGCACCCCGTACATGTACCGGGCCATCAGGTTCGACGTGGACGCGAACCCGGCGATGTAGGCGGCCCTGGCCGCCGCCACCGCCGCGCTCTCGTGGGTGCGGCGCGATCCCATCTCGATCAGCGGCCGCCCGCCCGCCCCGGGCCCGCCCGCGGCGGTCACCATCCGGGATGCCGCCGACGCGACGGCGCAGTCGTGGTTGAGTATCGAAAGCACGACGGTCTCGAGCAGCACCGACTCGGCGAACGTGCCCTCGACGACCAGGATCGGCGACCCGGGGAAGTACACGTCGCCCTCGGCGTAGCCCCAGACGTTGCCCGCGAACCGATACGATGAGAGGAATTGGAGCGTGGTCTCGTCTACGATCCGATTATCCCGCAAAAAGGACAGCTCGGCCGGCCCGAAACGGAACCGCTCCAGCGCGTCAAGCAGCCGGCCGGTGCCGGCCACGACGCCGTACCGGCGGCCGTGCGGCAGATGGCGGGCGAAAACCTCGAAGACCGCGCGCCGCGAAGCGGCGCCGCTGTGCAGGGCGGCCTGAAGCATGGTGAGTTCATAGTGGTCTGTCAGCAGCGCGGTGGTCCCGCTGTTCACCGGAGTGGTCACAGGTGGAAGACTACGGACAGGGAGGTGGCTGCGAGTGAGCGTGGCACCCGCTGAGGTGGATTTGCCGCGGTCAGCGGATGAATCGGTGCCGGATAAGCCCTGGCTGACGATCGTTTGGAACGACCCGGTAAATCTGATGTCGTATGTGACATATGTCTTCGAGCACGTCTTCGGCTACTCACGGCCGAAGGCCGAGAAGCTCATGCTCGATGTCCACCACAAGGGCAGGGCGGTCGTGGCGAGCGGCACCCGCGAGGCCATGGAGCGCAACGTCGAGGTGCTGCACGGCTACGGCCTGTGGGCGACCGTTCGCCAGGATGCGTAGGTAGAGATGTTCCGGTCCACCAGGGATGGCGGCGTCACCGTCAGGTTGTCGGGCGGTGAGGCGACGCTGCTGCGCACCCTCGTCGTCCCGGTCATGGATCTGCTGAACGACCCCTCCCGCCCGTCAGCGCATTCAGTGTCATCAGAGGCGGCCGCGCCCGACGAGTCGGCCGACGTCTTCGCCGACCTGGAAAAGCAGTTCAGCTCGCCCGATGAGCCCGACCCGGAGCTCTCGGCCGACCCGGTGGTCGCCCGGCTGCTGCCCGACGCGTACCAGGACGACCCGGAGAAGGCGGGCGAGTTCCGCAAGTACACCGAGTCCTCGCTGCGGGAGGCCAAGAAGTACTTCGCGCAGACCCTGCTCGAGACCCTGCCGCCTGAGGGCGGGAAGGTCAGGCTCACCGGCGACCAGGCCAGGGACTGGCTGCGGGCGCTGAACGATATCCGGCTGATGTTCGGCGTCCGGCTCGAGGTGACCGAGGAATTCGAGGAGCAGCTCGCGGGGCTCGACCCGAAGGACCCGAGGCTGGCCGCGTTCGAGGTCTACGGCTGGCTCGGCGCGGTGCAGGAGTCTCTGGTCCACGCGCTCGCCAGGTAGTCTCACCGATCATGCTCACGATCTCGCGCGCGCTCTACGAGAAGATCATCGAACACGCTCGCAAGGACCATCCGGACGAGGCCTGCGGAGTCATCGCCGGCCCGGCCGGCAGCGACCGCCCGCTCCGGTTCATCCCGATGCAGAACGCCGAGCGCTCGCCCACCTTCTACCGGTTCGACTCGCTTGAGCAGCTGAAGGTCTGGCGCGAGATGGACGACAGGGACGAAGAGGCCATCGTGGTCTACCACTCCCACACGGCCACCCAGGCCTACCCGTCCAGGACCGACATCTCCTACGCCAGCGAGCCGCAGGCCCACTACGTCCTCGTGTCCACCCGCGATGAATCGGAAACCGAGTTCCGCTCGTATCGGATCACCGACGGCGAGGTCACCGAGGAACCCGTTCAGATCCAGGAATGAATCGGGTCCCGGCTAGGGTTCCCATCCATGGCGTTATGAAGTTCACCTAGGAGCGTTTTCACATGGCCATTGAGGTTCGCATCCCCACGATCCTGCGCAGCTACACCGGCGGCGCCAAGGCGGTTGAGGGGTCCGGCGCGACGCTGGACGAGCTCCTCAACAACCTCGACGCCGCCCACGGCGGCCTGCGCGAGCGGCTCGTCGACGGCGAGAAGCTTCGCCGTTTCGTCAACGTGTACCTCAACGACGAGGATGTCCGCTTCCTCGGCGGGCTTGAGACCCCGGTCAAGGACGGCGACACGGTGACGGTGCTGCCGGCGGTGGCCGGCGGGTCGCGGTAGGGAAAAGGCTCAAAAACTTTTAGTCCGAACGGACCGGTACGTTGCGTTACGACTCACTGCTCGCATCCCTCGGCAACACCCCCATGGTGGGGTTGCCGAGGCTGTCGCCGTCCGACGACGTCCGGTTGTGGGCCAAGCTCGAGGACCGCAACCCGACCGGGTCGGTGAAGGACCGGGCCGCGTTCTTCATGGTCGAGCAGGCCGAGAAGGACGGGCTGCTCCGGCCCGGCTCGACGATCCTGGAGCCGACCTCGGGCAACACCGGCATCTCGCTCGCGATGGTGGCCAAGCTCCGCGGCTACCAGCTGATCGTGGTGATGCCGGAGAACACGAGCGAGGAGCGCCGCCAGATCCTGGGCATGTACGGGGCTGAGATCTTCACCTCCCCGGCCGCGGGCGGCTCCAATGAGGCGGTCCGGGTGGCGAAGCGGCTGGCGGCCGAGCACCCCGACTGGGTGATGCTCTACCAGTACGGCAACGAGGCCAACGCCCGGGCGCACTACGAGACGACCGGGCCGGAGATTCTGGCCGACCTCCCGTCGGTCACGCACTTCGTGGCCGGGCTCGGCACCACCGGCACGCTGATGGGGACCGGCCGGTTCCTGCGCGAGCACGTGCCCGACGTCAAGATCGTGGCGGCCGAGCCGAGGTATGGCGAGCTGGTCTACGGGCTGCGGAACGTGGACGAGGGTTTCGTCCCCGAGCTCTACGACGCCTCGGTGCTGACCACCAGGTTCTCGGTCTCCTCGGCCGACGCTCTCCGCCGGACCAGGGACTTCCTGTCCAAGGAGGGCATCTTCGCCGGCATCTCGGCCGGCTGCGCGCTGCACGCCGGGCTGGCGATGGCCGCCCAGGCGGTCAAGGCGAAGGAGCGGGCCGACATCGTGGTGCTGGTCGCCGACGGCGGGTGGAAGTACCTGTCCACCGGCGCCTACAGCGGCACCCTGGGCGACGCTGAAGCGAAGCTCGAAGGACAACTCTGGGCTTAGGCCAAAGGCCTAAGGCATGGGGTCTCGCATGAGGCACACTGTGTCTCATGCGTCTTACCGTGGTGGGGTGCTCGGGAAGCTTCCCGGGTCCGGAGAGCGCGGCGTCCTGCTACCTGCTTGAGGCGGACGGTTTCCGGCTGGTCATCGACATGGGCAACGGCTCGCTCGGCGCGCTGCAGAGGCACGCACCGCTGTTCGGCGTGGACGCCATCGCGCTCAGCCACCTGCACGCCGACCACTGCGTCGACCTGTACTCCTACTCGGTCGCGCGGACCTACGCCCCGGCCGGGCCGCAGCCGCCGATCCCGGTCTACGGGCCGGCCGGCACCCGCCAGCGGATCGGCCTCATCCACGGACCCGACGGGGACGACGGGCTGGCAAAGCGGTTCACGTTCGAGACCCTCGCGCCCGGCTCGATGCGGATCGGCCCGTTCGACGTGACCCTCGCGCACATGAACCACCCGGTCGAGACGTTCGGCTTCCGGTTCGCCCACGACGGCCGGACGCTCGCCTACACCGGGGACACGGGAGAGACCGACGCTGTGGCCGGGCTGGCCTGCGGGGCCGACGTGTTCCTGTCCGAGGCGGCGTTCCTCGACGGACCCGGCCTGCCGCCCGATCTGCACCTGACCGCCCGCCAGGCGGCCGGCTACGCGTCCCGGGCCGGCGCGGGCCGGCTTGTCCTCACCCACCTGCAGCCCTGGAACGACCCGGACGACGCCCGCGAGGAGGCGGCGGCGTCCTTCGACGGCCGCATCGACGTGGCCGTCAGCGGACAGGTCATCGACCTGTCCGGGCCCGCGGTTGCCTCCGGCGCGCTCGGGGGCGACCCCGGTAGGGTTGGTTCATGACACGTCCAGACGGAAGGGCCGCGGATGCGCTGCGGCCGGTGCGGATTAGCCGGGGATGGCTCGATCACGCCGAGGGGTCGGTGCTCGTGGAGTTCGGCAAGACGCGGGTGCTCTGCGCCGCCAGCGTCACCGAGGAGGTGCCGAGGTGGCGGCGGGGGAGCGGGCTCGGATGGGTGACCGCCGAGTATGCGATGCTGCCCCGGGCGACCAACACGCGCAACGACCGGGAGTCGGTCAAGGGCCGCCTGGGCGGACGAACGCACGAGATCTCGCGGCTGGTCGGGCGCTCGCTCCGCGCGGCGGTTGACTACAAGGCACTCGGCGAGAACACGATCGTCATCGACTGCGACGTGCTGCAGGCCGACGGCGGCACCAGGACGGCCGCCGTCACCGGCGGGTACGTGGCCCTCGCGGACGCGATCGACTGGCTCCGCAAGCGCGGCAAGCTGAAGGGCAGCCCGCTGGTCGCCTCGGTTGCCGCGGTCTCGGTCGGGATCGTGGACGGCGAGCCCCGGCTCGACCTGGCCTACGAGGAGGACTCGGCCGCGGAGACCGACATGAACGTGGTCTGCACCGGCACCGGGGACTTCGTGGAGATCCAGGGCACCGCCGAGCGCGAGCCGTTCTCCCGTGCCATGCTCGGCAGCCTGCTCGACCTCGCGACGGCCGGCTGCGCCGAGCTGACCCGGCTGCAGACGGAGGCCTTGACCGGGACCCTCGGTGGCTGACCCCGCGCGCCGGGTCGTGCTCGCGACCAGGAACGAGGGCAAGATCGCGGAGCTGAACCGGATACTGGCCGACGTCGGCGGCGGGGTCGAGATCGTCGGCCTCGAGTCATTTCCCGACGCGCCGGACGTGCCCGAGACCGGTTCCACGTTCGCCGACAACGCGCTGCTGAAGGCGCGCGCGATCGCGGCCTATACGGCGCTGCCGGCCGTGTCGGACGACTCCGGCCTGGCGGTGGACGCGCTGCACGGGATGCCGGGCGTGCTGTCGGCCCGCTGGGCGGGCAGCCACGGCGACGACGAGGCCAACCTGGACCTGCTCCTGGGTCAGCTCGGCGACGTGGCCGAGCGCGGCGCCGCGTTCGTCTGCGTCGCCGCGCTGGTGGATCCGGGCGGCCGGGAATGGACCGCGACGGGCGTGCTGGCCGGGACCCTGACCCGCGCGCGGCGGGGCCGGAACGGCTTCGGCTATGACCCGATCTTCGTCCCCGAGGGACTGGACACCACGACGGCCGAGCTCGCGCCCGCGGAAAAGGACGCGATCAGCCATCGCGGCCGCGCCTTCCGCGCCATCGCCCCGCTCATCGCCGCCCACGCCTAGAAGACCGCCCAGGCTCAGCAGGCCGACCGTGCCTGCGAGGCCGGCGCCGACGCCAGTCGTCGACGCCGGCCGGGGCGCTACGAGCCGAGGCTGCCGAGGGCGCTGCTCGGCAGCGGGGTGGTCTGGTCGGCCGCCGGGACCTGGATGTTAACCGGCTGGTTGATGGTGCTGATCGCCACCGTGACGACCTCGGTCACGGCGGTGCCCTGCTCGGTGATGACGGCCTTCCGCATCACCCGCTGCCCGTCGACCCAGACGGTGAACGTCGCGGTGCTCAGGCCGGCCGCGGCGATCTGCTTCTGCATCGCCGCCTTGGAGCTGCCGGAGAGGTACTGCATCCCCTTGTCGAGGGAGACGGTCCCGGTGTACTCGGTCACCGCGACGCCGTCCATGGTCCCCGTCCCGACCTTGCGCACGCCGCTGGCCCCGGCGAGCATCTGGGACTCGTTGAGCGGGCTGCTGTTCGTCGCCTGGCTGAAGAGCTGGCTGAGGTTGACCCCGCTGCTCTTGCTCAGGGCCGACACCGGTATCGCCAGCCACGGCTTGGTCGTGTGCAGCTGCTGGGTGAGGACCGACCACTTCATGTAGAGATTGCTCGGCGTGATGATCTCGGAGAGGCCGCCGGGCAGCGACTGGCCGGCCGCGCTGAGCGTCCCGATCTGCACTTCGGCCAGCAGCGAGGGGCGCAGCTGCTCGGCCATCGTCGCCGTCATGGACACGTCGCCGCTGCTTGGCGCGCCGGCCTTGGCGGTCGCCTGCACGCTCATCGTTCCGGTGAAGGAGTTTGCGCCGCCGGTGGTCTTCGCGGCCAGCTGCACGGCGTCCAGCGGGCTGGACGCCGCTGCCGCGTGAGTGCCCGCGGCGGTTGCGCCCGTGCCCGAGCTTCCCGCGGAGCACCCGGCCAGGGCCGCCGCCGCGATCGCGGTGAGCCCAGCCAGGTAAACCGGTGATCGACCAATGCGCGCACGCATCAAAACCTCCACAGTCCGACTCATTCACGCGACCCCGCCCACCGGCTACCCTATTCGGCGGCGCAAAACCTGGCGGAGAAACACCCGCGCCGTAATGCGATAGCGTGTGGGCGGAACCGCACCGCAGGAGGGGAGGCCCAGTGGCCGGAGTACGGCTCGAGCCAGGCGACGAGGCGCCCGACTTCACGCTGCCCGACGCCGACGGCAACCCGGTGTCGCTGTCGTCGCTGCGCGGCCAGCGGGTGATCGTCTACTTCTACCCGGCCGCCCTCACCCCCGGCTGCACGAAGCAGGCGTGCGACTTCACCGCCGCGCTGCCCGACTTCGGCAAGCTCGGGCTTGCGGTGCTCGGCATCTCCCCGGACGCCCCGGCCAAGCTGGCCAAGTTCCGTGAGAAGGAGCAGATCACCTTCCCGCTCCTGTCCGACCAGGACAAGTCGGTCCTGACCGCCTACGGCGCGTACGGCGAGAAGATGAACTACGGCAAGACGATCATGGGCGTGATCCGCTCCACCTTCGTCGTCGACGCCGACGGCAAGATCGAGAAGGCCCTGTACGCCGTCAAGGCAACCGGCCACGTCGACCGGCTCCGCAAGGATCTGGGAGTATAGAAAAGCAACGCGCGGGCGTGGCGAAATGGCAGACGCGGCAGGTTTAGGTCCTGTTGGTGGAGACACCGTGGGGGTTCAAGTCCCTTCGCCCGCACCCTTGTCCTCCGGGGGACAGCCCTCTGTTATGGGGGTCCCGCCCCCATCCCGAGGTCAGTCTCACGACTCCCACCCGCAACGCCGGCACCACGGGTCGCGCGTTCAGCCCGAAATCGGATGATAGTGGGGAGTTGGGGGCACCCCGCGACCCGAAGGGAACACGCTCATGCCTGAGCGCGGTGATCGAGGCCTCGAATGGCACACGATGAGCGCGACGCCCGGACCGGACGGGCTAGCGTGGTTGGCTCTTGGGGTGCTTGGGGGGTACGGGGTCGGTGAAGTAGCGCTCTAGGGCGGGGGTTTCGTCGGGGTCGGCTAGGACGAGGACGTCGTCCCCGGCCTGCATCGTGGTGTCGCCGCCGGTCGTGAGCAACGTGCCGTCTCTGATGACCAGACTGACCCAGGCGTCCTCACCGCAGGGCAGGTCGCCGATGGCGCTGCCGTCGGCGGTGGCGCCGGCGGCCACGTGGTAACGGTGCAACCCCTCCGGCTCCTCGCTGAAGCGGACCCCGAGCGACCAGGGCTCCGGCTCGACCGTCCGCAGCGGGATCCGGAGCCGGTGGGCGAGGGTGGGGACAAGGCCGCCCTGCACGGTGACCGAGAAGCCGACGATGACGAAGATCACCTGATAGGCCTGGGCGGCGCCGGGCGTGCCGGAGTCGAGGATGGCCAGCCCGAGCAGGATCGGCACCGCGCCCTTGAGCCCGGTCCAGAGGAAGAAGATACGCTCGCGCACCGTCAGCCGGACCGGCAGCAGGACCAGGCCGCCGAGCACCGGGCGGATCACGAGCGTCAGCAGCACCGCGAGGGCGAGGCCGTCCGCCCAGGCGGACTTGCTCGCGAGCTCGGACAGCCGCATGGTGAGCCCGAGCATGGTGAACGCGACGATCTCGGCCAGGCTCGCGAGCGAGGAGTGGAACCGCTGGATCTCGCGCTTGTAGGGGGCGGGCTCGTCGCCCAGGATGATCCCGGCCACCAGGACCGCGAGGAACCCCGACCCCTGGGCGACGGTGGCGACGCCGAAGATCACGAGCACCCCGGCCAGCACCCGGGGCGAGTAGAGCCCCTCGCTCGGCAGCGGCACCCGGCGCATGAACGCGAGCAGCGCCAGTCCGCCCGCGACCCCGACCGCCACCCCCACCGTCATCTGCAGCGCGAACTCGGCCACCACGTGCCCGATGACGGCCCCGGCGCCGCCGTGCGCCGCAAGCAGCGCGGAGAGCAGGGCGATCCCGACCGGGTCGTTGGCGCCG
>Ga0302314_10010555_pt1 | contig 16154 bp, 15 predicted proteins | sample III_Palsa_N2_3_FD_200533 | JGI IMG/M metagenome (GOLD analysis project Ga0302314, IMG submission 200533) | Peat permafrost microbial communities from Stordalen Mire near Abisko, Sweden - III_Palsa_N2_3 | ecosystem: Environmental > Terrestrial > Soil > Palsa > Peat permafrost | place: Sweden... | reverse complement strand
GCGCGGTGCTCGGCAACCCGACCGCCTGCGTCGCCTGGCTGGCCAGGAAGGTGGCCGACTTCGGGGTCAAGCTCGAGGCCGGGCACCTCATTATCCCTGGCTCCTGCACCAGGGCGATCGACGCGCGTCCGGGCGACACCTTCCGCGCCGAGTTCGCCGGGCTCGGCACCGTGACCGCCTCCTTTGAGTAGGGATGACACAGTGACCAAGGCCACCGCCGCCATCGTCGGTTCTGGCAACATCGGCACCGACCTCATGTACAAGCTGCTCCGTTCCGACATCATCGAGCCCCGCTGGATGATCGGCGTCGACCCCGACAGCCCCGGCCTGAAGCGGGCCGCCGACCACGGCCTGACCGCCTCCGCGGAAGGCGTGGACTGGCTGCTGTCCAACCAGCGGCCGGACCTGGTGTTCGAGGCCACCTCCGCCTACGTGCACCGGGAGAACGCACCGCGCTATAAGGAGCTCGGCATCCAGGCGGTCGACCTCACCCCGGCGGCGATCGGTCCGGCCGTGGTGCCCGCCGTCAACCTCGGCCAGCACGTCGACGCGCTCAACGTCAGCCTGATCACCTGCGGCGGACAGGCCACGATCCCGATGGTCTACGCGGTCTCCCGGGTGGTGCCGGTGGAGTACGCGGAGATCGTGGCGAGCGTCGCGTCTCCGTCGGCGGGCCCGGGCACCCGGGCCAACATCGACGAGTTCACCAAGACCACCGCCCGCGGCGTGGAGACGATCGGCGGCGCGCAGCGGGGCAAGGCCATCATCATCTTGAACCCGGCCGAGCCGCCGATGCTCATGCAGGACACGATCTTCTGCGCGATTCCCGCCGACGCGGACCGCGACGCCATCGCCGCCTCCATCAAGGAGATCGCGGCCGACGTCGCGGCCTACGTGCCCGGCTACCGGTTGCGCACCGAGCCACAGTTCGACGACCCCACCCCGATGAGCGGCGGCCGCGCCCGCGTCGCCGTGTTCGTCGAGGTGGAGGGGGCCGGGGACTTCCTGCCGCCGTATTCAGGCAACCTCGACATCATGACCGCCGCCGCCACCCGGGTCGGGGAGGGATTCGCCACGCGGATCCTCGCCGAGCGCGCTTAGCCCACGCAAGGAGATCCCTGCCATGTCATACAGCGCAGAACTCGACGTCCGCGTCACCGACTCCTCGCTGCGCGACGGATCGCACGCGATCAGGCACCAGTTCACCACCGAGAACGTGCGGACCATCGTGGCCGCGCTGGACGAGGCCGGGGTGCCGGTCATCGAGGTGACGCACGGCGACGGTCTTGGCGGCTCGTCGTTCAACTACGGCTTCAGCGCCGTGCCCGACCAGGACCTCATCGCCACCGCCGTGGCGACCGCGAAGCAGGCCAAGATCGCCTTCCTGATGCTGCCCGGCCTGGGCACCACCGACGACATCCGTCAGGCCGCAGGCAACGGCGCCTCGATCTGCCGGATCGCCACCCACTGCACCGAGGCGGACATCTCCATCCAGCACTTCAAGGTCGCCCGCAGCATCGGCCTTGAGACGGTCGGCTTCCTGATGATGGCGCACAGCCAGCCGCCTGAGGTCCTCGCCAAGCAGGCGCGGATCATGGCCGACGCGGGCGCCCAGTGCGTCTACGTGGTGGACTCGGCCGGCTCGCTGATCATGGACGGCGTCAGCGACAGGATCGCCGCGCTCGTGGCCGAGCTCGGCGACGACGCCCAGGTCGGCTTCCACGGGCATGAGAACCTCGGCCTCGGCGTGGCGAACTCCGTGCTTGCCGCCCGGGCGGGCGCCAAGCAGATCGACGGCTCCACCCGTCGCTTCGGCGCGGGCGCGGGCAACACCCCGGTCGAGGCGTTCGCCGCGGTCACCGAGCGGCTCGGGATCAAGACCGGCATCGACACCGTCAAGATCATCGACGCCGCCGAGGATGTCGTCAGCCCGGTGCTGACCAACCCGCCCCTGCTCGACCGCCTCTCGCTCACCATGGGCTACGCCGGCGTCTACTCCAGCTTCCTTAAGCACGCGGAAATCCAGGCGAAGAAATACGGCGTCTCCGGTGCCGAGATCCTCATCGAGGCCGGCCGCCGCAAGCTCGTCGGCGGCCAGGAGGACCAGCTCATCGAGATCGCGGTCGGCCTTTCGCAGCGCAAGTAGCTCAGTCAAGCTTCCACAGGTCGATGAGCTCGATCCCGGTTTCCTCGACTCCCACCGCGCGAAGCAACGCGTCCGTTCGGGCAAATGATCTTGACTTTGCACACTCTGTGACCGTTTTCCGTGGCGAATTGCCAGGAATGTGGATGCCGGAGGTGTGCAAAGATGACGGGTGAGGCGGGTGGGGTGAGTGAGACCAGGCGCCGCCCTCGCGGGGACGGGCCCGCCGGCACCGCCGGCTCAGCGCGCGTTGAGTAGCGGCCTTGGCAGCGGCACTACCTCGCCCGACCACACGGCCAGGGCGGTGTTCCGCACCTCGTGGACCAGCGAGTGCGCCCGCATCCTGGCGACGGGCCCGGTGACGGACACCGCGCCGATCGCCCGTCCGCCGCTGCGAATGGGTGACGCGATGCACGAGATGCCCCGGTACGCCTCTTCTCGGTCGAAGGCGCTCCCGGTCTGGCGGGCGCTGTCGAGCGCGGCCTGCATCGCGCGCGGCTCGGTGATGGTGAACTCCGTGCGGCGCCGCATGCTCGTCAGCGCGGCTGCCTGGCTGGCCGGATCCTCGAACGCCAGCATGGCCTTGCCGAGGGCCGTGCAGTAGGCAGGCTCCCGCCCGCCCCCCCGGGGGGGCAGGGAGACCCGCGTCGTCGCGACGCGGTCGAGATACACCACCTCGCCATGGTCGAGGATGGCGAGGTGGACGGCGAGTCCGGTGCGCTGCGCCAGGGAGTGCAGGTGCTTGAACGCGACCTCGCGCAGGCCGGTCCGCTGCAGGGCGACGCTGCCGAGCTCGAGCAGCTTCAGGCCGACGCGGTATCCTCCGCTGTTCCTTTCCAGCCAGCCCACGGCGCACAGCTGGTTGGCCAGGCGATGGACGGTCGACTTGGGCATGCCGACCCGGTGGCTGATCTCGCTCAGGGCCAGGGAGTTGTCGCAGCCCTCGAACGAGGCAAGAATCGCCTCAAGCCGTCCGACGACCGTGCTCGCCTGGCTGTCGTCGTCTCTTCCCGCGTCCTCTCTTCCCGCGTCGCCGGAGCCGGCGGCTCCGTTCCTGGCGTCCTCGCTCCTGAGCGGGTGGACGTTGTTGCCTCCGGCGCCGGCCGGAGCGGCGCGGTGTCGTAGCACAGCCACTGGCAGGTCACCTCTTCCCAGGCTCGGTGAGCATAAGGTCCATGTACCCTCTTAGGATCCGGTCTTCACTGACTGGTCAGTACATACTAGAAACAGCCGACCGAAGTTCGCAATGCTCAGACGGCCGACGGGACGTAACTGATTCATGCGTTCTGGTCAGCGGGACGCGGCGCTCACGCCGCGAGCCGCTTTGGGGTTAGCGTCTAGCTGCTGCCCGCAGTCGGCCGCTTCCGTTCGACCTGGAGGAAGAGAATGAGCGAAGTCACGGTAACAGCGCCAGAACGGACTTCCGCTGCGGGCAAGGCACGCGCGCTGCTGCCCGAGATCAGCTCGCAGGTCGAGGCGATCGAGCAGGCCAGGGCCGTGCCGCGCGACCTGGCGGAGAAGCTGCGCCTCGCCGGCGTGTTCCGCAGGTACGTGCCGCGTTCGCACGGTGGCGACGAGATGTGGCCCGATGACGGTCTTACCGTGATCGAGGAGCTCGCGCGGGCCGACGCCTCGGTCGCGTGGGTCGCCGCGGTGGGTTCCGAAGGGCCGAGCTTCTACGCGTACCTGCCGCCGGAGACCTACGACAAGATCTACTCGGGCGGCCCCGACGTCATTCACTCGGGCGTGATCAACCCCACCGGGCGCGCCGTGCGGGACGGCAACGGCTACCGGTTCAGCGGGCGGTGGTCGTTCGCGAGCGGCTCCAACAACGCCGACTACATCTGCATCCACGGCGTACTCGACGGCGAGTCCACGGGTGCCGGCCCGGCCACCAGGCTCGGAGTGATCCCGGCGGACAAGGTGCAGATCGACGACGTCTGGCACACGAGCGGGCTCAAGGGGACGGCGAGCAACGACATCGTCGTAAACGACCTGTTCATACCGGAAGAGTGGACGGGAACCTTCGCGGAACTGCCGAAGATCGCCAGGCACCCGCTTGACCAGCGGCCGCTGCTCGCGCGGTTCGGTTCCGAGTTCGCCGCCGTGGCCATCGGCATCGCGCAGGCGGCGCTTGACGACGTCCTCGACATCGCGCGCAACAAGGTACCGGCGACGTCGCCGAGCAAGCTTGCGGCGGACCCGGTGGCGCAGTACATGGTCGGCAACCTCGCCACCGACCTGTACATGGCCCGCACGCTGCTGCACCAGGTCGCCCGCGATGACCAGGCGAGCGTCGGCGCGGGCCCGATCGACAACGCGGCGGCGATCAACAGGCGCGCACGCCTGTCGCGGGCGGCCTCCGTGGCCGCCTCGGTCGTCGAGGGCGCCTACAGCTTGTCGGGGACGACGGGGATGTTCGAATCCTGCCCGTTGCAGCGCAGGCTCAGGGACGTTCGCGCCGTGACACAGCATTACATGCTGTCCGCGCGGAGCGCGTTCGGTCCTGTGGGCGTCGGCCTGCTCGGCGACCCTGCCGCGCGCTGAGCGATGACCGGCGAACTGAGCGAGGTGGCCCTTGCGGCCATGCGGCTGCAGAACGGGTACGCCCTCGCGATCGACACGCGAGACTGGGACTACTTCAGGACGGTGTTCACCCCCGACGTGACCGCCTGTTACCCGCACGGTGAATTCAATGGGATGGACCAGTGGCTCGGCAACTTCATTCCGTTCCATGACACCTGCGCGTGGACCTCGCACGTGATCACCACCCATGTGGTTGGCGAGGACGACCACGGGATCTGGGCCACCTGCTACGGCTGGGTCCAGTGGACCATGAAGGACACATCAGACCGCATTAACCGGGCAACGGTCTTCTTCCGTGACCGGCTGCTCGGCGAGGGCGGGGAATGGCGCATCGCCCGCCGGAGGCTCAACGTCCTGATGAGCGAGATGGCCGCGCCGATCCCTGCCGGGGTCACCATGCTGCCCTCGATCCTCGATCTCGCCGACCGGTCGTAAGGCACGGGCGGGGGGCCCCGGGTCAAGGATCTTAGGCCTGAGCGGTCCGCTGGGTGGGACGCAGTAGCCTGGCGCGCAGCGGTCACGTACGGTAGACGGCGTGCCAGACCGTCACCCCGCCGACCCGATCGCCGAGGCTCGCCGCCAGTGGCAGATGCGCTGGCCTGAGCAGGCCGAGTACATGGCCGCCGTTACGTCGGTCATGCGCGCACAGCAGATCCTGCTCGCGAAGGTGGAGGACGTGCTCAAGCCCTATACGCTGACCTTCGCCACCTACGAGGCGCTCCGGCTGCTCGCCTTCACCCGGTCCGGCACGCTGCCGATGGGCAAGATGGGCACGCGCCTCATGGTCCACCCGGCCGCCGTCACCAACGCCATCGCCCGGCTTGAGCAGCGCGGCCTCGTCGAACGGCAGATGTCCCCCGACGACCGGCGGGTGGTGCTCGCCACCATCACCCCAGCCGGGCGGGCGCTCGCCGACGAGGCCACGAGCGCGCTCAACGAGGCCGCGTTCGGGCTGCCAGGCCTCACCCAGGAGCAGGCGGCCCAGGTGACCGAGGTGCTGAACCTCATCAGGGCCTCGACGGGCGACATCTAGGCCCTGACGCTCGCGACGGCTGGCCTTTACGGCGGCTGGCCTTTCACGACGACGCTGCCTGGGCGGGCGGCTGCCAGCCGATGTACTCGTCCGCCCGCCGGCTCAGCAGCCACTCGCCGTCGACGTGCCGGAACGCGTCGTAGTAGCGGGCGACGATCTGGATCGACCACCCGGCATCGCCCTGGGCGATGTACACCACGTCGGTGGTCGCGTGGGCCTGCTCGTCGTCCCAGTCGGTGATGACGACGTTGACGGGCATGTGGCGTTGCAGCCCCTTGGGCTTCCACTCGTCCCAGGCGGCGCGGATCGCGTCCGCGCCCTCGTAGGCGCCCATGCCGGGGACCTCGAGGACCGCGTCCGGCGTGTAGAGCGCCATGATGTCGTCGGTCTTTCCCGCGTCCTGGGCCTGCGCGTGCGCGGCGACGGTCGTGTAGACGCCTGCGAAGACCTCGGCGTAGGTTGTCACCGGCCCGCCCTACTTGATCGCGACCGGAGTGAGCGGCGAGCCCACCCCTCCGGTGACCTTGAGGCCGGTCGCGCTGAAGAAGAACTCCCAGACGCCGTCCTGCTCGCAGTCGGCGGCCAGGTCATCGAAGTTGAACATCTCGCCCAGGGTCAGGCCGATGTCGCGGATTGCCACCTGATGGAAGGGGATAGTCGCGTTGGGGATCGGGCTCGGCCAGGCCTCGCCGTTCGCCTGATCGAGGGCCAGCGCCGCGATCTCCCGGTCGTGAATCCACCGGAGGATGTCCTGGCCGGGGCCGGCCGTATTGCCCACGTAGTGCTGCCGGTCGCCGTCGCGGAAGTACTTGTACCAGCCGGTGCGTATGCACAGGATGTCGCCAGAGGAGACCCGCACCCCCTGCCGTTCCTCGGCCGCGAGCACGTCGGCCTCGGTGATCTCGTACGAGTCCGGGAGCGCGTCCACTCCCTTCAGCGCGGCGATGTCGAGCAGCACCCCGCGGGACATGAGCTTGGCGGCCACCTTGGATATCGAGTTGCGCGAGGCGCCGGTGAAGTTGTTGACCGCGCCGGCGGGCACTCCGTTGTAGAAAAAGCCGTCGTACCCCACGTGCGCCAGGCCGTCCCACTGCGTGGAGGCCTGCAAGCCCATGATGATCAAGTCGTCGGCCGCGATCTGCCCGTCCTTGGCGTACGACGAGTCCGACGGCAGCAGGGTCATCACGTGCTGCGGGTTGAGCCTCCAGCCGCCGGGGGGAAACGGGCCGTTCTTGTCGAACGGGATCCCGCAGTCGATGGTCTTGCCCGTCCGGATCAGCCGGGCGGACCGGACGAGCTTCTCCGGGGTGATGAAGTTGAGCGTCCCGATCTCGTCCTTGTCACCCCAGCGGCCCCAGTTGCTGAGTTCCTTGCCAAGTTCGTGGTGCGGCCAGGTGACGTCGCTGTCTGACATGTTTCCTCTTTCTCTCTTAGAACCGGTAGGACATGTAGCGGGCGGCCCAGTTCAGCGTGCTTGTGGGCACGTAGTAACCGGTCTCATAGGTCCGGCACGGCTACGGCAGCGGCGCAAAGTCTCGTCCTCATTTCTCACTCTCCGCCGTGCCGGGGAAGAACCCTTCGTAGTTGTTCTTGACGGCGGCCTCCATCAGCTCAAGGAGCTTGGGCCGCCCGAGAGGGTTGAGCAGGAACCGGCGGGCCTTGCCGGGGATGTTGGTACCGTAGAAATAGCTCTTCTCGTTGAAGGGCGATCGCGTCACCGCCTCGGCATTGACCGTCGTGGTCCATTCCTGTTCAAGCGCCGCCGGCACCTCGATCACCCGGTGTCCGTGCTCACGCGCGTAGTCGAGCAGGCCGGCGGTGAAATCCGACTGGTCGCCCGAATACCTCGGATTGTTGCCCGCTGCGCCGTGCGGGCCACCGGGGAAGAAGAAGTTCGGGAAGTGATGGGCCATGATGCCGAGGTAGGTGATCGGACCATCGGCCCAGTACTCCTCGAGCGGAAGACCGTCCCGGCCGCGGACTCCGAGCCGGTTGAGCGCGCCGGTGCCGAAGTCGAAGCCGGTGGCCCAGACAATGATGTCGAACTCCCGCAGGCCGTCCGTCGTCTTGATGCCCGTTTCCGTGACGGCCTCGATGGGCGTCTCGGTGAGATCGACCAGCGACACGTCGGGCCTGTTGTAGACCTCGTAGTAGTCGGTCACGTACGGTGGGCGCTTCCCGCCGTAGCCGTGGTCGGTCGGGATCAGCTTGTCCGCCGTCGCCGGATCCTTGACGATGCCGCGGATCTTGTTCGCGACGAAGCGTGACCACTCGGCGTTGGCGGCAGGGTGGAGCGTCATGTCTGAGTAGTTGGAGATGATCTTCCCGAAGCCGGGGGTGTTCCAGAGCTTCTCGTAGAACGCCTGCCGCTCCTCCGCCGAGTCGTCGAAGGTGTTCCGGCCGGAGAAGGCGTGCAGGAACCCAGACTGCGACTTGTTCAACGTTTCCCGCATCGCTTCGAAGCCCGCCTTGAGCTCGGCCTGCTCCTCGGGCGTGATCGGCCGGTTGTTCAGCGGCGTGGCCCAGTTCGGCGTGCGCTGATACACCGTCAGCGAGGCGACCTCGCCGGCGATCATCGGGATGATCTGCACGCCGCTTGACCCGGTGCCGACGACGGCGACCCGCTTTCCGGCGAAATCCACGGGCTCCTTCGGCCACAGCCCGGTGTGATAGGCCTCGCCGCGGAAGGTCTCGCGCCCGGGCACCTGCGGGTAGGCCGGTACGGACAGTACGCCGGTCGCGGCGACCAGATAGCGTGCCCTGATCGCGTACCCGTCCGCCCGCACCAGCCAGGTCGCCGACGACTCGTCCCAGACGGCCGACGTGACCCGCGTGCTGAACCGGATGTGGCGGCGCAGGTCGAACCTGTCGATCACGTGGTTGAAGTACCGCTCGTTCTCGGGCTGGCCCGCGAAGTGCTCCGTCCAGTCCCACTCCGCGAAGAGCTCGTCGGAGAAGAGGTATCCGTAGGTGTAGCTCTCCGAGTCGTAGCGCGCCCCGGGGTAGCGGTTCCAGTACCAGGTCCCTCCGACACCGGACCCGGCTTCGAGTATCCGCACCGAGTACCCGGCCTCGCGGGCCAGGTACAGCTGGTAGATACCGGTCACGCCGGCGCCGACGATGAGCACGTCGACGTCGGTGCCGGTGTCGGTGTCCGCCGGACCGGGACCTTCCGCGGACGGAGCGGTCGAGCCCATGTCATTCTCCCTCATCGATAAGCCATGGCAATGCGGCAGCGCTGGTCAGAGCTGCACGACGATCGTCTTGGTCGCGGTGTACGCGTCGAGTGCCTCGACGCCCTTGTCGCGGCCGTAACCCGACTTGCGGAAGCCGCCGAAGGGCAGCTCCACGCCGCCGCCGGCGCCGTAGGTGTTGACGTAGACCTGCCCCGCCTCGATCTGTGCGGCGACGCGGTGCGCCCGCGACAGATCCGCCGTCCACACCGCGCCGAGTAGCGCGTAGTCGGTGGCGTTGGCCAGCGCGATCGCCTCGTCCTCGGTGGAGAACCTGGTGACGGTGAGAACGGGGCCGAAGATCTCCTCCCTGGCGATCTGCGACGCCGGGTCCACGCCGTCGATCAGCGTCGGGGTGAAGTACGCGCCGCCGGTGATGCCATCGGGCTCGGCGATGGTGCCACCGAACACGACCTCACCGCCTTCGGGCGACTCAACGTAGCCGCGCACGCGGTCCTGCTGCTTGCGGGATACGAGCGGCCCGAGATCTGGGTCTTCGATACCGGGCCCGATGGATACCTTCGCGAAACGGTCCGCGATCCGCTGGAGCAGTTCGCCGTGCACCCGCTCATCGACGAGCAGACGCGACCCGGCCGAGCAGGTCTGCCCGGCGTTCTGCAGGATCGCGCCCGCCGCCACCGTGGCGGCCCGTTCGAGGTCGGCATCGCCGAACACGAGATGTGCCGACTTGCCGCCGAGCTCAAGGATGACCGGGGACACGCGCGCGGCAGCGGCGGCGGCGATGCGGCTGCCGACCTGGGTGGAGCCGACGAAGCTCAGGTGGTCCACATAAGGATGGGCCGCAAGCGCCGCGCCGGCCTCAGGTCCGAGCCCGGTGACCACGTTGAGCACGCCGGGCGGCAGGCCCGCCTCCGTCGCAAGACGCGCGAGGTAGACCGCCGTCCGCGGCGTCTCGTCGGCCGGCTTGAGCACCGCGCAGTTTCCAGCGGCGATGGCAGGCGCCACGCCGCGGCCGAACAGCTGCATCGGGTAGTTCCACGCGACGATGTGGCCGGTGACACCGTGCGGCTCGCGGCGCGTGTACACGTGCAGGTCCGGGCGGAGCGGAATGCTCAGACCGTAGTACGAGTCGATGGCGTGACCGTAGAAGCGGAAGTACCTGGCACACACCCGCGCGTCGTTGCGCGCCTGCGACAGGGGCTTCCCTGTGTCCTCGGTCTCCAGCCGGGCGAGCGTCTCGGCCTCGCTCGTGATCAGGTCGGCCATCAGGGACAGCAGCTCGGCTCGCTGCTCGGGGGTGGTGGCCCGCCACGCGCGGTTCGCGCGGCGGGCCGCCGTCACGGCCTGGTCGATCTCCTCGTCCCCCGCGCGGGCCACGTCACCAAGCGCGGCGCCGGTCGACGGGTCGATGTTCGGGTAAGTCTCGGCCGATCTCACCGAGACGCCGTCGATGAAGGACTCGGTTACCCGCCCCGCCAGGGGGGACTCGGCCACGGGGGACTCGGTCACGGTCTCGCCTTCTCTCGTGCTGCCCATGGTTGCCTGGCGTGTGCTCAGGCGCGGGGATCGCCCGGCACCATGCGGGTGGTAAAACCCCACGGGACGCCGATGCTCGTCGCCGGATCGGTCACCAGGGCGTCCGCGGTGCGCGAGCGGATGCCCACGCCCTGGGCCGCCAGGTGAGCGGCGACCCGGTCCAGGTCGACGACCTTCCAGGTAATCGAGTGGTAGGTGTCGTTCGGTGCGGTCGTGGTCCAGTCGGCATGGGCCGGCGTACCCGCGTCGGGCACCGCGATCTCGAGCACCGAGTCGCCGAGGAACACGTACGTGGCGGTGGCGCCGACCGCCTCGTCGCGGCCCTCGTGGATGACCGTGCCGCCGAGTGCGTCCACCAGGGTATGCAGCGCACGCTTCGGGTTGTCGGTCAGCAGCGTGTGGTAGGCGGACCGCTCGACGCCGACCGGGTCGTCGTCCGACACCTGAGGCAGTTCCCAGTCCGGCGCCTTGCGGTGGTCGAGCGGGAACGGGAACTCGGGCAGGAACTCGTGCCGCAGCCCCGCTTCCTCCGGAATGGTGAAGAAGATCGGCATCGCTCCCGAGCCGGCGGACCTCGGCGCGTCGTCGCCCTCGGCGCGCTTGCCGTACTGGTCGACCATGCCGACGCCCTCCCGCCGCAGGGCGCGGTACACCTCCTGCGCACCCTCGGCGAACCATCCGATCGTCTTCAGGTGCGGCTTGTCGACCGACGCGTACTGCTGTACGCCGTTCAGCACGTAGAGCGTCGGGGCGATCGTGTCCATCAGCACGTCGGCGACCGGGGTGAACGTCGAGTAGTCAGTGGGATAGTTGCCAGGCGGGTTAGGCCCGAACGACACCCGGATGTTCGTGCTCTTAGCGCCGAGCACCCGCTCGAACCAGTCCTCGACCTCGCCGAGGTCCGGGGCGTGGAGGCTCGGGTGGTACATCTTCGTGATCCGGAACTTGCCTGGCGTCGCGCCGGCGCCGTTGGTTGCGCTTTCAGACATGCTGTCCTCCTTGTTCGTACGGTTAATTCGTACGGTTACTGCGATTCCGGACGCGCGATGCCAAGGTGCTCGCGCAGGGTCGGGCCCGTGTAATCCCGGCGGAAGAGGCCCCGCTCCTGCAGCACGGGGACCACCATCCGGACGAACTCCTCGAAGGCACCGGGCAGGTGGGTGGCTGCCAGGACGAACCCGTCGCAGCCGCCGGAGGAGAACCACTCCTCCATCTGGTCCGCGACCGACTTGGCGGTGCCCACGAAGCGCGGTCCCTGGAGCAGGGTCGCGCGGTGCGCCGCCAGGTCCCTGACCGTCACGTCGCGGCCGAGGTGCCGCCGTACGCCCATGGCCAGGCCGCGGACCCCGGAACTCGCGGCCATCATCTCGTCGGTCACCACGTCGTCGAGGTCGTGCCTGGCGAAGTCGTAGTTGAGCAGCTCCGACAGCAGGGCGAGGGACGCCACCGGGTGCACGTAGGCCTCGAGGAAGAGCCGCTCCTTCTCTTCGGCGATCGTCTGGGTCTCCCCCACGACCACGTACGCCATCGGCAGCACCTTGACGTTCTCGGGGTCCCGGCCCGCCGCGGCGATCTGCTCCTTCTGCTCGCGGTAGTGCTGCTGCGCCACCGCGAGACCCGGGTCGCCGGTGAAGACCACGTCGGCCCACGCGGCCGCGAACTCCCGGCCGCGGCCGGAAGAGCCCGCCTGCAGGATCACCGGCCTGCCCTGCGGGCTGCGCGGCACGGTCAGCGGCCCCCGGACGGAGAACCACTCGCCCTTGTGGTTGACCTCGTGGACCTTGCCCGGGTCCGCGAACTCGCCGCTGTCGGCGTCCATGATCAGTGCGTCGTCGTCCCACGAGTCCCACAGCGCGGAAGCGACCTGGAGGAACTCGTCGGCCTTGTCGTAGCGGCGGTCGTGGTCCATGTGGGCCGACAAGCCGAAGTTCTGCGCCTCGGAGTCGTTGACCGAGGTCACCACGTTCCACGCGGCGCGGCCGCCGGAAAGGTGGTCGAGCGTGGCGAAGGTGCGCGCCACGTGGTACGGCTGGTAGTAGGTCGTCGAGTAGGTGGCACCGACGCCAATCCTTGACGTGGCGGCAATGATCCCGCCGAGGACGGCGGTGAGGTCGAGCTTGACGGGCCGGGCGCCGTAGTGAACCGCGTCGGCGACGGACTGCGCGTACACGCCGGGCATCGCGAGCCGGTCGTCGAAGAAGACGCAGTCGAACTTGCCCGCTTCGAGAACCCGCGCGATGCGCGTGTAGTAGTCCATCGTGAGGAATCCGAGATCCGCGGACGGGTACCGCCAGGATCCCGAGTAGACGGTCACGTTGCCGGCCTGCATGAAGCCGACCAGCGTCAGCTGCCGGCTCATGCGGGGTCGCCCCTTCCTGACAAGCCGAGCAGCTTGGCCCTGCCGTTGACGGCGGACGCGTGCCGCAGGTGGGCGGCATCGACGAGCATGCCGTCAAGGCCGGTGGCCCCCCTGCCCGTCGACTCGGCCGCCCGGTACGCCGCCACGAGCCGCTCCGCGTGCGCGATCTCGTCCGGGGTCGGGGAGAACGCGGTGTTGGCGATCGGTACCTGGCTCGGATGGATCGCCCACTTCCCGACGAAGCCCATCGCACCGGCCCGGTCGCAGGCGGTGCGGTAGGCGTCGGGGTCCTTGTAGTTGGGGAAGGGGGCGTCGATCGCGTCGACGCCGGCGGTGCGCGCGGCGACCAGGATGCGTGCGCGAGCGTAGTGCCAGATGTCTCCGGGGATGGGGACGATGGGGTCGAAGTTGGTGTCGACCCGCGCGCCCTGGGAGGCGGAGAAGTCACCTGCCCCGAAGATGATCGCCTCGAGCCGGTCGCTCGCGGTGGCGATCTCGTCGACGTGCTGCAGGCCCTCGGTCTCCTCGATCAGCGCTTCGAGCGCGATCCGCTTGCGCAGTCCAAGCGTCTCCTCAAGCTGGGTGAGCAGCACATCGACCCACCAGACGTCCCTGGCCCTGCGCACCTTGGGCACGATGATCACGTCGAGGGCGTCACGGGCGATGGTGACCACCTCGATGATGTCGCCGTGGGCCCAGTGCGTGTCGATGCCGTTCATCCGGATCGCGCGGGCCGTGCGCCCCCAGTCAAGGTCACGCAGCGCCCGGGCGGCCTTGCCGCGTGCCTTCTCCCGTTCTGCGGGCGCGCAGGCGTCCTCCAGGTCGAGGAACACCAGGTCGGCTCCCGAGCCGGCGGCTTTCGCGAACATGCCGTCGTTGCTAGCCGGCGTCGCCAGCTCTGAGCGGCGCGGTCGCGGATTCGGTCCCACGTCAGATCACTCCTTGTTCGCGTAGTCCTTGCAGGCGTCCGGTATCGAGTCCGAGCAGTTCGCCGTAGACCTCGGTGTTGTGCTCGCCCAGGCGCGGGCCGAGGTGGGCAATGCGTCCAGGGGTGGCCGAGAATCGCGGGACGGGCGCCTGGACGCGCATCGAGCCGAGCTCTGAATCGGGAATGGACGGGTAGGCGCCGCGTGCCCGCAACTGCGGATCGTCGAGCAGCTGCCGCGCGTCATAGATCGGCGCGGCAGCGACTCCCGCCTCCTCGAAGACGGCCAGTGCCTCGTCGAGGGTCCGCTGGCCGATCCAGTCGGCCATGATCGCGTCGATCTCGGCCGCATTCCGCAGCCGCTGCTGAGCCTCGGCGAACTTGGGGTCCATGGTCAGCTCCGGTCGGCCCACCGCGCGGAGCGCCCGCATCGCGATGGTCGGGGCGCTGCCCGACATCGCCAGCCAGCGCCCGTCCTTGGTCCGGTAGGCGTTGCGCGGGGCGCTGATATCCCAGCGGTTCCCCGTCCTTGCCGGGATCGTGCCCAGCTGGTCGTAGGTCAGCACGGACTGCTCAAGCAGCCGGGCAAGCGGCTCGATCAGGTTGATGTCGATCAGCTGGCCGCCGGCGCCGTGCACGTCGCGGTGGTAGAGCGCCATCATGACCGCATAGGTGGCGTTCAGTGCCGCCACTCCGTCCGCGAGCATGAACGACGGCAGGGTCGGCGGACCGTCCGGCGTGCCGGTGAGGTGAGCGAAGCCGCTCATCGCCTCGCCGAGCGTGCCGAACCCCGGCCAGTCGGACTTGGGGCCGCCGGCGCCGTAGCCGGTCACGTGAACCATGACTAGGCCGCGGTTCCCGGCAGCCAGGTTTTCGTAGTCGAGTCCCCACCGGCGCAGCGTGGACGGGCGCAGGTTGAGCACCACCACGTCCGCCTGCCCGGCGAGCGAGCGCAGCAGCTCCCGCCCTGACTCGTGACGGAGGTTGAGGGTGACGCACTTCTTGTTGCGCGCCACGCTCTTCCACATCAGCCCGACGCCGTCCCGTTGCGCCCCCCACTGTCGCAGCGGGTCGCCGCCATCGGGCTGCTCGACCTTGATCACCTCGGCCCCGTGCTCACCCATCCAGGTCGCGATCAGCGGCCCGGCCGCGAGGGTGGCGGCGTCGATGACACGCAAGCCGGCTAGCGCACCGTTGGTCACTGATGACTCCTCGTACTAGTCATTGCGTGCGGCCCGGTCGAGCCGGCGATGCGCAGGTCGGCGGCCACCTGGTGCGGTCCGGCAGCGGGCGGCTCGCCGCCGACGTCCCTGGCGTCCAGGGCGAGCGCGCGGGACACCGTGGCGGCCGAGACGCCGAGGTCACGGGCCATCTCCACCACGCCGACCGACTTACGCAGCCCGCGGGACGCCATCCGGCGGCTCCTTGCTCGTCGTCTGTTCCATGTCGGTCTCGCTACGAGACGTTCACCTTGATCTGCACGAGGTTGGCGCTGTTGCAGTCGAAGGTGCCGGGCTTGGACGGGTACACCCGCTGCCACACCCCGTTTTGCAGCTGCGCGATCACGTCGCAGTCGGACGGAGTGTGCTTGCCGACGTCGGTCGTCCCGATGATGCCGTCGGCGTTGAAGGAGTGCTCGTCGTTGAGCGCGGTGAACAGCGACGCGCGGGTCAGGGTTCCGCCGTTAGCGACCGCCTTCTGCACGGCGTCCTGGAACAGCAGGGCCATGACGTACGAATTGAGTGCGTTGTTGTTGAAGTTGTTGACCCCGCCGAGCTGCGTGATGAGCTTGGCCAGGGTGGGATTGTCCTTGTAATCGCTCAGGTAGGGCAGTTCGAGCAGGGACACGTAGGTGCCGTTTACGGCCGAGCCGCCCTGCTGGTAAAAGGACGGGTCGTAGCAGCCCGAGTTGCACTCCCAGATCTTGACCGAGTTGATCCCCTGCAGCTGGGCCTCCCGGCGCAGCAGCACCATGTTGGCGGTGGTCGTGTCGTCATAGGCGAACGTCGAACCCGATGCCTTCAGCACCTGCGTGTACGGGGTCAGCGCGCTTTGCGGCACCTCGCCGCTCACCGCATAGAAGCCCTGGCCGTCTTGTTTGATGCCGAGGTTGCTGCCCGCCTGGAAATCGGGAGTCTGGGTAATCTTGAACGTCGGCACGTCGCTGTCGTAGAGCCAGATGCCGTGCAGGCCCTTGTCCTGCGAAGTGAAGTACCGGTAGTCGCCGACGGGCACCGTGTAGGTCTGCGGGTTGTCCTTGGCGGTCGCGCAGTACGTGCTGAGGCCGGCGATGAGGTAGGTGTCCGGGTCGCAGGCGAGCGGGGGGAAGCCGAAGGCGGCGAGGTCGGGGATGCCGATGGCATTGCCCGCGGCGTTCT
>Ga0302314_10010554_pt1 | contig 16154 bp, 19 predicted proteins | sample III_Palsa_N2_3_FD_200533 | JGI IMG/M metagenome (GOLD analysis project Ga0302314, IMG submission 200533) | Peat permafrost microbial communities from Stordalen Mire near Abisko, Sweden - III_Palsa_N2_3 | ecosystem: Environmental > Terrestrial > Soil > Palsa > Peat permafrost | place: Sweden... | reverse complement strand
CAAGAACAAGCGGTAGACGACGATTCACTATACTTCCCTCCGTAATTTCGACGCCAAGCGCGGCGTCCCACAGGCTATGCAAGCAGCCAAATCTATCATTCAAACATGAGGCTTGTGTCGCCCCGGCAGAAAACGGGCCGCCACGATACCGCGATGGCACGCGGCAAGCGCACTTCCCGGGGCACTGATCAGAACACCCCCGGCGCCGGCATCCAGCGGCGCCAGCCACGGCCTGCGGCCACCTTCAGGGACCGTTCGACAGCGGCCACCCATAATAATGACAGAACAAGGCGGCGGCGCGGGCGAAGATTAATCTTTTGTTAATGTAAAAATTTGTTCCGAGGCACTACTCAACCCGATACCGGGCCGCATCATCGCAGGCCCAGGACAGGCACAGCAAGGAGACGCCGGATGGAAATCGATCGCCTGGATCACCTGGTACTGACCGTGGCCGACATCGACCGCACCTGCCGCTTCTACCAGCAGGTCCTCGGCTTTGAAACCGTCACCTTCCGCGGCGGCCGCAAGGCACTGACCTTCGGACGGCAGAAAATCAACCTGCATCAGCTCGGCCACGAATTCGAGCCCAAGGCCCTGCGCCCCACCGCCGGCTCCGCCGACCTCTGCTTCATCGCCAGCACGCCGCTGCAGCAGGTGATCGAGCAACTGCGGGCGCAGCGGGTCCCGATCGAGGAGGGCCCGGTGGAACGCACCGGCGCGCTCGGCCCGATCCTTTCGGTCTATATCCGTGACCCGGACCAGAACCTCATCGAGATCTCCAACTACCGCGCCTGAGCCGGGCGGAAACGTCGGTTGCGCCGTCCGGGGACAGCTGTCTCAGCGCGGGGCGATCGTCTTGAGAATCCGCCGCAGCTCCGCTAGGTCCGCGGCCGGCAGTTGCGCCAGCGCGGCGGGCGCGTCGTCGTCGATGCTGTTCAGGCTCTCCATCAGGCGGAGCCCGGCCGGCGTGATCGACACCAGCTTGGCGCGGCGATTGTCGGGATGCGGATAACGCTCGACCAGGCCGCGCCGTTCCAGATCGTTCACGGCGACGGTCGCGGCCGGCGCATCGGTGGTCATCAGGTCGGCCAGTTCGCTCAGGGTCAGGGGCGCGTCGACCAGCCGCTTCAGCGCCCGCCAGCGACTGAACGGGAAGCCCGCCGCCTCGCTGACCTTGCGCCGCCAGTCGCCGCGGCTCTCCATCACCAGCGCTACCAGCATCTGCCAGACATGGTCGACCTCGCCGGCCGTCTTGCCGCGCCGGTTCATGCGCCGCCACCGCTCGGGGGCAAGCGCTTGCCGGATTCCGGCGCGGCCTGATCGTCCAGCAGCTGCGCGACACGCCGGCTGCTGGCCTTGGCCCAGCCGCTGCTTGACACCAGCCCGAGCACGAACACCGCCAAGCCTACGGCGACCATCAGCCACCAGAACACATGCGTCGCCTCGGCAAAGCTGGTGCCGACCGCGGCGCGGGTGCCCACCATGGTTCCAGCCACCGCTACGCCCAGGGAAGCGCCGACCTGGCGGCTGGTCGAGGCCACCGCGGCCGCCAGGCCCGCCTGAGCCTTCGGCATGCCGGAAACGGCGGTGTGGGTGATCGGCGCATTCACCAGGCCGAAGCCGATGCCGAAAATCACGTAGGCCAGCATCAGCAAGCCGAGCGCCGAGTCGGCGGCCAGGTGCGTCAGCATGAAACCGCTGAGCGCCATCGCCGTACCGGCCAGCAGCAAGGAGGGCCGCGTGCCGCGCGCACCCACCAGCCGCCCAGACAGGGGCGAGCAGACCATGGTCGCCAGCGCCAGCGGCAAGGTGCAGAGGCCGGTCTGGAACGAGGACAGCCCGCGCACCTCCTGCAGGTACAGCGCGTTGAGAAACAGGAATCCGGCGAAGGCCGAGAAGCTGCACACCGCAATGGCGGCGGCGCTGCTGAACGGCACGCTGCGGAAAAAGCGCAGGTCCAGCAGGGGATCGACACGGCGCGGCTCGTACAGCAGCAGCCCGATCACCGCCAGCGCGGACGTTGCGAACAGGCTGGCGATCGCCGCCGAGGCCCAGTGCATGCGCGGGCCTTCGATCACCGCATAGGTCAGCGTGGCCAGCGCCGTGAACACCAGCAACTGCCCCACCGGATCGACGCGCCGCGCGCGCGGCGCCTTCGACTCGGGCACGTAAAGCGCCGCCAGCACGATTGCCGCCGCCCCGATCGGCAGATTGATCCAGAAGATCGAGCGCCAGCCGATGCTCTGCGTCAGCGCGCCGCCGATCAGCGGCCCCAGCGCCATCGAGATGCCGACCACGGCACCCCACATGCCGATGGCGCGCGCACGCGCCCTGGGCTCGGTGAAGGTGTTGGCGATGATCGACATCGCCACCGGATTGAGCATCGCCGCGCCCAGCGCCTGGATCACGCGGAAGGCGATCAACCCGTGCACGGTGGGCGCCAGGCTGCACAGCAGGGAGCCGACCATGAACAGGCTCATGCCGGTCTGAAATATCCGCCGGCGGCCGAAGCGGTCGGCCGTCGAGCCGGCCAGCATCAGCAGGCTCGCCACCACCATGGTGTAGGCATCGATCACCCATTGCAGCCCGGAGATCGACGCGGCGAGGTCATGGCGTATCGACGGCAGAGCGACATTGACGATGGTGGCGTCCATCGAAACCATCAGCAGGCTGAGGCAGCAGATCGCCAGCACCAGATTCGGCCGCAGCGGCCGGGAAACCACCGCCTGCGCATTAACAGTTGTATTCATACAACCATTTTATATTTGCAATAGTTGTAAGTCAACAATCATTGCAGAACCGCGCCTGGATGCAACTGCGCGCCCTGACCGCCAGTTCCGGCGCTGCTGGCGGATTTGCGCGATTGCTGTGGGCTAGCGCACCGACCTGGCGGCCCACCAGGGTCCATGGTGACGACAGTCAACCGCATCCCTTCGGTTGACGCGCATCGCCAGGCCGGCCTTGTCGAAAACCGATTCCGGGTTAGCAGCGTGGAAGAACGTCAATGGCCCGCACCAGGACCAAGGAGTTCGTCATGAAAAGATTGATCGCGTGTTCCATCTTCGGACTGTGCCTGGCACTGCCGAATATATCCGCGGCGCAGGGCGGTCACGGCGGCGGTCACGGTGGCGGTGGTGGCGGCCGTGGCGGCGGTCACGGCGGCGGCTATGGCGGAGGCCGCGGCGGCGGTCAAAGAGGCGGCGGCTATGGCCGCGGATTTTACGGTCACGGCGGCGGCTATGGTGGCTACGGTTATGGTGGGTACGGCTATGGCTACCCATTCGGTTCGGCCGGTTACTACTACGGCCCACCGCCTCCCGTGTACTACGGGCCGCCGGTTTATCCAGGCTACCCGCCGCAGCCCGCATACGGACCTTGAACGGCATGCAATCTCAAAGGCGGATCGGCGCGATATAAGCCGCTTTTACGCTTTCCGCCACTGACGAATCCGCGCCGAACAGGCGCGCTGCGGCAACCCGGCCGCTCACCGCGTCAGAGCACAAGGCCTCCACCCTCTCCAGTCTGGGCCTTGGCTCCCGCCGCCGCGCGCCGCCGCACCGCCGTGGGCGTCATGCCGAACCAGCGCCGGCAGGCGCGCGTGAACACCGATTGCTCCGAGTGCCCGAGCAGCCCGGCCAGCTGGGTCAGCGGGATGCGGGTCTCGCACAGGTAGCGCAGTGCCACCTCCTGCCGCACCGTCTCGCGCAGCGCCTCGAAGCTGGTGTGCTCGGCGGCAAGGTGGCGCTGCAGGGTGCGCGGGTGCATGCCGAGCAGCGCCGCCACCGCGGTCTTGCCGCCCTGGGTGGTGCCCATGGTCCGCTGCAGGGCGTGCCGCACACGCACCGCCACCGTCTGCCCGGGATGGCCGAAGTGCTGCGCCAGGTAGTCCACCGCGATCTGCCGCAGCGCCTGGTTCACCGCCTGCAGGCTCAGCTCGAAGGTGGCGCGCGCGATATGCAGGCCGGCATGCGGCCGCGCGGCGCGCACCGGCGCGCCGAAGAAACGCGTGTACGCCCGCAGCGGCGCGACCGGCGTGTGCGGCAGGGTCACCGCCTGCAGCGCATAGCGCTTGCCGGCCAGCAGCTCGACCATGTGGTGCACATCGCCCAGGCACACATCCAGGGTCTGCCGCAGCGCGGTCTGTCCCGGCAGACGCAGCTCGAAACGCACCTCCACCGCGCCGGGTACCTCCTCGCTGCGCGGATGCACCGTCAGCACCATGCCCGGGCTGTGCACGAACAAGTAGCGCGAGGCGGTATCCAGCGCGGCAGCCACGGTCGGCGCGTTCTGCATGGCGATGGCCAGCGGCCCGAGCACGGAAATGTCCTGGCTGTCGGCCAGGCGCAGGCCGAAATCCGGGCACTGCGTCAGGCCGGCGCTGGCTTCGAGCAGGTGCACCACCGCGCGCAGCGGCAGCAGCGCGTCGTCGTCGTCCAGCGCTTCCGGCGCGATGCGGTAACGCCGCAGCAGAGCGCTGGGATCGGCGCCGAGCTCTCGCATCAGCGCCCCGTAGCCGCGCAACCCGCTGGCCCGCACCATGGCAGTCATGTCTCGAAACGTCTAATTTTTGTCTCAAAATGTCAAGTCATGATCCGGCGTGGACGGCACACTAGACCCCGTTAAGAAGCCAAGCCCGGCCATCCAGGGCAGCGTCACCCCATAAAAGAGGAGAGCGGCATGAGCCAACACTTTGACGTCCTGATCATCGGCGCCGGCCTGTCCGGCATCGGTGCCGCCTGCCACCTGGCGATGGAGTGCCCCGGCAAGCGCGTCGGCATCCTGGAACGGCGCAACGCCATCGGCGGCACCTGGGATCTGTTCCGCTACCCCGGCATCCGCTCAGACTCCGACATGTTCAGCTTCGGCTTCAAGTTCCGTCCCTGGAACGAGCTGAAGGTGCTGGCCGACGGCCCGGCCATCCGCCAGTACGTCACCGACACCGCGCGCCAGTACGGCATCGACAAGCTGATCCAGTACGGCCTCAAGACCATCGCCGCCGACTGGTCCAGCGAGCAGCGCTGCTGGACCGTCACCGCCCTGCATGAAGCCAGCGGCGAGCCCCGCAGCTACCGCGCCAATTTCCTCATCGGCGCCACCGGCTACTACAACTACGACCAGGGCTTCCTGCCGCACTTCCCCGGCGAGGAGCGCTACAAGGGCCAGCGCATCCATCCGCAGCACTGGCCGGAAAATCTCGACTACCGCGGCAAGCGCGTGGTGGTGATCGGCAGCGGCGCCACCGCCGTGACCCTGGTGCCGGCGATGGCCGACACCGCCGCCCACATCACCATGCTGCAGCGCTCGCCCAGCTACATCTTCTCGGTGCCGGGCTTCGACAAGATCTCCGCCGTGCTGCGCCATCTGCTCCCGGAAAAGTGGGTCTACGCCATGGCGCGCAAACGCAATATCGTGATCCAGCGCTGGCTCTACCTGGCCGCCAGGCGCTGGCCGGAGCAGGTGCGCAAGCTGCTGCTCGCCGGCGTGCGCGGCCAGCTCAAGAACAAGGACGACATGCGCCACTTCACCCCGCGCTACATGCCCTGGGACGAACGCCTCTGCGCGGTGCCGGACGCCGACCTGTTCAAGGCCCTCAACAGCGGCAAGGCCTCGGTGGTCACCGACGAAATCGAGACCTTCACCGAGAGCGGCATCCAGCTCAAGTCCGGCCAGACGCTGGAAGCGGACATCGTCATCACCGCCACCGGCCTGCAGATCCAGGTGCTCGGCGGCACCGAGCTGCGCGTCGACCAGCAGCTGCGCCCCGTCGGCGCCGCCATGACCTACAAGGGCGTACTGATGCAGGACATTCCCAACATGGCCTGGATCGTCGGCTACACCAACGCGCCGTGGACGCTGAAGGCCGATATCGCCTCGCACTACATCTGCCGCCTGCTCAAGCACATGGACGCCAGGGGTCTGGCCGTGGCCACGCCGCGCACCGCCGAACCCAGCCTGGAGAACGAAACCATCTTCGGCGCGCTCGGCTCCGGCTACGTCCGCCGCGCCAGCAACCTGCTGCCCCGTCAGGGCCGCGATCTGCCCTGGCGCGTGCTGCATCACTACGAGCGCGACAGCGAGATGCTGCTCAACCAGCCCATCGACGATGGCGTGCTCGAATTCATGTCGGCGCGCGAAGCGTCATCGAAGAACGCAGTCGCACTGGCGGCCTGAACAAGCTCATGGCGGTGCCGGATGTCGGTTCCGGCACCGCTTCGGCCCGCGCAACGCAACAGGACCGAAGGTGTGGGAAGCAGAGTTCCATTCTTCCGCCGTCCCTGCCGCCCCGGACGAATAGCCAACCCGTTTCCGGGTGTCCGGGAAAAGCCTCCGGAACAATGCAGCAATCTTTAAGCGCTCATTTTAAGCTAAGGGATTGCGGTAACTTCCTTCGATCCGCATAGGTGCTTGCCTGCACGAAACAGGACTGCAAATTCAGTCGCGGGCATCGGCCGCGCCAGCAAGAATCCCTGGGCCTGATCGCAGCCGTGCGCGCGCAGGAAATCGAGTTGCTCAATGGTTTCGACACCTTCGGCAATCACCTCCAGATTCAAGCTGTGCGCCATGCTGATGATGGCCATGGTGATCGCGGCATCTTCAGTGTCACTGGTGACATCGCGAATGAAGGCGCGATCGATTTTCAAGGTATCGATCGGAAAGCGCCGCAGGTAGGCGAGACTCGAATAGCCGGTACCGTAGTCATCGATCGAAATGCGGATTCCCAGAGATTTCAGGTTTCGAAGAATGCCAACCGACTTCTCAGCCTCCGACATCAGGGTACTTTCCGTCAACTCGAATTCAAGCAGGTTGGAAGCGATGTGATGCTCCAGCAAGGCTTTTTCCGCCGCCCGTGCGAAATCGAGCACCGTGATGCTGCCGCTGCCGGCCCGTCTCGCAGGCAGGTCGTCCTCATTTTTGTCCGCGAGCAGGAACTGCCTTCCGGAAACATTGACCGCTACAGCAACCGCCCCCAGCCCGGTGCGCTCCCACTCGGCAATCTGTTTGCACGCGGCATCGATGACCCAGGCGCCTACCGCCACGATCAGGCCTGTTTCTTCGAGAACGGGAATGAAGTCGCCGGGCAAAATGAGTCCATGCCCCGGGCGATTCCAGCGGATCAGCGCCTCGACTCCGGTCCATTGCCCGCTATCAATCTGCATGGTCGACTGGTAGTGCAATACGAATTCGTCATTCGCTATCGCCTTGCGCAGCGCGTTCTCAAGATCATGCTTCTCCTGGGCGCGTGAATTCATCTCCGCGGTGTAGAAGCGATAAGTATCGCGGCCCGCGCTTTTTGCCTCGTACATGGCGGTATCGGCATATTTCATCAGAGTCACGGCATCCGATGAATCGGCGGGAAACACGGTGATGCCGACGCTCGCGGTCACGGTGACGTCGTGACCATCCAGATCGAAAGGCTGGTGCAACTCATTGATGATGGTAATGGCGACGATCGCGGCCGCATCCGGATCGCTGGGGTTCATCAGGATCAGCGCGAACTCGTCTCCGCCGAGGCGCCCGAGTATATCGGTGGCCCGCAGGCATTTGATCATGCGGTCGCTGACCTTGCGCAAAAGCTCGTCGCCCAGCGCATGTCCGAGGGTATCGTTCACATTCTTGAACCGGTCGAGATCGATGAACAGTACCGAGACGAAAAGAGCCTGCGCCTTGGCCACAACCAGGGCCCGCTCCAGAGATTCGCAATAATGCCTGCGGTTGGGAAGGCCGGTCAGCGGATCAAAGTGCGCCAGCTCCAGCAAACGATCTTCCGCGACCTTGCGATCGGTGATGTCCTCCATGATCCCTGCTATCTGATAGATCGCTCCTTCGGAATCCTCGATCGGGAAGGTGCGGATATGCACCCAGCGCACAATCCCGTCCGGCCGCATGACCCGACAATCCTGATCAATGCCGCCATGGCCAAATTTGTTTGCCTGATGGCGAATCCGCTGCGCGGAGTCACCCTCGCGCGTGACATTGACGCTTTTGGTCGCAAACTTGCTCGCTTCGTGGCGAATCCGTAGCGCGTCATCCGGATGGATGACTTCAATGAGCTTGTCAATGCTGTCCCCGGCGACCATGCGCCATCCAGTCACCTTCTCCCAAATGGGGTTGACGTAGAGAATCTTGCCGCTTTCCGCATCGCCGATCCACAAAGCCTCGGGCATGTTGATCGCCAACTGCCGGAACAATTCCTCCGCTCCACGCAGTTTCTCCTCCGTCCGTTTGCGCGCGGTATCGTCGGTACCGATCAACAGATAACCGATGATGGTGCCCTAATCGTCGCGCAGCGCGGTCACCGACACCACCGCCGGGAAACGGCTGCCGTCCTTGCGGATGTAGGTCAGCTCGTAGATGTCCTCGATGCCACGCGAAGCCTTGAGAACCGGCGCTTCGAAGGCCGGCGTGATCGGCGTGCCGAGTTCCAGGCTCAAGGCCTGGGCGCGTCCGATCACCTCTTGCGGATCTGAAATGTCGGCCGGAGTGATTTTATTCATCACATCGGCGGCGACGTATCCGAGCATGCGCTCGGCGCCGACATTGAAGATCTGGATGACGCACTTCTCGTCGGTGGCGATGCTCGAGAAATTGGCGCTGTTGAAAATGGCGCCCTGCAAAGCACCTGTTTTAAGCAGGGCCTGCTGGCGTCCGACTTCGGTAATGACCTCCGCCACGCCGGAAATGCCTTTCTTCTCGATTTGCCGCGAGCGCATTTCCTGCGGGGCTTCACGGAGGACAGGAACCAGACGATTCGTGGGCATTATCCATCTCCAGACTTGCATAGAGAGGTCTTGGAGGAGGATCGGGCGGCAGAATTCGCAGGAACAACGCAGGAAAACCGGCTCAGTGCGTGGAGTCTAACGCAGCAGATTGCGATACTTCGGCAATCAGCCCTGCGAACCGCACCGACTGGCGGCTCCAACCTGCCGCACGTCGCCAGAGTCCCGGTTTTATTGAACTACGTCAAACCCGGGCATCAAAGCCGGTTAAGGTGCTGTTGCCGGGGTGCGCCGGTCATGCGGGCTTTTCGGACACCGGAACCATCCATGAAAATCGATCCCGAGCTCATCTCTTGTGCACTGGAAGAGGCGTTCAAGCGGGGCGAAGTGGCGCCACTTGGCTCGATTCGACTGACGTTTCTGACTGCACACTGGGAATCCGTCGCTCTGCGTTCATCCGATCTCGACGCCGGCCTGGAAGAACTCCACAAACAAGGACGCATCGACCTGGAAATCCGCGGCGATGGCATCTGGATACGCCGCATGAGCAACGGCGGTGCTCCTGGGAGCGCTATTCAGCGTATGCGAGCCCTCTACCTCCGGCTCATGGGTCGTCTCATGTTCGACAAAGTGCGTCGACGTGAGAACGACGGCTACTGCGGTATGGACCGGCGGGTTCGCCGCCCAGCGTCCACCGACGCCAGTTCCGCTACCTGAATCGTTCCGGGGCATGGGATTTCCCCGCAGTGCCAGTCGATACTCCCATCCAGAACGCGGACGCTCTCGCCATAACGAGGAATCACCGGCACTATCGCCTACTGGCCTGGATCGCCAGCCCAGCGATCAATCTCGGCCGGCATTGCCCAGGGAACTGCCCGCGGCCTGCGATGGCGACGTCGAACGCAACGGACGCGATGGGTTAGCCAACAGTCCGCCCGGGCAACTTCTCCAGCAACTGTTCCACCGCAGTTAGCAATCGCTCCTGTGCGCTGAGCACAGCGCGAAAAAGCGGATCGACTGATTGCGGCGCGCCATCCAGTTCGCTCTGCTGCCCATGAACTGCAATCTCGGACAGATGCTGCGCAATGATCAGATTTCTGCGAACAAACTTTTCCATCGTCATGTCTTGATTCCTTGCACGATCCTGTTATCCGATCTACCCGCGAACTTGCATGGTCTTTCGAGCGGCGATAGAACACTTCATGGGTATGCGCTCGTAAAGCGTTATCAGCACAAGGGCGGAGATCACCACATCCAACAAGGCCAGATACGTCATCGACCCAACTCCTTCGATTAAATGGTCCAACTACGGACCGGCTCGGCGGTCATTCCCCGCTTGATTGTTTCGGTGGCGCCGTTATCGCCACCACGGCGCACAGTCACCATGTCCGAGTTAAGCGCCTGTGGCTGCTCCGGCGATAGCACCTGTGCCCTTATATCGGCGGGCTGCGCCGCCACCGCATAAACACCGCCCAGCGCAGACCCAAACAGGACGGCCAGCATGTAGTTTTTCAAGCCTCCGCGATTCTTGGTCACGGTGACCGCATTAGACTGGATCATGATATTCACCTCGCATTCCCTTGCGCCGTTCATCAAACTGATGACGCAGGTTTCCATGAACCAATGCCGCGTGACTGTGCGCCAGGACACTCAAATAGCCTGCCCGAGCCGTCCTGTGCCAGACGCAAAGGTCCTGGACGACAATCAGCAACCGGCATCACTCGGTGGACCGGTAGCTGTGCCGCTGGCTGCCGCCCCCTCATAGCACCCTGGTATTGAGGGATGGCACGTCGACCGCGCGATTGTTTACGGCAAGGAGCGTATGACGACGGCCGATGGTGTCTCCGTAACGGGCCGATTTGATGAAGTACATGCCCGCGGTCTTGCCTGCGGACAACGGGCGAAGCACACCCAAAGCCCGGCGCATTCTCATCAACTCCAGCAAGGCGACGACCGATAGCACCACCAGCATCAGGGTCGATGCCGGCGCCGCATAGAACGCAAGCGGATGACTCGAGCTGGCTTCGTCACCACCGGGAGCAGCGCTATGGGCCGCCACGTGGTCCGGATGCGGCGTCGCATGCACCGGCACGGTCACAGCCATCCAGGGATAAATCGACGTTGCGTCCGCGGAAAGCTGGTCTTGGGCAGCATGGTGCCGGATCTTGTTTTCGTCCCCCGTTACAGCAAAGGCTGACTGAACGGCCGTCGGAACCTTCCGGCAGAGTCGATTCGAAGATAGGCCCCAGGCGGATGAAATGTCTGTACGCTGCCGTACTATTGATCTTTCCATAAATCATGACATCACCACAGCGTAGATTGAGACCAGCAAGCTGCGATGATCGAAGGGCGGCGCTGAGCACTTCTGAGCTTGTTGCGGGCGGTGACGTGCAGTTCGCCGAGGGTGTCTGGACAGTAGTTGGCCAAGGCATGACGCTTCAGCCAAGCCCAAAGATACTCGACCGGATTCAGGTCGGGGCAGTATGGCGGCAGGAACGCCATTTGGATTTGTCCATCGATCGAATCCAGGTAGTCCTTCACCAGTCTGGAGCGGTGCGGTCTGGCGCCGTCCCAGATGATCAGCAAAGGCCGTTTCAGATGCGCTTTGAGTGCTTTGAGAAACTCGACGGCCTGCTCTTTTTTGACGCTGCCATCGTAGAGCCGGAATACGCAGTGACTGCGACTCAGGCCGGCGATGACCGAAATATGATTCCAGTTGAAGTGAAACTGGATGACAGGGGTTTGTCCTTTCAAGGCCCAGGTCCGTACCCGCGTCGGGCGTTCGCTGATCCCGGATTCGTCGATGAAGACGATCAGGCGGCCTTCGCGCTGGGCTTTTTTTTAAACGCCGGCCAAGTGTTGCGCTTCCACCGGCGCACAGCCTCCTCGTCCCGCTCGATCGCTCGCTTGTCCGGCTTCTGCGGGCTGAATCCCAGTCCGCCAAGTATCCGCCAAAGCTGGGTCTGGCCATACTTGACCCCGTACATCCGCTGGATGAGAACCCCCACACGCTTGAGCGTCCACAGCTCCGTGCCAAAGCCGTGCTCGATTGGGCTTTGCAGCAGCGCACGGCGCAAGCCGGCAAACTCCTCCTCGCTGAGCTTGGCCTGGCGCCCCCTTCCGGGGACCGCTCGCAACGCCTCGATGCCGCCTTCATCCAGCAATGCCTTCCAGGTGTATACGGTTTGCCGTGCCACACCCACAGCACGGGCTACTTCGGCAGGTCCCTGGCCAGACAAAAGCATCCGACCCGCCTGCAAGCGCCGCTTCATCGCATCGTCCAATGGCCTTTTCGCCACCGCACCTACCTCCAAATATTCCGAAGGAGATATTGTGCGCGAGTGTCTGACTAATTGTCATGTTTTACGGAAACATCAATAGGTCGCCGGTTCGGGTGGGGTGGCGTTAGTCAGGCAGAATGCAGTTGTCTGGCAGCAAGCATGCCTCCTGGCGGCACAGCGCCGCGCCCCTGCTGCCCTGCTTGCCCCACCTTGCGGCGAACGACGCAAAAAAGCCGCACCTCGCGGTGCGGCTCCGATCATCCTTGATCATTACACCGGCATTCCTTAACCGGCGAACCCTGAAGCTTCATTACGTCTTGATTGTTACGCGCAAGACATGAGGGCGTCCGTCTGGCAGCGCACATAGGCAACCGCTCGGCGATGGCGTGAAGCCACACCCCGGATCAATCCTCATCGTGGAAAGACAAGATCGCACTCGCGACCCCAACGGCCTCGTGCGGCCGGATCAGACAATGGCTTGGCGATACACAATGAATCCCGAGCGCTCCGCCACCTGGTCGTAGAGCTTGCGCGCGGCGGCATTGGACTCGTGCGTGAGCCAGTAAACGCGCGACAGTCCCGCGCCGCGGGCCCGCTCGTACAGTGCCTCGATCAGCGCCCGGCCAACACCCTGCCCTCGCGCCGTCTCCTCGGTGTACAGATCCTGCAGGTAGCACACCGGCTCCAGCATGATGGTGCTGCGGTGAAAAAGGTAATGCGTCAGGCCGAGCAGGCGCCCATCCTGTTCGGCCACCAGGGCATGCACCGGCTCATAGGCGTCAAAGAAGCGTGCCCAGGTGGATCGGGTGATCGCCGCCGGCAAGGCCGTTGCGTCGAAGCGGCCGTAGAAGCGGTTGTAGCCCTCCCACAGCGGCAACCACTGTGTGTAATCCCCACGCAGCACCGGGCGAATCGTCAGCATCATGGCTCCCCTGTCGGCAACGAATGGCATACCTGGCGGCGCTTCGCCGCATGGATGATGATATCGGCCGCCGCCGGCCTGGCAGCGCCGCGGCTCATTCCATCACATCCAGGTAGGGCCGCAGCGTCTGCGCCATCCAGGCCATGAACACCTGCACCCGCTTGGACAGGTTGCGCCGGTTGGCATACAGCAGCGACACCGGCATCGGCTCCGCCCGGTAATCCGGCATCACCTCCACCACCAGCCCCTCGGCGATCAGCTGCTGCACGCCCACCACCGGCGCCTGGATCAGCCCCAGCCCCGCCACGCAGGCTGCCACGTAAGCCTCTGAATTGTTCACCGTCAGCGCGCCCGCCATCGGCAAGCTGCTGTAGCCGGCGCCGTCCGCATATTCCCAACCGGAGGATTTCCCGCCCAGCGCCGGCACGTAGTGGATCAACTGGTGCTGCGCCAGATCGTCCAGTGTGCGCGGCGTGCCGTGGGCGCGCAGATATCCGGGGCTGGCGTAGTTGGCGATGCGGAAGCAGCCCAGCGGGCGGGCGATGAGATTGACGTCGCCCAGCCCGCCGACCCGCAGCACGCAGTCGAAACCCTCGCGCACCAGATCGACGCGGCGATCGGTACTGCTCAGTTCCAGCTCGACCTGCGGATGCGCCCGCAGGAACTGCGGCAGATGCGGAATGATGAAGTTGCGCGCTACGCCGCTGGACATGTCCACCCGCAGGCGGCCGCGCAGCGCTTGCTCGCCCTGCTGGAACATGGACTGCAATTCGTCCAGGTCAGCCAGCAGGTCCTTGCAGCGTTCATAGAATGCCTGCCCGTCCTGGGTGAGCTGCACCTTGCGCGTGGTCCGGTGCAGCAGCCGCACACCGAGCGAGGTTTCCAGCTGCTGCACCGCCGTGGAAACGCTGGCCTTGGGCAGCCCCAGGCTCTCGGCGGCGCGGGTGAACCCGGCCAGCTCCGCCACCCGCACAAAAATCCGCATCGCTTCCGGCCGGTTCATCCCGTCCCCGCAGCGCCGGCATTTCAGAAGGCCGGCGGATACTTATTGTTCACATATTACGAACAGATAAATCATTAAATGCCTATTTATCTTGCCATACCAAGACAATAAAGTGCTCCTCATTGCGATACCCCTATCAATCCGATCAGGAGCAGCACCATGAATGAAGCCAGGTTCGGCGGCCGCTTTACCTTTCCCGGCACCTCATTGACGGTCCAAAGAATGGGCTACGGCACGATGCAGCTGGCCGGCCCCGGCGTGTTCGGGCCGCCCAAGGATCCGGTTGCTGCCGTCGCTGTCCTGCGCAAGGCGCTTGCGGCCGGCGTGGACCATATCGACACCTCCGACTTCTACGGTCCGCACGTCACCAACCAAACCATCCGGCGTGCCCTGCACCCATACCCCGCGGACCTGGTGCTCGTCACCAAGATCGGCGCGCGACGCGGCGCGGATGCATCATGGATCCCAGCCTTCTCCGCCGAAGAGCTGACGCAGGCGGTCCACGACAATCTGCGCAACCTGGGCGTGGATGCACTGGACGTGGTCAACCTGCGCAGCATGTTCAACGCGCATCATCCCGCCGAAGGGTCGCTCGCGGCGCCGCTCGCCGTACTGGCCGAGCTCAAGCGCAAGGGGCTGATCCGCCACATCGGCCTGAGCAACGTCACCGCCGCCCAGGTGGCGGCGGCGCAGAAGATCACCGACGTCGTCTGTGTGCAGAATCTGTACAACGTCGCTCACCGCGAGGACGACGCCCTGATCGACGATCTGGTCCGGCAGGGCATCGCCTATGTGCCGTTCTTCCCGCTCGGCGGGTTCACGCCGCTGCAGTCATCCACCCTGTCGGACGTCGCGGGCCGGCTCGGCGCCACGCCGATGCAGGTCGCGCTGGCGTGGCTGCTGCAGCGCTCGCCCAACATCCTGTTGATCCCCGGCACCTCGTCCGTCGCTCATCTCCGCGAGAACCTGGCCGCCGCCCGGTTGGCGCTATCGCCTGAAATCCTGGCGGAGCTGGACCATATCGCAGCGGCAGCGTCGGCAACACAGCATTGATCATTTCCGTACTTATCAGCACCTGATACCTCTCCGGGCATATCCGGAATCCGCAAGGAGGCAAGCATGAGCCCCACATTCAACCCGACCATCGCCCTCATCACCGGCGGCAGCCGCGGCCTGGGCCGCAACACCGCCCTCAAGCTGGCCGAAAAAGGCAGCGACGTGATCATCACTTACCGCAGCCAGCGCGCCGAAGCAGAAACCGTAGTGGCGCAGATCGAAAAACTCGGCCGCCGCGCCGTGGCCCTTCAGCTCGACGTGGGCGACAGCCGCAGCTTTGCCGCCTTCGCCGAACAGCTGCGCGGCACACTGAAGCAGCAGTGGCAGCGCGAGCGCTTCGACTACCTGGTCAACAACGCCGGCATCAGCGGCCACGCCAGCATCGCCGAAACCACCGAGGCGCAGTTCGACGAGCTGGTCAACGTCCACTTCAAGGGTGTGTTCTTCCTCACCCAGAAACTGCTGCCCCTGCTCGCCGATGGCGGCCGCATCATCAACCTGTCCACCGGCCTGGCCCGCTTCACCCTGCCCGGCTACTCCGCCTATGCCTCGATGAAAGGCGCCATCGAAGTGCTGACCAAGTACATGGCCAAGGAATTGGGCCCGCGCGGCATCGCGGTGAATGTGGTCGCCCCCGGCGCCATCGAAACCGACTTCAGCGGCGGCGCCGTCCGCGATAATCCCCAGCTCAACGCCTTCATCGCCTCGCAGACCGCCCTCGGCCGCACCGGCCTGCCGGACGACATCGGCGGCGTCATCGCCTCCCTGCTCCAGCCCGAGAACGGCTGGATCAACGCCCAGCGCATCGAGGCTTCCGGCGGCATGTTCCTGTAATCGCCGGCGCTACCGGCCACACGAGGCCGCCGTCATCCCGGCGCAAGCCAGGATGATCCGGCAACGCCGGGTCACTTGGTCTGCGACTTATGGTTGAGGTTGTTGGGCGAGAAGTAATCGTCCTTGAAGTCGATCTTGAAGTCGGAAATCTTGTCCTCGTTGCTCAGCGCGGTGATGAAGTAGCGCCCGCTCTGCAAGTCGTAGATGATTTCCGGAATGCCGGTGACGGTGGGCACGAAGGGCACCGTGATCAGCTGCGCCTCCTGCACCTTCCATAACTGGTCGCGGTTGTCGTAGTCGTCCACCGCGGCAATGGCCCAGCTGTCCTCGTCGACGTAGAA